>Ga0265293_10008721_pt1 | contig 14896 bp, 17 predicted proteins | sample Munlanlewell138R_FD_192505 | JGI IMG/M metagenome (GOLD analysis project Ga0265293, IMG submission 192505) | Leachate microbial communities from a municipal landfill in Southern Ontario, Canada - Leachate well 138R | ecosystem: Engineered > Solid waste > Landfill > Unclassified | place: Canada...
CAAGAAGCCAAGGTTGAAGATGTTGCAGCCCAAGGCGAGCAGGCCGCCGTCGGCAAAAAACAGGGCCTGGACGGTGAGCACCGAGGCAACGGCGAGAAAAGCGGCGTGCGGCCCCAGGCAAATCGCCAGCAGCAATCCCCCTCCCAAGTGACCGCTCGAACCGGTGCCGGGAATGGTGAAATTGATCATCTGAGCGGCAAAGACGAAGGCCCCGAGCACGCCCATCAACGGAATCAGGCGCTCGTCCAGCTGCTGACGGCGCTTCATTTGCCGGGCGCTCCAGCCAATGACGCCGGCGGCGGCCGTCCACATGACAGCGCCGACGGCAGGAGAGAGCAGGGCATCGGCCATGTGCATCAGAACCTCCCGATGACACGCCCGCGATCCAGGCGCGAGCGCAGATGTTACTGGTTTTTATTTCGTGCTACCGTGCATTGTAAAAAAGTCCCCCACTTTTACAACCCGTATGCTGCCGGGCGGGGAGACCGACTTTCCACGCGCGAAATCCGTTCGTTCCGCACTTGCCTCCCGGCTAAAACAAGCCGGCCAGCGCCCGGGTGATGTTCTCCAGGCATTCAAGGTCGGATGCGGTAAAATCGGGACCGGCTTCGTCGCGGGTCTTTCCCTTACGGGTGACCTGCACCACCCAACTCACCTCGTCGCCGGCTATTATCGGCGCGCTCATGATTTTCTGCACGGGAATGCGTTGCTCGCGTTCGGCGAGGGTGTGTTCGACCATGTGCAGATGCGGTGTGCTGGAAAACTCATTGTTGATGCGGCCCCGTCGTTCCTTTTGGGTGACGATGACCAGGGAAGAGGCAACCGATTGGATGGGGATGGCCGCCGGCCTGCCAATCGATTGCGGTGATCGCAAAATCGTCATTTGCGTGCGGGGATCGATCTGGAACAAGCCGATTTCATGGGGCTGCACGTCGAAGAAAAGGGCGATCTCACGGGAAGCGAAGGCCAGTCGACTGTGGGGCGGCGTGGTGGAGAGACCGATGGCGAGTTGTCGACAAAAAGCTTCGATGTTCATGGCGGCCCCATTTATTGGTGGAAAAGAAGGAACGGCAACCTTTTCCTTGTAACAGATTTTCCGATTGCCTGCCACTCAAGAATGAACAGCAGTCGAAAGAACGACCTGCGCAGCCAACGGGAGTCCTTACCAAAGGCTGAGGAATGAAGGCAACGATTCAGGCGAACCGCTGCAACGGCCGAAGAACCAGCTATTTACCAGCTTGCTTCAGCAATTTGCGCAATTTCGGCCACTGCATGCCGCAGCGCGCCGAGACCTGGGCCAGACCTCGCCAATGGGTGGACACTTCCCCGGCGCTCATCAGCTTTTGCGCCTCTTTATAAACTTCTTTCATGGTATAGGCGCCCAGGCCGAGCTTCTCCAAACGGCGGCGGGCTTCCTTCTGTTCGGGGGAGAGAAAGGCTTCACCCTTGCGTCTGATGATGGTCATGGGACGATCTCCAAAATTACGGACCAAACAAGTTCTGGCGATTATTTGCCCGAAGCGGGCCTATCGCTGCGCCAGGGCCAACCTGACCCCCAGACCAGCGAAGACGCCGGAAGTTACGAAATCGAAATATCTGGCGATCCCCGGATGGCGAAGAATGCCGGCGCCGATAGAGCCGGAGAAATAACCGATCAGGGAAAAGATGATCACCGCCTGCAGCATGAAAAGGAGCCCGAGAAGCAGCATCTGGAGGGGGATGTTTACGGCATCGGGGGTGACGAACTGCGGCAAAAAAGCGAGAAAGAACATGGCAACTTTCGGATTCAAAACGTTCATGATGAATCCCCGTTTGAACAAAGCGGCGGCCGTGCGGCCATCGGCAGCCGGCAGGTTTATGCTGGAGCGATCCCGCATCGTTTTGTACGCCAGAAACAGCAGGTAGGCGGCGCCGGCGTATTTGACCAGGTTAAAGGCAACCGCCGACGAGTAAAAGACCGCCGAAATTCCGCAAGCCGCCCCCAAGGTATGAACGCTGATCCCGCTGCACATGCCCAGGGCGGTGACAATAGCGGGTTTTCGGCCGCGGGCGACTCCCTGTGTCAGAACAAAGATGTTGTCCGGCCCAGGCGCAAGGGTCAACGCCACCGATGCGCTGAGAAACAAAAACAAGGTGGTTCCCATCTCTCGTGAATTTCCTCCCTGCCAGCCACGATGAAGTCGGAAAGAAAGGGACGATAGACGAAAGAAAAAAAGTTGTCAATTGTCATCGCCTCCCCTTCCCGCCCCTGCGCCCCGGCTACAAACCAGGACTGCGAGCGGCGCTGCAATAAAATCCAAATACGGCGATGCCTCGTAGAAGACTTTAGCCGCGCTTACCTGCGGAGTGACGCAGCGGCGAATAGGTTAAAATAGGGGAGCACCGCCGCTGTGCGAAGACAAGGCCGGGCAGACGGTTCGCGAACCGCAATTCTCAATCCGCCGGCTGGTTGCCAAAATTCCGCCCCTTTTCAGCGAACATGCCGCCGGTCACCGCAAACCCCATCGCCCGCTGCATCGAGATGTTCACCGGCTTGACCGCCGAGCGCGGGACCATGATGGTGTAGCCGCCAATCTGGTACGAAAGAGGCAGATAAACGGCGACCTCGCCTGGATAGCCGATCCCCTCCGGCAAATCCTTGAAATCGTTGCGCGTGACGAAGCCGAGCAGGCGCATCGGCACGCCACCCATCGTCAGCTCGACGGTGACCACCTGGTTGAATTCGCGCTCGCGCTGCTGGGAAAAAAAGCCGATGAAGTCCTTCACCGAACCGTAGAGGGTCTTCACCATGGGAATGCGGTTCAGCAACGCCTCGCTGAAGTTGAAAATTCTGCGCACGAGGAAGGCGTTCAGGCTGACCCCGAGAAGGAATATGGCGAAAAGGCCGGTCAGCAATCCCATGCCCGGAAGGTACCACCCCTTGGGCAGGATAAACTGGATGATGCTTCCGAGGATTTTTTCGGCGGAAGTTGCCGACCAGTAGAGGATATAAATGGTGAGAGCCGCCGGGAGAATGGCCACCAGCCCCCGGAACATGACCCGTCCGAGGCTTTTCAATGATGCGTTCATAAAGCGTTCATTCCTTCAATTCGCAAAAGCCGCCATTGCAGCCAGCCAAAGAGTGTCCCGCTTAATTTCACAATCTGATTCCGAAATGAGCCAAAACCACCACCATCAGCCAATAGCAAAAAATCGTCAACAGAATCGATGCCGTCATCGCCGGATAAAAAGACAGGCCTTGCTTCAGCAGAAACGGCAGAGAGACGAAGAGAACCAGTGACGGGAGCACCAGCCAGAAAATGCTGCCGGCAAAAGTTCTGACTTTTTCCGTGCTCCCCGTATCGATATGAAGCCAGACGATCGCCAGCACCGAGACCAGGGGTACCGAAGCAAAAAGCGCTCCGAGAAAGGAACTTCGCTTGGCGACCTCGGAAGCCAGGACGACCAGGACGACGGTGACGACGATTTTGGTCAGGTAAAAGCCCATTCAATCAGTTCCCCATTCCGCCGTTTTCGACCGCTGGTCTTCGGATTGAGTTTAGCCGATCAGCGGCGATTCGGATGGGGGCGGGACAATTATGCTATCATCGCAAAGATATGCCAAGGGAGGAATACCACGATGAACGAAAAGTCCGAAACCCAGATCATCACGCTCGGCGGCGGCTGTTTCTGGTGCCTGGAAGCTATTTTCGAACCGTTGCAGGGGGTGCTCGGGGTGGTCTCGGGGTATGCCGGCGGCCATGTCGCGCACCCCACCTACGAACAGGTCTGCGGCAAGCAAACCGGTCATGCCGAGGTGATCCAAATCTCCTTCGATCCGGAGCAAATTTCCTTCCGGCAAATCCTGGAGGTGTTCTTCACCCTGCATGATCCCACCACCCCCAACCGCCAGGGCGCCGATGTCGGGCCGCAATACCGCTCCATTATCCTGTATGGCTCGCCGGAGCAGAAGCGGACCGCCGAACAGGTGATCGCCGAGCTGGAGGCGGAAGGCGCCTGGGGCGCGCCTATCGTCACCGAGGTGGCGCGGCTGAGCGAGTTCTATCCAGCGGAGGCCTGCCATCGGCAATACTTCCGGCGCCATCCGGAACAGGGGTATTGCCGCATGGTTATCGCCCCGAAGGTCGCGAAGCTGCGGGAGAAATACCTGGACCGACTGAAAAACGCGCCATAACGCCGACCACAAGCACCGGCTGTCTATCGGCTTTGCCTTTGCCAGCGAACGGAAGTATCGATATTTTGAATTTGCCTCCGGGCGATCGGCCCCTTATCCTCCTCCCTTGACGGACGGCCTCTCGTCCATCGCAACCCACCCAGGAGGACTCCCATGTTGCTGCTTCGCCGCTCCGCCCCGCTGCTGCTGCTTGCTTGCCTGCTGCTGTGCAGCGCCGCCGCCGCCGACAAAACCGATTACCGCTACATCGCCGCCGCCGACCTCGAGGCCCGCCTCACGGCCGACCAGCCGACCCACCTCGTCGATATCCAGGTCGAGAAGGAGTTTGCCCGGCACCACATCAAGGGCGCCATTGCCACCTACGCCTATCCGGTGAAGAGCCAGGCCGATCAGGCCAAGCTCGCCGCGGTTCTCGAGACGCTGCAGGGCGACAGCGCCCCGGTAGTGATCGTCTGCCCGCGCGGCGCCGGCGGCGCTACCCGCACTTACGATTACCTGCTGCGCAGCGGGATCGCCGGCGAGCGACTGCTGATTCTCGCAGAAGGGCAGGCGGGGTGGAGCTACGCGCCGCTCACCGAAGGGAAGTAGCATCCGCGCACCACCGCAAAAAGGGCAGGCTTTCTGACGAAAGCCTGCCCTTTTTTTCACCCGTTTCCCCGCAGATTCGGTGCCACAGTTGTTCTTCCCCCCCGGCAACCTCCCTCGACGACAACCCGCTTGAACACCCTGCCCGCCGGGTGGCTGCCAGCCAAGGATGCCATCATCCGGCGCGGATCGGCGACCAACACACTTCTCAGGCGACGGCGTCCGTCGGAAGCAGGTAGCGACCGATCCAGTCGCGGGCGAACTGGTAGGCGGTGCGCCCGCAGCGCTTGCTTTTCTCTTGCGACCATGCGATCGCCTCGCGCTCGAGTTCTCGCGTCCAGGGGACCGCCACCGCACGCTTGCGCGCCTCGCGCTCGATGCACAGGCGCACGGCATCGAGGTAGCGATCCTGGGTGAAAACATGGAACGCAATCCACAGGCCGAAGCGATCGGAGAGAGACACCTTCTCCTCCATCGCCTCGCTCTGCTGCAATTCGCCTTTGACAAACTTGCCGCCGAGATGATCGCTCTCGTATTCGGGGAGAAGGTGCCGGCGATTGGACGTGACATAGATCAATACGTTCTCGGGGGCCGAGTAGACGGAGCCATCCAGAGCGCTTTTCAGCAGCTTATAGCCGAGTTCGCCGACTTCGAAGGTGAGATCGTCGCAAAGCAGGATAAAACGGTACGGCTGATCCTCGACGGCGGAGAAAATTTCCGAGAGATAGATCAGATCTTCTTTCTCCACCTGGATGATCCGCAGCCCCTCGGGGGCGAAGCGGTTGAGGAGCGCTTTCACCAGCGACGATTTGCCGGTGCCGCGCGAACCCCAGAGCAGCGCGTTGTTTGCCGGCAGGCCGTGGAGGAACTGGCGGGTGTTGTTGATCATGATCGTTTTCTGCGGCTCGACGCCGAGGAGTTCATCAAGGGTCGTGGTGTCGGTCACTTTCACCGGCTCGAGAAATCCGGAAAAGGAGTGCCGGCGCCAGTTGGCGGCGGCGCAGGTCGACCACTCGATGGGCTTGACGAATTTGGGCAGGAGCATTTCGACGGAGCTGAGCACTCTCTCCAGACGAGCGACTACTTCGGGTTTCAGGTTGATCATGCGGATGTCTTCCTTCTCTGACGGAATGCGGCCGATCGAGGCCTTAATAAAGACGACACGAGAGCCAAAAAGGGCTCTATATACCGTTTGCTCCTGCCCGTGTCAAACGCAAAGCCGGGGTCGAATACGAAAACCCGAAGCGGCAAGGGCCTGCATCTTCCGCAGGCCCTTGCCGCTTGCATGACGTGATGGAGCAAAGAAAAAGGCAATTGCGATCAGAGGGAAAATCCCAGGCGAAAGGCGCCCCAGTGGCGACCGGCAAGGAACACCGGAGCGGAGATGTCGAGCATCGTCTCGCCGGTGTCCCGCTCATAAACCTGCACCAGCACGCCTTCCTGGTTGCGCGCTGCGGTCAGCCCCACCGTATGATTGAAAAGACGCTTGGTTCTGTTCCCGAGCAGATCCTTCTCCTTGTCGCCGGTGAGCGGCTGGCAGAATTTCGCGTTGTGCGTCGGCAGATAGCCGTTGCGGTCCACCAGGACGGCGAAGTGCACCTGCTCGTTTTGCAGAAAAGCGTCCTGCAGGACCAGAATCGTCTCGTCGAGCCAGCGGTCGTAGGCGGTATGAAATTTCTGCGGGTCGGTGCCGGCAATCGGCTGATAATTCTCGTCGAAAAGCTGCTCCAAGGTGAAAATCCCGCTTGCCAACGCCCGCGCCAGAACCCCCTCCATCAACCGCGCGCCAACCTGCGCCTTCTCCTTCCCCTGCGCCTGCAGTTCTTCCACCAGCATCTCCTGCAGTCCCGCCGCCAACGCGTTGAGTTCGGCGATCGCCTCGCTGGTCTCCTGGGCGCTTGACGCCACCTGCGTCGCAACATCGCGCATTTCAACAATCGTCTCCGCCATCTGCTCGCTCGCCGTCGTCTGCTGCTGCGTCGAGAACCGGATCTCCCGGGCCGCATCGGCGGTTTGCCGCACCATGCCCATGATGGCGGCGAAGGACTCCGAAACCCGCCCCACCAGAACGCCCGCCGCATCCACCCCTTTGGTCCCTTCCTCGCTGAGCAGGATGGTGGTGTTGGTCCCTTTCTGAATCTCCCCGACCAAGCCCTTGATCTGCCCGGTGGCGTCCACCGTCCTTTCGGCCAGACGTTTGACCTCGTTGGCGACTATGGCAAAACGCTTGCCGGCCTCGCCGGCCCCGGCCGCCTCGATCGCCGCATTCAGCGCAAGCAGGTTGGTCTGATCGGAAATCTCGTCGATGATGTCGACGATCCCCCCTATCTTTTGTGAGTTCTCCCCCAGTTCGAGCATCGCCCCGGCAATCGACTGCACCTGCGCCCTGAGTCGGCCCATCCCCTCCACCGCGCTGCCCACCGCCTGCGTGCCATCGGCGCAGGCGGCGTTGGCCTGCTCCGCCTGACTTTCGACCTGGGCCGAGCTCTCCGCCACCTGCCGCGCGGTGGCGGCGATCTGCGTCGCCGTCGTCGTGACCTCCTGCACCGCCGTCGCCTGCTGCGTCGCCCCGGCGGCCTGTTGCGCCGACAACCCCATGATGCCGTCGGCGCCGGCGGTCAGCTGCCGGATCGCCTCTTTAATCCGGACGATCAGCCGGTTGCTCTTGCCAACCTCGCCTTTCAGATCCTTGACGATCACCTGCGTCATGCGGTTGAAAGCGCTCGCCAGGCGGCCGATCTCGTCGTGCGAACCGATCTCGATCGTCTCCTCCAGTTGCCCGTCGGCGATATGGTCGGCGACCACCGTCAACCGGTTCAGGGGCCGGACGAAGGTGTGCAGAATGGCATACAGGGTGAAGAAGGAGACCAGCAGGACCAGGCCCATCGATACGATCAGGACATTGCGCAGATGCGCCACCGCCGCATCCACCTGGGCCATCGACAACCCGATGCGGAAAGCCCCCCAGTGTCGGTTCTGCACATGGACCGGGGCCGCCACATCCCACACCATTTCGCCGCCGGGCAGGCGATATTGCTGCTGCAGCACCGGCTGCTGGGCGCCGCCTGCAAAACGCGCCGCCGCCAGGCCGACCGCGTCGTCGAGCATCTGCTTGGTCTGGTTTCCCACCGCCGGATCGCCGCTCAGGGGCTGGGCGTACTGGGTGTTATGGCTTGGCAGATAACCGTTGCGGTCTACCAGAATGGCGAAGAGAACGGTAGGGTCCTGGTCGACCATGGTATCCAGGGTCTTGCGGATGCGCGCATCGAGATACCGATCGTAGGCGGTCTGGTATTGCGGCACGGAACGGGCCGCCAGTGGGTCGCCGGCGATGGGCAGGTACTTGGCGTCGAAAACTTCTTCCAGGGTGAAGGCGCCTCCGAGATGCGCCTGCTCCAGGACCAGATGCACCGTTTCGGCGCCGAGAATCGCCATGGTGCGCGCCTTCACCAGCAACTGCTCCCGCAACGCCTCGCCGCGATTGCGCACCAACAGCCAGGTCGCAGCCGACAGGATCAGCGAGAGAACGAGAAACAGAGCGAGGGCGATCTTCAGCGAAATCCGGGCGGTGATCCAGTTGAACATTGTTCTTCTCCCTAAATCGGCAGCATCGTTGCACATGGCGCAGGCGATCCGCCGGACGGCTAGCCACGGAGCGGGTATTTCGCGTATCTTCATGCCCCGCCAATGAACAAACTTCGTTTTAAAAATTAGATCGATCCCTGCGGAAGCGAACTTCCCGAGGGCGCGGACGGCTTGGCCGCGTTATCGATCCTGGGCAAAATACAATGCCCAATTTCGCGACTAAAAAGATAAATTACTGATTTAACAGGAAAAAGTCAATGAACTTGTCGGCGGGTATTGTGCACTGCTTCGATTGGCGAGGGAAGCGAAAAATTCTTCCGGAAAGAAAAATAGCGTTTCTCTTGAAAAACCGCAGATGGCTTTTAGCGGTTTTCCTCCAGGTCCCTGCGCTGTCGCTCCGCCGCTTCGCGGGCCAGCCGATCGACGTCTTTGGCCTTGTCCAATGCCTTTTTCTGCTCCGATAGAAGATGATCGGAGCTGTCCGTCGGCTTTTCGGGGCTACACGCCCCCAGAGCCAGCGTGCAGAAAACGATGGAGAGCAAAAAAATCCTGAGCATGATGGTTCCTCCTGTGGGATGAACGGATGAGCGATGAAATGCGCCGGCCGCCGTAATCTATTGCCGGATCAGCATGCCGATGCCATAGCGGGTGAGCGATCGGTTGTAATCGATCAGGCTCTCTCCATAGCCGGTCCAGAACTGTCCGTAAATAAAAAGGTTCCTGGTTCCGGTCGGAATGCTGTAAGCGAGTTCAAGGGCGCCCTTCTCGGTGGCGAAGTTCCAGCGGGTCATCAGCGATGCCCGGTGCCGGTGGCGATTGGTATAAGCGAGGCGCAGTTCGCCGTAGCCGTAGTAATCGACAATATCGGGATTTTCATCGCCGCTCGGATCCTCGGGGGTTTCCTTGGCATCCTCCGAGAGGCGTCGCCAGAGCTTGATTTCGGCCTGCAACGGACCGTATTCGACGACAGGGGCGACATACACCCGGTTCCAACTGCGCGAATCCGGCTCGCGACTGCCGTTCGATTCATGCTCGATGCCGACATCCGCCCCCCAGCCCAGTCCCGCCGGCTTCGCGTAGCGAAGGCGGTAGAAAAGCTCCGGATTGTAGTTGGTTTCGCGAAAAGGGCGCGAGTCGTCCTGATCGAGAACACGCCAGAACGATTTCTGCGTATAGGCGAAAGTGAGGCCGCGCCAGATCTGCTGCATGAAGCTGAACTGGAACTTCAGTTCGGCATCATGGGAGGAACTGGCATTTTCGGGCCAGGTGAGGGGCAAGAGGTAATTTTCCCGGTAGAGGCTGAAGCCCTCCCGGATCCGGCGAAAAAACCCGTCTTCTGCAACCGGTTCGGCGCGAACGGCGGTCCCGGCGTCGAGAGAGGCCGCAGCGGCTGTTTCCGCCGGTGCGGGCAGAGGAAAACACCCCAGCAGGAGAAGGATCAGCAGCGCACGACGGCAACAAATGGCTGGCCGGCCAATGCGACGATTTTTGCCGGGGCAGGTATCCTGCGTCCGGCGAGAAAATTCGATGGCTCCGGCGCCATCTCCTATGCTAAGATGCCGATTTTCTGCCGCAAATGCCTTCTTCCACCTTACGAGCCACAAACGATGAAAAAACACTTTCATAAAGATCTCTTGGAAAATGCCCTGTTTTTTCCGCTGTGCTTTATCCTGCGACCACTGCCGCGCAAGGCTGCGCTCTGCCTGGGCAGAGGCCTCGGCAGACTGGCGGGGCGCCTCCTGGCTGGAAAACGCAAGATCGCCACGGAAAATATGCAACGCGCCTTTCCGGATCTCAGTGAGAAAGAAATCCGGCAGCGGGTAGATGCCATGTTTGTTCATCTCGGCCAGAGCGCCATGGAAATGCTGCGTCTCGATCTCCTCAGCGATGCGGAAATTCGAAAAATTTTCGTCCCGACCGGACTGGAAAACCTCCGGCAGGCGTATGCACTCAATCGCGGCGTCATTTTGTTGAGCGGCCATGTCGGGCTGTGGGAAGTCGGCACGTTACTGCCCAAGTTCGGATTTCCCGCCGATTTTGTCGCTAAAAAGATGCGCAATCCCCAAATCGATCGATATTTCACCCAACTGCGGGAGGCGGGGGGGGGAAACTGCATCGTGAGCAAAAACGGCGCCCGGGCAATCGTCCGGTCTCTTGCCAAAAACAAAGCAGTCGGGATCCTGATGGATCAGCACCGCGCCCCCAGAGAAGCGGTATCGGTCCCTTTTTTCGGCCGGCCCGCCTTTACAACGCCCATCATCGCCCGTCTTGCCATGAAACATGCGATCCCGGTCGTGCCGATCTTCAATTATCGCGTCAGCGACGACCGCTACGACATCCAAATCCACCCGATGGTTTTCCTCAAGGACGAGCCGGAGACGACAGTGGAAGAGAACACGGCCCTGCTGACCGCCATCATCGAGGAGGCCATCCGCCAGGATGAAACCCAGTGGTTCTGGGTGCACCGGCGCTGGCGCAACTAACCTCCCCCCCCGCATCCGTTTCCCTTGCCGGACCATACCTGTGGCCGTCGTCGTCCCGTCCCCGCCGGGACAGGTGATTTCACGGTTTCTTCACGACGAAACTGATGGCCATGCCGACCAGAAGAATACTCAGGGTGCCGATGACCGGAATCAGATAGGCGTGCACCAGACTCTCCCAGCCGGGGACCAGTTTCGGCAGCGACAGCCAGAGAATCAGGGCGACCCCGATGGCGACGCCGGCGATCGCAGCGGGATTGCGCGCCCGCCGGCTGATGATGCCAAGGAGGAACAATCCGGTCATCCCGCCGCCGAAGATGCCGGAAAGGGTCCACCAGGCATCGAGTGCGCCCTGGGTGAGGCGGACCAGAAGCAGGGCCAGGCCGGTCCCGAGGATGCCCCAGGCGATGGTGCCGGCGTAAAGGACCCGCATCGATTGCTTTTCGCTCGCCTGCCGATTGAAGAACCGGCGGTAATAGTCGGACATGATCAGCGTCGCCGAGGAGTTGAGGCTGGTGGACACCGTGCTCATGGCGGCCGCAAAGACCGCGGCGATCAAGAGTCCCGTCAATCCCGGCGGCAGATGCGTCGCGATGAAATGCGGAAAGACGCGGTCGCCGACGTCGGTCAACGAAAGCCCCCGCGCCGTCTCCGCCTGGCGATCAGCGAAATCCGGATTCTCCGGAGCAATCCCCTCCTGTAGCAGCTTCTGCCGAGCGACGATCCCCTTCACCTGCGCCAGATCGCCGCGCAGCGCCCCCGCCGCCGAGGTCTCGACGGCCGACGACGACGCCGTTCCGGGGCTCTCCGCCCGCCCGTCGTAAAAGACGAACAGCGTCGTGCCGATGAAGAAGAAAAGCGCACTGACCGGCACATACAGCAGCGCCCCGAGCCACAGCGCCTTTTTCGCCTCCCGGTCCGAACCGGACGAGATATAGCGCTGAATGTAGCTCTGGTCGATGCCGAAGTTCTGCAGGTTGATGGTCAGCCCGTAGAGCAGCACGACCCAGAAGGTCGCGGTCGTAATCGAGGCGCCGAAGCTGCCCAGGCTGAATTTCTGATATTCATCGGCGACGGCAAACAGTTCGCCGGCGCCGCCCGGCAATTGGAAGAGCATGACGGCCAGGCACACGAGCGCCCCGACCATCAGCACAATCGCCTGCAGCGCGTCGGCCCAGATGACGGCGACAATGCCGCCGACGAAAGCGTAAACGGTGACGCAAACACCGGTGACAAGGAGAATCGTATAGATATTCCAGCCGAAGATGACCTGCATCGGCAACGCCATCAGGTACAGCACGACGGCGATTCGGGCGATTTGCGTCAGCAGATAGAAAACGCTGGCATAAATCCGCGCCCAGACGCCGAAGCGGCGCTCCAGCAGTGCATAAGCCGAAATTTCGCCGCTGGCGCGGTAATAAGGGAGGAAATAGCGGGCGGCGAACCACGCCACCAGCGGGATGGAGAGGGAAAAAACAAAGGGATTCCAGTTCCCCGCGAAGGAGGCGCCGGGCAGCGCCAGATAACTGATGCTGCTCACGTAGGTGGCCAGGATCGACAGGCCGCAGAGCCACCCCGGCAGGGAGCGGTTGCCGGCGGTGAAGCCATCGGCCGAACGCGTCTTGCGATAGAAATAAAAACCGATGCCCATCGTGCCGGCAAAATAGAGGATCAGGACGAGCCAATCAGCCAAATAAAAGTGTTGCGTCATTGCATAATCCAGGACAGGTGTTGGCGGCGGAAGCGAGGTTGGCAATTATTTCTGGGTGGCGGTTGACGCGCTGCTGGCCTGGCCGGAAAACGTTGTAGTTGCGACGAGCGCGAGTCCGCCATGGCGGATGATTATCTATTTGCCTGCGAGTGTCAACAGTTGGCCGGAACGCAATTAATCTTCGGCAGAGTTATCTTCCGGCGGCGCCATCCGCAGCGGCGATATGTCGTCCGTGCGAGAATCTCTCCTTGACTAATTCAAAATTTACTATATATTGTTTCCTACCTTTTCTTCCTTCTTTCTTCTGCAGCAAAAACCCATATCGCCGTGGCAGGCGATATGGGTTTTTGCTTACCTGCCCTGCCGTTTTACCTGCCATTCTCGACCCGCCGGAAACCGCTGACGCGCCATTGTACATTGCATAACTCATTAAAACCGAATATGATGCCTTCGTATTTCGGGACCCGCACGAGTGGGCAATCTCTTCTTTCAATTGGACAAGGAGGACAAAATGAAAAGGATTTGTTTAATCGGGTTGGTTGTCGCCATGGCAACTCTGGTCACCGCAGGAAATGCCATTTCTGCGAATAGCCTTACCAAGGGCGCCAAGGCGGTTTCCTTCAGCACCTTGTCCGATGACAACGATTTTCTGATTAAAGGAAAATACAACCTTCAACCGGATCTTTCTATTCTCGGCGGCATCGGATTTTCGGTTGGCGACGATACGAATATCGGGCTCGTCGTTGGCGCCAGAAAATATCTCCAAACGGCGGATTTCGCACCGTTTGTTGGCGCAAATATCGGTTATCTCACCAGTAACGACACCGACAACAAACACTTCTTTACGAATGTGGAAGTCGGAGTCGAGTATTTTGTTGCCAGCCAGATCAGCGTAGAGGCAGCAGTCGGATTAGCCGTGGAATACGAGAAAATCAAAGGACTTTCAAGCACTACGAATCTAACCACCGCGAAATCCGGACTCGGCTTCAATATATACTTCTAACCTGTCCCCAGATTATCCTTCGGCGGCGGGCAAATCGCTGTGACTGGCTTGTTTGCCCGCCGTATCTTCTCCCCGCCAACGCAGATCATCACAGGAGAGGTCATGAACCGCCCCATTGCCATGCTGCTGGTGGTCCTGATAATGGCCGGTCTGCTGTTCAGCATCTTCGCTTTATTCCAAGGAAAATTCGTCGAAGCCCTTTCTATCTACCCTCTGCTGATCGTCGCTTATGTCTTTTCGGCTCGGCAAAAAAGAGGGAAGTGATTGAGGCAAGAGCCATCGGGGTCAAGCTAACCTTACCGCCGTGATTCGACGTCAAGGACGAGAGCGTCACCCTCGACGCCAACCACCCGCTGGCCGGCAAGGATCTGACCTTCGATCTTGAATTGACGGAAGGCGCCCGAAACAGAATTTCCTGCCGTAAACGAGCCTTCCCAGCGTTTCCGGGAGGGCTTTTTTTCTTGCCTACACCCCGATGTCCTCGTTCCACAGCTCGGGAGCGGATTCGATGAAGGCCGTCATCATGTCGATGCAGTCTGGCTCCTGAAGGACTTCCACGGTGACTCCTCGCGAACGCAAAAGCTCTTCCTCGCCCATGAAAGTACGGTTCTCGCCGATGATCACTTTCGGGATTCCATAGAGCAGAATGGCGCCGCTGCACATGGAACAGGGGGACAAGGTGGTGTATAGGGTACACTCGCGGTAGGTCGCCGCCGTCTGCCGGCCGGCGTTTTCCAGAGCGTCCATCTCACCATGCAGCACCACGCTGTCTTTCTGGATTCGTCGGTTGTGCCCCCTGCCGATGATTCTGCCGCGGTGGACGAGGGCCGAGCCGATCGGTATGCCCCCTTCCTGTAGCCCGGCCTGGGCTTCCTCGAGTGCCGCCTGCATGAATTTGTCCATGAAAACTCCTCCTTCTGGTTCCGAATCGCGCCACAGGGTCACCACAGCGCCACAGGGGTCAGGCTAACCTTTCTGCCATTCTCTTCGCTTTCTTTTTCACGCTTTCGAGCATTCCCCGCAACCGCTCGTCTTCAGCCGCCTTGTTCTCAATTCTACGCCCGACTCTCCCGAGCGGGGCAAGGTCGCGGTTCAGCTCCTTTCCCAGTTCCGTAAGCGACAGATGCGGCAGACCTTGGATGATGGCTGAGGCAACCGCCCGCGCCTCCGTAAACGGGCGTGCTTTTCCCGGGGCGCGAAGCTCCTCGGCGGAGCAGCCGTAGCTTTGACATACCGCCTTCAAAACGTCCGCAACCGTGATCCGCAGCCTCGCCTCACCGGCTTTTCCGAAAACAGCATCGACGAAACGGTCGTCGCCAAGAAGCCGCCCTTCGCAGCTGCCGCTGTGGAACTCCCCT
>Ga0265293_10008722_pt1 | contig 14896 bp, 22 predicted proteins | sample Munlanlewell138R_FD_192505 | JGI IMG/M metagenome (GOLD analysis project Ga0265293, IMG submission 192505) | Leachate microbial communities from a municipal landfill in Southern Ontario, Canada - Leachate well 138R | ecosystem: Engineered > Solid waste > Landfill > Unclassified | place: Canada...
AAAGGAACATTAAACATTTTAAAAGAACCACCAGCTGTAACCATTGCTTCAAGAAATTGTTCCATAGTTTGATTACTATTTATTTGTGCATTTGCTGCAATATCCAAATATTTAGCCATGTCTTTTGTTCCAATACCTAAAGCAGCCATACTATCAGTAACTAAATCACTAGTTCTTCCTAAATCCATCATACCAGCTTCGGATGCTCTAATCATAGGTTCTAAACCTTCTTGAATTTGTGTTAAATCCCATCCAGCCAAACCCATATATTCAATAGCTTCTGCAGCTTCTGTTGCTGTTTTTGAAGTACTTGAACCCATATCAATAGCCAAATCACGTAAAGTTGTAAAGTTTTTTCCTGTTGCACTAGTAACAGCGGAAACCCTTGACATTTCTTTGTCAAAACTCATTGTTGTTTTAACAATATTTTCCCCTACTTCTAATATTGGTTTTGATAAATTTTCAATTAACATATTACCAACATCAGTAACAGCATCGCCTAAAGCACTAATTTGACTACCTACTTTGTCAATACCTTCTGCTTTAACACTATAAAATAAATCTGCTATATTCACAGTTTCCACCTCCTAGCTTTTAATATTTGCTACCTTCTTACATATAACTTTTATATGGTGATTTCTATTAACTGTGTTTTTTGGATCTCCTATAACTTCATAAGTTCCTGAATTATAAACAATCAAATCACCTGCAATTAAATCAAAATCGTCACATAAAAATTTATACAATGTTTCTGTAGTTTCTTTATCTGCTACTTTTACATTTTGCATTCTATAAGCTGACATATAACCATTTATATTTGTATCAGCATATGTTGTTATTGGTCTACCTCTAGTGTTTTGTGTTTCTGTCTTTCTTTTTCTAACACATGCTTGATATGCTCTTTTTAAGCTCATAAAATCACCTTCAAGCTACTAAATAAATCTTTCTTAAATAAATGTCTATATCTTTGTAAAGCTACCATATAACTTAAAGGATAACCCTGAATAGTATCCTCTAAAGTTATAGTATAATCATCAATTTTTTCTGATTTCATACCTGGTGTAAATTCATCTGTATTTGTTGTTAATTGATAATTAATCATTTTAGCAGCCACAAATTTTAAAGGTATTGGGTATTTAACTTTTGTAATATATACAGTTTCAGATTCATCTTCATCCTGTATTGTATCAATACTATTTATTATAATTTTATTAGTGCTTACAGAACTAACTGTAAATACTTGATTATTTCTAAAACTCTTATACACTCTTATAGAATCATTAGCAACTATTTTTTTTGTTGAAATGTTTGTTAAATTTATACTATTATCACTATTAACAAAAGTGATATCATTACTAGAAAAAAAGTCAAATTCTTCATCAATAAAGTCATTCTTACAATAATCAACTATATCCTGTTCTACTAATGGAATAAACATATTAATTAATGAGTCATTAGTATCAACATCAATTTGTAATATTGTTTTTACTTCATCTAAAGTTATAATCATTGTTTGACCTCCCTTTCTTTTATAATTTTCTTTCTTTAAATTTTTTATTTTTTATATTATTGTTGATTTTATTTATAATTCTTGTTTCTTCTTCTTCTTTTTCGTCATGATCCATTATATTAGTTTCAGCTATTTTTCTATGTCTTTTATAATATGTTTCAAAATCCTCTTTATTTCCTTTTTGAATTTCTATTAACCATAATTGAAACATTCTATCTTTTGATTTTTCTTCCATTTCATCATTTATTTCATTTATGCACTTTTGCCATAAAATAAAAGCCCTATCAAAAGGTAAATCTAAAATATAGTTAGTATAATTAAAATCCTTATAGTGCCTCATTAATGGTCCTATTATATTTTCTTCTGTAAAAAAATTCATTATGAAGGTGAAGTGGTTTACCTCACCTTCTAATAGTTCTCTTTCGGTTACTTCTTCAAATCCTCTTTTGCGGAATCCATCTTTTTTTTAATGTCGGCCAAATTCACATATTCACCAATTACTTTTGGAATACCTGCAGTAAATACATCTTTTAAAGCCACAATATAATCATCAATTTCTAAATCGTCAACCTGTTCTTGACTTAGATTTAAATAAGATCTTAAAAGAATATCAATATTATCTTCGGCTTTATGCATATTCTGCATAATAAAGGCGAAAATATCACCCATAACAATTAATATTTTTTCTTTCTTATTCGCTTTACTTTTTAAGAGTTTTTTAATTCTATTGTTTAGCAGATATTCAGCATATAATTTAAAATTAACGTCCTCTAATATCCTACTAACAGTCATTACTTCTCTTTTTCTCAACTTTCTCATTTCTCACACACTCCTTTTAAAATAATTATTAAGCTACTTCATCCTGTACTTTTACAGGTGGTGTTGTTGGTGCTGCTGCTGTATAAAATCCAGTATAAGTCATTTCAGAAATGACTTCGTCTTTTTCCTTAAATTCTAAAGAAATATTATCTATATTTAAAGCATTTTCAACTTTAATTATGCAATAAGATCCATCATGTTTTTGTCCCACAAAAGTAATATTTGTTAAAACATCAGCTGCAACTATATCTAAATCAAAAGCAATTTTTTTATATGTTCCATCTGCATCCGTTCCATCACTTACAGTAATTGGTACACCATAAGCCAAATTTACATAATTTAATTTTAGAAAATTTACTACTAATTTAGCAACAAACCTATCATATCTTCTAAGCCCTTTAGTTGGACCCATAGCACCATCAAAACCTATTTCTTTTATTACTCTTTCAATTTCTAATTTTGAACCGCCTCTTGTTGCTCCAATTACAGCTTCACCAGATTCACCATAATTTTTATATAAAACGCCCTCACCTAAAAGTATATCATTGGCTTTTTCTGGTACAGCTGGATCAAATGTATTAGTCGCCATGGTTTACACCTCCTTTTTAACAATTTTTATGCTACATACTCATATAATTCAATAGGACAAGTTAAACCAGCACCATATTTATAATGGCCTGTGAATTGAGTTTCATTAACAACCTCATTCTTTTCCTCTAATCCTAAAGAAATATTTCCATCATTCAAACAATTTTTTAATACAATTTTTACTTTCTTGCCATCTATTCTTTGACCAACTAGAGTAAAATTCTCTAAATAATCATTTAATGTGATTTCAAGATTTGCAGTAAACTCTCTATAAGTTGTTTCATCAGTATATGTAAAACCATGTCCATTCATTGGAACAATTGAACTATTTGTTTGATTCTGAATTAAATCAATAGAATCAATATAACAAACAACTTCCGCATCTGGTGCTGCTCCTTCAATTGTTAATGCAACGCCCTTTACAGCTGACCAATCGGAAGATGCTGAATCTGTGAACGCACTTTTTTTAACTTTAAAATTATTCCATTGATTAGCTGTAAAATCAGTATAAGCTTTATTGACATGAAAGAAATTAGTTTCTGTCTCTTCCGCATCACAATGAAAAGCCAATCTAATAACAGCGGTTTCACCTAAATCTGTTAAATCTTGTGCAGCTAAATAAATACTAAATCCGATATAATCATCATCATCACTTACCTCATCATTATCAAAGGCCGTTAAATCCACATCAGAAGCAAAAACTTCATGGATACCGTGACCCTCAGTAGTTCCAATTGTTGCCTTTGCTGACTGGTCACCCTCTAATACAATAGTTGTCTCTGCTGCATAAGTTCCTCCATTATTTGCCCAATCGCCACTTTCCCAAGTTCCATCACTTTCACATGTTGAAATTCTTTTTCTATTAAAGTATTTTAGATATAAATTGTTAATAGTGCATCTTCCAATCAATTTTTCATATCGAACCAAAGGTATTCCATCAGTATCTAATGTTGGACCCATAGCACCATCAAAACCTATTTCTTTTATTACTCTTTCAATATCAATTTTACAACCATCCCTTGTTGCTCCCAATAATACCTGGGTATTTAATCCATAGTTCGCATAGGCTTTAAATTCACCCATTATAATATCATTTGCAACCGGTACGGTAGTTTCAACTAAACCAACTGCCATTATTAAACACCTCTTTCTTAATCTATTTTAAAAACATATCTCTGCTGTATTCTTGATATATCAGTTTCTGTATCTGGTATTTCGCCCTCAAATTCCCACCAACAACTATAAAAACCCTCTGTTTCGTCTTGTGTTGAAAAGTCAAGCCCTACAACAGATAATATATCATCAACATACTTACCATTTTTTACTATATCAGCACCATCTAAAATATTAGAATCATCTGCTGAATTATCCCAAAAATCTATTTCCATTCGTCTATGCACTTGTTTTCTTGCTGGGTTAGAAGCATTTGGAAATTTAAAAACTAAATAAGGGAATGTCGCATTAGTTCCAGCTTTTCCATCATATACTTCCATAAAGTCACCAACTAAATTATCTAGTCTAACTTTTACCCTAGTCTTTAATTGTTTCAAAGTCATACTAACACCCCCTAATTACATTCCTTTTCCCATATACATAGCTGCTATTTCTTTGTATTGTGCTGTATAATTCATTGCTGCTGGTGTCATAAATGGATGCGCCTTCATTTTATACGTTCCAAACTCCTGGAAAATTGCATATAAACAATCATTCATTAAAAACAATTCATTTCTATTGATAATATATTTACATCTTGATAATAAATAACCAGTATCAACAGCAACATGTTTTTCCATCATTTTAACACCAAATTTACCCATTGCCTCAAGTGCTTCAAGTTCATTTTCTTTTAATTGCTTTTTAAATTTTCCGGATCTGTTAACTATTTTTAACAAAGTAACACCACCTTTACATTACACTTTTATATAATTCATTCATTTTTTCAGAAAAATATTTTATATTAAATACTTTAGATCTCTCTATTATTTTATTAGCATCTATTTTCATACTATAAAAATCATTCTTAAATAAAGTAAATGCTTCAACTACATCAGCTGTATCTGGTATATTACAGAAATAATCACCTAAACCATTTCCACCAATTTCTTGGATTACTGGTTTCCCACATGATAAAGACTCTGCAACTACTCTATTATTAATTCTATTTGGACTAAATACACAATCTACTGCCCTGTAAACCTGTTCCATATTTGTAAATCTACCCTTTACGTCACCAAGACCGCCAACACGTTTTAATTCTGCTAATACATTTTGCCAACATTTAATTTTATCATGTTCAAAACCGTAAAAATGAAATTTAAACTCATTAGGGTATTTTTTGGCAACTTCTATACAACCTATTACCATTTCAAATAAATCTATGTCTGCTCTTACTGAATCACATATTAAAATATTATATTTACCTGAATTTTCTAATGTGTGTTTTTTACCTTCATTATTAAATCTTTGTTCATCAATAACTGGATAATCAAAACATACATGTTTTTCATTAGGGAATACAGGACTCCAAAAAGGTATATATTCAGGCCAAAAATGCAACATTTTTTTAACTCTTTTCCATTTTGAAAGATCACCATATAAACTATAACTAGACCTTTTACCGTCCTGTTCTGGTCTAAAGCAATCTAACGGTTTACCATGAACTACCCATATTATTGGAGCCTGATTTTTTACTAGTTTTAAATCTTCAATTCCTGTATGCATTACTATAATATCAGCATCATCAATTAAATCTGGATGTGCTGTGGTTAATTTAAAACCTGACCTATCATCAACCGCACCAATTTGACTTGGTTCTCTTGTCCCGTCTATTTTGGATACACCTGAATCAATAAAGTATACAGTATGCCCAGATAATACATCTGCCTTTGCCATATCTCTACTAGCTTCATACAATCCACATCGATTAGGACCAAACATTGATATATGCGCTATTTTCATTTTTTTTAACCCCTCTCAAATATTTATATATTTTATGATGCTGTTTGACTAACAATTAAAGACAACATTGCATGGATTGTGTCAGTTCCAAAATCACCTAAAATCGCGCCTATTGTTGCTGTTCCTGCTGTTGCTGTTATTGTTCCCATTTTGGAATCAACTATATCTGCAACTGAATCAACAACACTTAATTCTACAGCTATACTATCAACCTTACTATCAGTTACTACATGTGCGCTAACAACCTTTGAATCTGTTACTACTAATTTAGAATCTGCAGCTGCTACTGCTGTTGATACAACAACAACCTTTGAATCAACAACACCTAAATCAACAGCAACACTGTCAACTTTAGAATCTGTAACAACATGAGCAGAATCAATTTTACTGTCTGCTGTTGATAAATCTACTGCTACTGAATCAACTTTACTATCAGTTACTACATGTGCGGAATCAATTTTTGAATCTGCTGTTGATACGTCGACAGCTAAAGAATCAACCTTACTATCTGTAACTACATGAGCTGATACGATTTTTGAATCACTAACAACATGAGCTGATATTACCTTACTATCTGTAACTACATGAGCTGAATCAACTTTACTATCAGCTGTTCCAACTAATACTGCTGCTGAATCTACTTTACTATCAAGTATAATAGCTCTTGAGTTAACAACACTTACTGCTGTTGAAACAACAACAACTTTACTATCAGCTACGCCCAAACCTGTAGCAACACTATCAATTTTTGAATCTGATACAACATGAGCTGATACAACTTTTGAACCAACTACTGAATTGGCTGTTGATAATACTACAACTTTACTATCGGCTGTTGAAACCTGAGTTCCAACACTGTCTACTGCTAGATCAACACCTTCAATTGTTGATGCTGCGCTCTCAACTACACTTGCGCTTGACTCAATTGCTGCTTGTGCTGCTGACTGTGTACCAATTGCTGTTGACAAATCACTAATATTACTTGTTAAAGTACTATTAGCAACAACCACAGCCGATGCGACTGAATCTATACCAGATAAACCAGCTGCTATACTATCTAACTTTCCTTTTAAAGTATGTGCCATTTTCTTTATTCCTCCTTAAGTTATGTTATAACTATTTTCGTCAATTACTATATTGTCTAATTTTAAATTTACATTTTTCTATTTCACCAGGTAATATTGCAACCAATAAACGACGTTTCCACTTTCTTAAAAGTGTTTCCGTTTCTTTATTATCCCAAATCATATTTTCTAATTCTTGTTTTGTCCTCATAAATAATCACCTATACTTTTATTACAAAATGCTTACAGCGTACATGGAATAAACCAGCCGCTTTTGCTTCTTCTAATTCTTCCAAAGTCAAAATTTCATTTTCCCATGGTATACATAAAGGGCATGGGTTTGATGATTCTGTTACTTGAACTTTTTCACCTGGTCCAACAGTCTCTAAAACTGATAACCTCACAAGTTCATTATTAAAATGTGTTGTATACATATTAGAATAAGTTTCTATACTCCATACAGCTCCATTTTTAGCAACAAACCCACTAATACCTTTATCAGCATAATCTGATAATAATTTCTGCTTTAACATTGGGTCATTAGTTGATTTTATTTGTTTCAAAATCATGTTATAATCTAAAGACGCAACTTTTGCCATATTATTCATAGCATTCATGTACTCTTTAATTTTCTTTTTTGCTTCTGGTGAATTTGTTATTTTTTCATAATGACTTTCAACAACTTTTAAAAGGGAATGATTAGTTAACATTTTTCTAAACTGAAATGTTTTTTCAGCTTTTAAATTTGTTAAAGCCATGTTTGTTACTTTTTCGTAATAACTTATTAAATTATCTTGTAACATTTCATTCCCTTCTTTCGGTTATAATTTTAATTAAGCTTTAAAATGGTGTGTAAATTCAATTTATATTGATCAACTCGCTCTTTTATTGATATAAACACCTGCAACTTTATTTTCAAATACATTACAACCATGATAATTCCTAGCAGTCATTAAGAAACCATCAGAATCTAAATTTTGTTCTGGTGTAAATATTCTAAGTACTGACCTTTTTATAATAGCCATTATTGCAGGGATATGACAAATCATAAAGTTTATAGCTGTTCCTGTAGTAGTATTTGAACCACTTCCAAATGTTGCTGCCGTATTAAATCTACTTGAAGGAACTCTAATTAAGAAATGTCCATCTAAAGACTCAATTTCTCTATTCAAAGTTTTTGACATTTCAGTAGCTATTCTAGTTTTGAAAAACTCACCAGAATTTTTTAACATTCTGTATGAATTTTCAGAAATAAAGATAACCCTGTTTGCTTTTGGTACTTCTGCATCATCCAACAATTCAATACCTGCGTCAATATCATCAACAACACTATCAGCTGTTGGTGTACCCTCAACAATATTTGTTCCAGTAACAGCACTTGCATAAATATCCGCATAAATAGCAGTAAATCTATATAAGTCTAGTTCAGGGAAAAACTTTTCTCTAAGATATGTGTCCATTATTTTAGCTGCTGTAACTCTTGCTTCATCAGCATCAACAGCATCCAATGGTATTTTTACGCCTCTATCCATTTCTAAAGTATAAGCATCCCATTCATTAGAAACTGTTCCAGCTGAATAACCACTTGCTTTTGAATAATCATAGTTACCCGATACTGTAAGTTTGTTAACTAGTACCTGGTTAGCTCCTTTAAATTCATAAACTGCTGGATTTGTTTCTAAAAATCTTGTAACTGATTCTCTTTTATATACTTCATCAAAATAAGTTAAATATTGACTAGCATAATTCATTGACATGTGTTACCACTCCTTTTTATTATAGTTGACTTCCATTTAGTAAACTAGTAAATATATTACCAGTACTATCTGAACCACCATCAGAACCACCTGTATTTGTATTAGTATTTTTTGGTGGTTTTCCATTTGTTTCTTTTTCAATAAATAATTCTTTATATTCTGTTTTTAAATCTTTTACTATATCATTAACACCAATTAATTTATCACCATCTACTTGTATTTTATCCAAGTCTATAGAACTCATTAATAGTTTTGTGTGCTTTGCTCCTTGATTTAATAAATGTTCTTTAATCATGCTTGTTTTTTTAATATTTGCAATTTCTTTATCTTTTCCAGCCAATTCATTTATATGACTAGTGTTTAAAGAATCATATTTTGTTAATAAATCCTGTACATTCTCAGCATTAGCACCTTTTAATAATTTTTGAATATCAGTATTAGTATTTTCATATGTTACAACTTTTCCTCTAGTTGTTTTTAATTCGTCGTTTATTTCGTCAAATCTTGATTTGGTAACAAAATTATTTGCTATGATATCAATATCTTTAACTTTTATATTCTGAGCTTTTGCGGCTTCTTCAATCTTTCCATATAATTCATCACCAACAAGTTTTTTTAATCTTTCTGACATGTTATTTCCTCCTGTTTTACGTCCTAAGACGATTAATTTATTTTACGTCGGCCTAAATCCGACGACTTTATAACTTAAATATCTTATAAATATCTTATAAATATCTTATAAATATCTTATAAATAAATTGTAACATAAAAAAAAGAGCGTGTATATGAAACCACACGCTAATTTGAATCACTATTTTTATCTTTTGGGTTATTATCACCATTATCATTTATAGTATTTCCAAAGGGATCAAGTCCCATTTTTTTCATATCATCTATTTTTTGTTTTTTCTCTTCTTCTAATCTTTTTAATTCTTCTTCTACGCCATGTTTTACAAGCGGATGCGCCTCTAGTATAGTCTTTAAAGAAAGTATATTTAAGGATTTTAAACAATCGTCAATTCTTTCAGATTCATTTATTAGCATACTCTTATTAAATTCTAAATCTTTTTTGTAATTACCTCTAAAGAAATCATTAATAAAATCAACAAATTTATTGTAAAATTCTATAATTCTTTTTTCACAATCTGAACTTTTTAGATCTAATTGTATATACCTTGATTTAATTACTGTATTAGTTATTTGTGTACCTTCTGCTAATTTTGAAGGGTCAACACCTCTACCAATTAAGAAAATAACATCCCTTAATATATTCAATAATAGATTTCTTGCTTCTACTGGAATATCAACGGTCATATAACCAGCATCGCCATCTTTATCAACAGATACACCTTTGGCATTTCTTATTTTGTCCATAGCTGCTTTTATATCTGCATTTTCCCCAACATAACCACGTAGCACTAGTAAAGCTTCTTGAAATTTTTCAACATTATCAACAAAACCTGTACATATTCCATTATAAGCTATAATCAAATTTTCTATATCCTCTATATCACTTGTAATATCCTTATTATTTTCTAAGCAAATAAAAGGCACGATATTAAAATTACTATCAACAGTTTTTTCTACAATATCACCAGCATAATATTTTGTTGTATAATGACTTTCAATTCTATCTTCTAAGATAACATTTTCTTTATTATAAACTAAATATCTAACACCTTGATTTGTCCAGATCTCAACAATTAAATTATCATCCTCTTTATAGTATCTAATAATTTGTTTTAATTCTTTATTGTCTGGTGTATACTCTGGTATAATCTCAGAATCTTTTATTATAATAAAATCTAGTTTATTTTTATTAGTATATAAATGTAACCAGGCTTTACTATCTAAAGAAGCATTAAAAACTAACTTATCTAACATGGTAAAAACATTTATACCAATATCATTAATTTTTTTATCATAAGTTGGATTTTTAGCAAGTAAATAATCAATTTTTTGAGTTACTAACATTTTAAAATAATTAATATATATCTCATTATTTTTTGTTGTAACTGAATATTCAACACCATTTTTAATATAATGCTCTGTATCTTTACCAGATTTATTTGGTTTATAGTTATAAAATTTTCTTCCTGAATATTTGCCCTGCTTTCTTTTTATATCAGCATTTATAATTTCTAATATTACATCTGCCATAATCTACACAACCTTTCCAGATTGTCCATATTTAATTGGACATGGTTTAAATTTTTCTTTAACCTTATTAATTTTTATTTTATCATCTGTTCCATATCCTAAGATACATCTATCTAACATATCATTTATCGAAAAATCATTTTTATCTGCCAACTGTTTTAAATAATCAATTGTTTCAGGTGGTAATAAAAAAGTTCTTTTTGTTTTTGGTACTTTGTCGCCTTTAATTTTATTAGCCATTTATAACACCTTCCTTTTTAAAAGAATTTCCAATTACTATTTTTGATTATTGGTTCTAATGCATATCTTACAGCTGCTGAATTATGAACACATAAACCGCCATTTATAAAGAAATTATGATTATTTTCAACTTCCAGATTGTAAACGTCTTCTTTCCCACATTCTTTTATTTGTACAACTTCGTCCACATGTTTCTCCGGGTCTATTTTTATTTGTTTTAAATTTACTTCCACACACAACACACTCCTTTTCAATTAAATCTAATCCTTGTTTTCTTCTCCATTTAGATTTACAATTATTAGAACAAAATCTATTTTTTCCATTATCAATAGTTTCATATTCTTTATTACAAAAAACACACTTTATTTTTATTTTTTTATGTAATTTATGTTTCATATTTTCATAATGTTTTTTATGCCATTCTTTACTATGAGTTTTAGAATGCAGTTCTTTTGCTTTTTGTACTGCTTTTTTTAAATTAGTATTATACATTTCTGGATTTCTTTTATAAAATTCCTTACCATGTTCAACACTATGATTTCTAGTATGTTTACATTCCAAATTAGATATATCATTATTCATTTTATTTTCGTCAATATGGTGTATTATATGTTTATCTGGTATAGTTCCATTATAATATTCCCATATTTCTCTATGCATAGCTTTTCTTTTATCATTTTCTAATCTTCTATAAAAATAACCTGTTCTATAATCACATTCATATTTATGATTATTAAAATAAGCAAATATTTGATATTGTATATTCATAAAATCACCTCCACAACATATCTTATAGTGTGCTGTTAGATATGTCAATGATTTTATCACCTATTTGTAAATCTTTTAATTGCTTATATCCTTTGTCTGTTAATATTGGGTGATTACTAGTACATTTAAATTTTTTACCGCTTTTTGTTGTAACTTCATACAACTTCCTATTTGTTCCTGTTTTTCTGCAATCATAATATTTTTGTTTTTCTATTTTATTAGTTTCAGTATTTAAAGAATATAATATTCCTTCGGTATTAACTAAATCTTTAATTTCTTTATAACCTTTATCAGTTAAAACTAAAGTAGTATCTTTTAAACAACCGTCTGGTTCGTCTGGATATTCATAAATTATGACACCTGTTTTTGGATCTTTTTTAAATTCATATGTTTCAAAATCATTTGCTATATTAGGGCATCTTTTTTTATCAATTACTATTGTTGCTCTATCTGATACCCACTTGATACCATGATCTTTTGAATCTTTGCCTTTGTCAGCTCCAATAATATATAATCCCATTTGATTTAATTCGTTTATTGTTCTTGGATCTTCTGAGTCACCACGTATTAATAAAGAACCTGCTTTTGGTTTTATTTCTCTTACCAATGTTTTATTATTAGCTTTATAAAGATATACTTCATCAAATATATATATTGTTTCTATAGTAGGGTCATAAAAACATTCAACGTAACAAGTAGCATGTGAGTAACCAAAATCTAAACCCCTTTTAACCTGAGTGAATTTTTTAATTTCTTCGTCTGTAATTGTTCTTAATATAAGACATCCTTCACCTGTTTTTGGATCTTTTTCTGGGTATATTTCCAAACCTTCTCCAACTTCTTCCCCTAAGTACATATGTCTATACTTTTTAGGGTTTATTGCTTTGATTTGTTTAGCTTTATTTATAAAAGCTTTTCCTAACCATTCTTTTGGGGCTTGTAAATATGTGCTATGGTGTATATATACATCTGTGTCAATACCCTGTTTTTCTAATTGTTCTAATTCTCTGCAATGGTCATTAACCCAATTCTTTTTGCTAGCTGGTGGATTATACATCATAAAAGCTTTTGCAATGTCTCCACCTCTAAATAATGATTGTAATATTGAATCTACTTCATCCATACCAGCAAATTCTGTTAATTCTTCAAAGATAGCAATTTTACAATAACCTTCTTCAAATTTTAATGACTTAATCTTTTCAAAGTCTCTTTGATTTGCACAACCTCTGAAAAGAATAGTATTTCCTGTTTTAACATGCCATATTTTCATCGGACTAACTGTAAAATCCCAAATACCTTGTAAACCTAACATATTAATCGCCCAAATTAAATTGGTAAAAATTGAATCTCTTATAGTATCTTTTACTTTTCTTAAACCAACTGCATGTGTTTTGACACCAGCTTCTGCATCTCTTGTTAAATCTAATATTGTATATAAATAAGCAAAGGAACCCTTTAAACTACCACGTCCACCTTTTAGCCAATATGTCATTTTTTCCTCTGCTTCTATACTGTGAAACATTTCATAATATACTGGACCTATTAAATCAGCAAATTTAATTGTTTTTACTTCTTCAATCATTATCATCACTACTTATATCTATATTTTTAGTTGGGACCGTTGAGTCAAAAACAATTTTTACACGATCCTGATTTGTATTACTATCCATTAATTTTAGTATTTTTGCCATTAGTTCAGCTGCTTTTATTTTATCTCTTGCTTTAAGTGAACATTGTCTCTCTATTATTTCATCGTTAAATGTTCCAGCTTTTTCTGATGTTCTTATGACAAAATGGTGTGTTTCTGTCTCGATTCCTCGTATGCAATTAGAAAGAAACTTTTGTAATTCATCAGCTTTTATAATATCCTGATCTTCTTTTTCTTTTAATCTTTCTTTTATATATTCAGCAACATCTTTATCTTTTAATAACATAAATGCTTTTTTTCTCAAACCACCAATTGTAGTTGAATGATAACCAGCTTTTTTTGCTGCTTCTGTTGCATTGAAACACACTAAATAATTATCTGCAAATTGTTTTTTCCTTTCTGTAAACATACCCTTTCACCTCTTTCTAATTATATTATATCATAATTCCTCAAACACCGCTATAATACAGTGTTTCAATTCTTTTATTGGTATTGCTCGATTCTCTGTAACATATCCAGGGTTATTTAAACTTTTTTTTAATGATTTTATCAACAATTTCATTATCTGGTATATCTTCACCCCTACAAAAATTACAAGTTTTTAATTCTCCATTTTCACAATCACAAGATTTATCACAGTTAGAACAAATTTGTTCCCATTGTTCATCAGATGGTGGATATTCATCAAACTTTTCACAGTCTATGACTTTATATCCGTCTTTTTCTGCACATTTATCACTACACCAATGAGCCTGACAATTACAGCTTATATAATCACCACAATCTGCAAAGGTATTACCACAGTTTTTTGTTGAACATGTATAATAATCAATACTCATTTAATTTAATCCTCCTTCAATATAGTTTTATAAAAGATATTTACAGGTTTAGATCGTGGAAATTTAGACTCATATCTTAAGACAAATTCAAATTTATCTTTCATAGTATAAAACACAATAACTTTAAAATTTAAATGTGTTGTTGCTCTACTCAATACTTTGTTATCAAAATCTAATATAGGAGTCACATTTTCAATTTCTAATAAATGATAAGTAAAGTCACTTATATGTTTTTCAAAATTATTATCTTTTAAAAATTCATTCATGGACTCTTTAATTTCATTGTAGTTATATTCAGATACTTCTAAAAAGCAACCAATATAATCTGGTTTATTTGAATAAGTAATTTTACCTAATAATTTATATTTAAGCTCATTAGTTAATGTATTTTCATTTTTTGAGAAATCAACTAAATTACATTGTTCTAGTTTTTCACACTCTAAACAATTTTTTGGTTGATAACTTAATTCTTCTGCTGGATTTATACAAATATCTTTATTCATAATTTAAAACCTTTCTGGACCCATTTAAGGGTCCTATTATTT
>Ga0265293_10008723_pt1 | contig 14894 bp, 16 predicted proteins | sample Munlanlewell138R_FD_192505 | JGI IMG/M metagenome (GOLD analysis project Ga0265293, IMG submission 192505) | Leachate microbial communities from a municipal landfill in Southern Ontario, Canada - Leachate well 138R | ecosystem: Engineered > Solid waste > Landfill > Unclassified | place: Canada...
CTGCGGCATCCTCTCAACGACAACTGTAAATAGAGGTAAGAAAAAGCACTCCGCAGTTCTCTTCCTTTAGAAAAGGGAGATTAAGAGGGATTTTACAGGTTACCGGAATCGATGGAGCAACCCACAGCAAATCTCCCTCATTCCCTCTTTTCCAAAGAGGGCAGATACCATAGCTTGCGTGCCATATCTGTGCTAACTGCAAACGGCTTGAATGTGTCATCCCTCCACCGCATCCCTGTAGTGCTCGATTCGTGTGGGTTTACTATTGTGGTCCAACTCTACGGCTATGAAGTCAATCCGCCAGTTTGATTCCAGTTTATCTTTTTCATCAAGATAGGTATAGGCGGTTTCAATCAGGTGCTTTTTCTTGATTTGTGATATAGATTCCTCAGGTGTGCCGAACAGGTTTCCGGTCTTGGTGCGAACTTCCGTAAATACGATGTAATCATTTTCCTGTGCGATGATATCGATTTCCCCGCAGGGGCAGCGGTAATTGATTTCTATAATACCCAGCCCGTTGTTTTTGAGGTATTCTGCGGCAAGGGTTTCTCCCAGTTTGCCGACTTCTTTACGCGACAGTTTCAACGCAGATACATTCCTTTTATCGGCTGGAAGGTGCGGCGGTGGATGGGGCAGGGTCCGAGTTTGTTGATGCAGGATATATGTTCGGCGGTCCAGTAACCTTTGTGTTTACATAATCCATACCCGGGGTACAACTCATCCATTTCGTTCATCAGCCTGTCTCTGGATACTTTTGCCACAATAGAGGCGCAGGCAATCGAGAAGCATAACCCGTCTCCGTGGGGGATACCTTTCTGAGGAATAGATACTTCGGGTAATTTAAGGAAGTCTATCAATAGAGTGTCCGGTTGCGGGTTCAGTTGTTCTATAGCCTGCTTCATTGCCATTTTGGTAGCCTGAAGGATGTTTACAACATCTATAATTTCGTTTGATACAATACCGATTCCGCAGGAGACAGCGTTATCACTTATAAATGAATATAGATATTCCCGTTTTTCCATAGTGAGCAGTTTGCTGTCCATTATCTGCTCTGTCCAGTCTCCGTTGGTATCAGGAGGCAGAATAACAGCCGCCGCTACTACAGGCCCTGCCAAACAACCGCGTCCTGCTTCATCAACACCTGCTATGTAGCAGAACCCCTGTGATGACAGCAACTGCTCTTCATCGAATGTCGGTTTACAAACAGCTTTCAATAAAAATCCTTTCAGGAGATTGCAATCTGTCTATTATACATATTTCAATTATTATTTGCTCGAGATTAAATAGTTAATTATATGAATCAGTATTTATATGCATTACCGAAAACCTGTATAACATCTGGCTGCTCCAGCGTTCTAACAACTTGATTGTATCCAGAGGATTTTCGGTTCTTGATTTTTCATCTGCTTCCCAGTTTTCATAGCGTTTTAAAACAAGTCTGTCCTGGGCTGTGATATGTCGTTTGAGCAATTCTTTTCTTCTGGCTACAAAATTGCCGTATTTCAAAAAATACCAGTCCTGTATTACAAAGAAGGTTGATTTATAAAGTTCCTTCATTGCATTTGCCGATTGCAGGAAATCTTTATCATATATCAGGGCATGTCTGCTGGTATGATTGATATATGTAAGAGTAGCCATAGCATTGTTGCGGATATCCAGAGCTGATATCGGACCGATAACATCGTTTGCATTTCCATATAAAATGCGGCTGCCGTAGTGAAAAGACACCAGGTCGTATCTCGGCCATATTCTGATTTCATCAAGGCTGCCTAAGTATCCGCAGGCACAATATTTATCAGGCATGTTGTTAATAATATCACGATACAGTGTAATATCATCCGATGTCACTTTATCGAGAATAACGTTTATATCCACATCACTTTCAGCATTTGAATCGTCTCTTGCTCTGCTTCCTACCAGTGCCACCAGCAGCAATCTGTCGCCAAAAGTATTTTCAAGGCTTTCAAGGAGTGTGTCCAACCATTTGTCCAGTTCAAAATTATTCGACATTTTATTTCCGTTTTTTGCACTAAAAGTGTAATAAGATATCCGTATTAACTCATCAACGCGTCAGGAGTTTCGATTATTCCTCCCCCCAGCACCTCATCCCCGCGGTAAAAAACTATAGATTGTCCCGGAGTTATTGCCCACTGGGGTTGTTCGAATTCGACTTCGCAGTCGTTATCGTTAAGTCTTATTTTAACGGGTGACTGGGGAGCTCTGTAACGGATTTTGGCTGATATTTGTTCCATTCGAGAGGGGACGTCCCCGGATATCCATGTTAGGTTGCCAGCACGCAACCTTGTTAAAAAGAGCCGGTCGCGTTCACCGAGTATGACAGTATTATTTGCCGCGTCGAGTTTGACGATATATCTTCTGCCGCTAGCGGATAATCCGAGCCCCTGTCTTTGTCCGATGGTATAATAAGCCAATCCGCGATGCTCTCCGATTATCTCTCCATCTACATCGAGTATATTACCACTTTCCGTATCTACATTTTCACTTATAAATTTATCAAAATCATTATTCGGAATAAAACAAATGTCCTGGCTTTCGTGTTCTATAACGGTATCGATTCCCAGTCCGACAGCGATTTTTTTTACCTCTGCTTTTGATAAACCGCCCAATGGCATAAGTAAATATTTTAACTGCTCCTGTTTTAGCATATAGAGAAAATATGACTGGTCTTTAACAGAATCGATTCCTTTTAACAGTTTAAATCCCTCTTCTGTCTCTAGAATACGCCCATAATGGCCGGTTGCTAAAAGGCTCGCTCCATATTCTTTCGCTTTCTCCAGCAGGGCATTGAACTTAATATAATAATTGCAAAGGACACAGGGGTTGGGGGTTTTACCGACTCCGTAATTATGACAGAAAGGCTGAATTATCTTTTTACTGAATTCAGTCTTGAGGTCTACCACGTGGTGGGGTATATTAAGTTTTTCTGCAATCTGTGCGGCTGTATCGATTTTTTTATTGGTGTATTCAGAAATAGACATTGTGATGCCGAAAACATCATACCCCCGGTCTTTTAACAGTAGAGCGGCAACAGCGGAATCGACTCCACCGCTCAAGGCGATAGCTATGCTTTTCATTCCACCGTCTTTTCTCCCATATCTTTATCTGCTGTAGTATCAGGTGTAGACTCTCCGGTTCCTTCAGAAGAATAGTTGTCCTCGATCTCGATTTCTGCCCCATTTCTTTTATTTAATAACTGGCGTACCTTTTGCCAGATTTCACGAGCAATGTCCTCTTTGTTTTTAGAAGCATCGATTACCAGCCACCTATCCGGCTCTTTAGCTGCCAGTTCGAGATAACCTTTGCGTATCCTATTATGGAATGTGAGGCTTTCTTTTTCGAAGCGGTCGCGTTTTTGCCCGCGTTTTCGAGCCAGTCCCACACCGGGCAGAATATCCATAAGTATTGTCAGGTCGGGTTTTAATCCACCGGTAGCCAAATTATTTACCATTTCGACCGTTTGCATATCAAGCTCCCGCCCGAACCCCTGGTAAACCACGGTAGAATCCGTAAAGCGGTCGCAGATGACTACTTTACCTTCTTGAAGCGCCGGATTTATAACGGTTTCAACCAGATGACTGCGTGAAGCGTTAAAAAGCAGCAACTCGGAAAGGGGAGAGATGGGTGATGTCTGCCACTTGAGGCACTTTGTAATATCCTCTCCCAGCGGGGTGCCGCCCGGTTCTCTGGTCTGAATCGCCGGTATTTCGTCTCGGGTAAGCAGTTTATGAAGAACGTTCGATTGGAAGCTTTTTCCGCTTCCCTCACAACCTTCGAATGTAATGAATAAAGACATAATCAGGATTCCTTAAAGATACTTACCCGCCGGTTGGGTTCTCTGCCGGTGCTCTTGGATAAAAGGTTATTTCTTTCGGCCACAATGTGCTGCAGGCGCCGGATGTAGGCACTCTGCGGGCTGAGCTCGATGACTTCATCGCTTTCTCTGGCAATGTCGATTGCCTTTTCGGCTTCTTTAATAGCCATTCCCAGGGCATCCCCTCTGCCTTCACTTTTATTTATAATAGCAGCCGGATGAATTGTAGCCAGCATTTGTTTTAATTGTACCGGAGTATGCTTGCGCAGAACGTATACAGGCAGGTTCGCCGATTCCGCATCGCGTATTTTCTGAGGCCTGTTGCGGTAATAGGTCTTGGAGGTTATCATCATATCCGCATCTCTTAGATTATCCACTATATTTAAAGCTATATGCAGGTCCTTGGCAGCCTGTTCCAGCCGGATGCGGTTTATACCGAAGGGATAGAGTTTGGGGGAAGGCTGTCTTCTAACGGAAACCTCGCCTTTTTCCTTGGAATGCTTTTCTTTTATATTTAAAGGCTCTTCTTTTTTTATAACTACATCACCGTTTTCGTCCAAAGAACGTATTTCCGTAGCTACCGGAAAACCCCTTAGCAGAGCATCGATAGAATCACCGACATCAGGGTGTACGGCAACCTGATACCTGTCCTGTATCTCGACTACTATATTAAAGGTCGGAGGGGATTTGCGTTCCAATATAGTCTTCTGGGTACCTCGCCTTTTTGCCTCTTCATCTCCCAGTGTGACCGCCTGTATGCCGCCCACCAGGTCGGAAAGGGTCGGGTTTAGCATCAGGTTCTCAAGCGTATTGCCGTGTGCCGTCCCGATAAGCTGAACACCGCGCTCGGCAATCGTCCTTGCTGCCTGTGCTTCCAGTTCAGTGCCTATTTCATCGATGATAACTACTTCCGGCATATGGTTTTCCACTGCCTCAATCATTACAGCATGCTGCATATTGGGTGTAATTACCTGCATACGGCGTGAACGTCCGATGGCCGGGTGCGGAATATCTCCGTCACCGGCGATTTCATTGGATGTATCCACTATTACGACGCGTTTATTCATATCGCCGGAAAGCACACGTGCCGCTTCGCGTAGCATGGTAGTCTTTCCGATGCCGGGGCGTCCCAATAGTAAAACACTTTTACCGGATTGCACCAGGTCTTCGATGATTTTTATAGTACCGAATACAGCGCGTCCGGCACGGCAACTTAAGCCCACAATCTTCCCCTTACGGTTGCGTATAGCCGAAATACGATGCAGAGTGCGCTCAATGCCGGCACGGTTATCGTCTCCGAAATTGCCTATTCTCGACGTAACATAATCGATATCTTCCTGAGTTACTTCCTGATTGCTGAGGCATATATCACGGTTTGGGAAGCGCGCTTCGGGGAAACGACCCAGGTCAAGTACGATTTCCAGCAGGGCGTTTATGTCTTCCTGTTGCTGTAAAGGTTGACGTATGTGCGGAGGCAGAATCTCCAGAAGAGCGTTAAGCTCTTCATCAGTTACCTTTGGCAAAATTTCCCTCCCCTAATTTCTACCATCCTCTCGATGCTAACAGCTGGTCTTCGGGTATCTGTTTGATTTCGATTCCGGGCATTGCCTCTCCGAGGTCTTTGCTGACCTCGGCAATGACCTTGTAATCCTGATAATGGGTGGTTGCTTTAACGATTGCCTTTGCCCTCTTTTCGGGGTCTGCGGATTTGAAGATACCCGAGCCGACAAACACTCCCTCGGCGCCCAGTTGCATCATCAATGCGGCATCAGCCGGTGTGGCGATACCGCCGGCGGCGAAGTTAACGACCGGCAGTTTGCCGGAGTCGTGTACTGCTTTAACAAGTTCGTAGGGTGCGCCGTTTTCCTTGGCAAACGACATCAGTTCTTCCTGTGGCATATTTACAAGCTGTCTTATGCTGTCCATTACGGTTCGCATATGCTTAACAGCCTCTACGACGTTGCCGGTGCCGGCTTCACCCTTGGTGCGAATCATAGCGGCGCCTTCGGCGATACGTCTTAAAGCCTCTCCGATATTGCGGCAGCCGCAGACGAAGGGCACTTTGAAATCGTGTTTGTAGACATGATGGGCTTCATCGGCAGGTGTTAAAACCTCCGATTCGTCGATAAAATCGATGCCGATAGCTTCAAGAGTTCTGGCTTCAACGAAATGCCCGATGCGGCACTTTGCCATAACGGGAATGGTTACCGATTTCATAATATTTTCGATAACGGAGATGTCAGCCATACGCGCCACGCCTCCGGCGGCGCGGATATCGGCGGGTACTCTTTCGAGAGCCATAACGGAGCAGGCTCCGGCAGCTTCGGCTATTTTAGCCTGTTCGGGTGTAACGACATCCATAATGACGCCGCCCTTTAGCATTTGAGCGAGCCCAGTTTTAACTTTCCAGGTACCGGTTTCCATCAAAATAACTCCTTTAGTTGTCTAAGATAATTGTACCCTTTGTTTATGTATCTAATCAAGCGAATAAATGCCTTATTGTGTCTGCAGAGTTCAGGATACAAAAGAGTGGCGACTATTTTCGAATCGAAACAATGATTTGGTTTCAGGCTTCTTTTTCCGGATTCCAGCAAATATGCAAGTCTTCATTGAAGGAATTGAGTATTTGCATATCATCTGCGGATATTTCAAAGTTAAAGACATCGGCATTTTCCCTCAGGTGTACCGGCGAAGATGCCTTAGGAATAACCACCAGGCCGGTTTGCAGCGACCAGCGGATAAGAATCTGAGCAGTGCTTTTTCCGTACCGTTCGGCAATTTCAGCAAGCTTTGGGTTAGCCAGTTTATTGCCTCTGGTAAGCGGGCTGTATGCTTCTAATTGAATGCCTTGTGATATGCAAAAATCCAGCAGTTCTTTCTGGTAGAGATACGGGCTGAATTCAACCTGGTTAACGGCAGGAATAATAGTCGATTGTTTCATCAGGGATTCCAGATGTTTGATGGTGAAGTTGCTGACTCCGATTGCGCGGCATTTGCCCGAAGCTAAAAGTTCTTCCATTGCCGCCCACGTTTCGATAAATAAATCCGCAACCGGCCAATGAATCAAATATAAATCGACGTAGGATAACCCCAGATTTTGCAGGCTTTTGTCACAGGCGGCTATTGCTTTATCATAGCCATGGTCTGTATTCCATAATTTTGTGGTAATAAAAACATCTTCTCTTGCAATGCCGCTTTTTAATAAGGCTTTTCCTGCACCAACTTCGTTTTGGTAGGTGGCTGCGGTATCTATATGCCTGTACCCGATATTAAGAGCGGATGGAATTATTTCTTCTACTTTGCTGTCACCGATTTTCCATGTACCCAATCCCAGTATCGGTATCTGCACACCGTTATTTAGTGTAATTTTTGTATTGAGCTTCATCGTATTATTCATATTCTAATTATAACCCATTACGCCTTACTTTGGATATTTTACGTTATCTCCTGTCATGTTGAAGAGAAATAACGGATATTGACATACTATTATCATAACAATCATAATCATAGCGGATTAGGGGGTGACTTTTGGAAAATCCTTACGAATATGCAATGGCAACCGAGTTTGTGGTTCAAAAGCAGGAAGCTGACATTCTATCCGATGGTCCCGATTATAGAGACCCCAAGCTGCAAAAGGCTTTTGCAATGAAAGTCTCAAAAACATTAAACAATATCAGCAAATCATTGCCCAATCTCAACGGCGGAGGCTGGCTGATAGTGTCGCACAGTATTAGTCAGGTGGATGATGCTATCCTGATTTCGTTCCTGTTGCAGCGACCAAAGCGCGATTAAAATCTGCCCGGGCTATTTTTATCAAAAATACTGTTTTATGCTATACTTTAGCTAAAGCCAGCGTAGCTCAGTAGGTAGAGCAGCGCTTTCGTAAAGCGCGGGTCGGGGGTTCGAATCCTCTCGCTGGCTCCATTATTGTCTATTTCTTGGAGGAGAGATGAGTGACTTCATTGATAAATTAAAGCATGCGTCTGTATCCGAGCCTGCGCCGCTTGGGTTCAGGACGGTGCAAAAGGCTATTAAGCCGCGATTGCTGATAATAGCGCTTTTAGAAAACCCCGATTTATTGGAAACGGTTGACATAACAGATGTTGCAGATGCCTGTCTGTTTGATACCAAGAAAGCCGCCGAATACAAATCTGTTGAGAAAATCGCTAAATCAATTAAGAATATACCCTGCGGATGCTGTATAAGCGGTAATTTTAATATCGATTTTGAGAAGACTACCATTGATTTTGTTGTATTTTCGGATGAAATGCCGGTCGCTTCTTTATTAAAATCGGAAAAGACAGGCAGAATTGTAACGGTAGAGGATACGATGTCTCCGGACATCATACGGATTCTGGATAACATGCCCCAGGATGCCGTATTTTTGGATGACCGGGCAGGGGATAAATTATCCCTCACGTGGCAGAAACTTACTGTCTATAAGCGTTTTTCAACAGTCGCTTCGAAGCCGCTGTTAATATCCGTTCCCGCAAGTCTGAATGCCGATGAATTGCAGGCGATATGGGATATGGGTGTTAACGGCTTGATTGTTAGAATAGCTGATGTCGAATCGTTCGAAGAGCTTAAAAAGTTGAGAAAGACAGTAGAAACACTGGTTCCTCCGTCAAGGCGTAAACGCGGAAAGTCAAGAGCTATAGTCCCACAGGTTCGCACCGAAGCGCCGGCGGTTGCCGATGATGATGACGAAGATGACGACGAGTAGGGTTTTATACTGCATATGATATGCAGATTTATCGGAAATCAGGGGATAAGCGGAAAAAAATCTAAAAGCTGTTCGTAGAGCCTGTCCTGAGGTTCTCGAAGGAAGCCTGTCGAACCATAACCGCGTTGATTTTAAATTGATCGCATTTAAAATCTGTTTGACCCTTAGACAAGCTCAGTGCGAACGGATTTTATCCCTCCACATCGGACGCTTCATTTGTTCATCACGAACTCGGCATAATAAAAAGAACAAAAAAATGAAGCCCTCGTAAACTACGAGGGCTTTGGTATTTAATCTAAATCTATCCGGGTTACTTGGAAGCCAGACCGCTCATCTGGTAGAACTTGCCTTCGCTGGTGATAGCCGGGGCAATTACCATTTCGGCTTGCTGCAGTTCCTTAATGTTTGCCGCTCCGCAGACACCCATAGTGGTGCGCAGTGCGCCGATAAGATTCTGGCTGCCGTTGGTGATTGAAGACGGTCCGAACAGAATCTGCTCGTATGAGCTGTTTATGCCGACTTTAATCCTGGTACCCCTCGGAAGGGAAGCATGAGGATTTGCCATTCCCCAGTGATAACCCCTGCCCGGTGATTCCTTTGCCTGTGCCAGTATTGAACCGAGCATGACGGCATCAGCTCCGGCTACAAAGGCTTTGCAGACATCTCCGCCTTTGCGGAAACCGCCGTCGGTTACAATTGGGACGTATCTGCCGGATTCCTTTTCATAATCGTCGCGGGCGGCGGCGCAATCCATAGTGGCTGTAATCTGAGGAACGCCGATACCGAGTACCTCTCGGGAGGTGCAGGCGGCGCCGGGTCCCACTCCAACCAGTACTGCGGCAACGCCGGTTCTCATCAGTTCCAGACAAGCGCTGTAGCTGACACAGTTACCGACAACTACCGGAATGGGGACAGTATTGCATAGTTCTACAAAACTGAGTCCCTTGTAACTCTTTGAAATGTGACGGGCGGTAGTTACCGTAGAGGCTACTACCAGTATATCCGCACCTGCCTCTACTATAATGTTTGCCAGTCTCTTGGTGTTGGCCGGAGTAACCGAAACGGCGCATACGGCGCCTTCCTGTTTAATCTCTTTAATGCGTTTGGCAACCAATTCATCTCTCATCGGCTGGGAATATATTTTCTGCATTAAAGCAGTAATCTGGTCGTTGGGCGCCTGGGCAATTTCTTCCAGTACTTCATCAGGCCTTTCATATCTGGTCTGAATACCTTCCAGATTTAAAACCGACAGTCCGCCGAACTTGCTCATTATAACGGATGTTTTGGTGTCGGTAACTCCGTCCATAGCTGAGGCAATTACCGGAATGCCGAATGTAATGTCCCCGATTTTGAAATCCAAATCGGTCTGGTCAGGGTTTATCGATACATCACCGGGGACTATGGCAACTTCATCGAAACCGTAAGCACGGCGTAATTCTTTGTACTCTGGTGTGCTCATAACTTTTCCTCCTTATAGAAATATACGGTAATAGATAAACGGGTTAAAAGAAAAATAAAATAAGATGGTTTGTTAAATATAATTGGTTATTATATCACAATCAGCAACAGGTCTGCATGTTGCTTTCTAGACTCTAAAAAGGTATTACGTTATAATATGAAAAATAAGGAAGACAAAAAATAAATGCCTAGCCTGTATATTGTGGCGACTCCCATAGGAAACCTTGAAGATATTTCCCCGCGAGCTATCAGGATTTTGCGTGAAGTAAAACTTATTGCCGCCGAAGACACGCGCAAAACCAGGATACTTCTGGATAAATATGAGATAAAAACGCCCTTAACGAGTTATTACGAACATAATAAAATAGACAAATTGGATTATATTCTGGAGCAGCTTGAACTGAAGGATATTGCCGTTGTATCGGAAGCAGGGATGCCCGGTATATCCGACCCGGGCTATGAGCTGGTTGCCGCTGCCGTTGGCAGAGGGTTTAATGTAGTACCGATACCGGGTCCTTCAGCAATAACTACCGCTCTGGCTGTTTCCGGCTTGCCTACCGACAGATTCACCTTTATTGGATTTTTACCGCGCAGAATCGGAGAAAGAAGACAGGCACTTACAACTGTTGCATCCGAAACCGGCACCATCATTGCTTATGAAGCGCCTCATCGCATACAAGAGGCATTAAATGATATAATGTATGTTTTAGGCGACAGGAGAGTTGCTGTTTGCCGTGAACTTACCAAGATGTATGAAGAGGTTTTTCGCGGTACGGTAAGCGAGGCGTTAAATCATTTTACCGAACCGAGAGGTGAGTTTACCATTGTCATCGAAGGCAGGGCTAAGGAAAAGCCGCGCCTTACGGATGACGTGGTTAAAAAGCTGGAGGCATTGCAACTGGAGGGGATGGGAGCCAGGGAGTCGGTGGCAAAAGTTGTTAAGGAAACCGGTTTATCAAAAAAAGAGGTCTATCAGGCATGGCTTAAGCTGTTATCATAAGCCGCCTGTTAATATGTTACTTATTGTCAGAAGGAGTTAATCATGAGAAGGGGATGTATCTCGTCAGGAAGAGTTAATTGCGATATCTGCAATCGGGTTATCCAATATCCGGAGAGGTATCTTTGTGTAGATGAGGAAGACGGGGTAGAGGCGGAAAAAGGCAAGATGGTGCGCTACTGTGTGGAATGTGCCTTTAAAAAAGGATATGCTCACTATAAGGAAGAAAAAGGTGAAAAAATCCTCACTTTCTTTACCGAATCGGATATCAATCAGGTATAAAGCTTTATGAGAGAAAAGATATATATCGGTGTAGCCTGGCCATATGCCAACAGCTCGCTTCATTTAGGCCATATTGCCGGAGCCTACCTGCCACCTGATATTTTCGCCCGTTATCATCGTACCAAAGGAAACCTTGTTTTAATGGTGTCCGGTTCCGATGTGCACGGCACTCCGATAACGATACGCGCAGAACAGGAAGGGGTGGAGCCCTCGGAAATCGCCGAGAAATATCACAGGCAGTTTTTGCAATCGTTCAAAGATTTCGGTATAACATTCGACCTTTTTACAAATACCGGAACCGAAAATCATAAAGAAGTTACACAGGATATCTTTACAACCCTTTTAAACAAAGGGTATATCTATAAAGATACCGTCTTGCAGCCTTTTTGTTCAAAGTGCCGGCGCTATCTACCGGACCGCTACGTAGAGGGGACTTGTCCTCTCTGCGGTTATGAGGGTGCCCGCGGCGACCAGTGCGATAAATGCGGACAACCGTTAAATCCGAATGAGCTCAAGGAAGCGCGTTGCCGAACTTGCGGCACAACCCCTGAGTTTTGCAATTCCGAGCAGTTTTTTCTTAAACTGACCGCTTTTGAAGATGAATTACTTGAGTGGGTGAAAAAACAAAAACACTGGCGTTCAAATGTTGCCAACTTTACCATTAAATATCTGCAATCCGGGCTAAAAGACCGGGCAATTACGAGGGATATCAGTTGGGGCATTCCCTTGCCGCTCGAAGGGTATGAAGGCAAGTGCATCTATGTCTGGTTCGAGGCGGTTATCGGTTATCTGTCAGCTTCCAAGGAATGGGCTAAAAACAGCGGCAATCCCGATAAATGGCGTGACTTTTGGACGGGTGATGATGTAAAAAGTTATTATTTTATCGGAAAGGATAACATTCCTTTCCATACTATTATATGGCCGGCAATGCTTCTGGGATACGGCGGCCTCAATATACCCTATGATGTTCCTTCCAATGAATACCTGACCATCGAGGGAAAGAAATTATCCAGCAGTTTAAACTGGGCTGTCTGGCTGCCGGATTATCTGTCCCGTTATGACCCCGACCCGCTCAGGTATCTGCTCTCCGCTAATATGCCGGAAACAAGCGATACCGATTTTTCGTGGCGTGAATTTGTGCGCCGTAATAATGACGAACTGGTGGCGACCTATGGCAATCTGGCCCAGCGGGTGCTGACTTTTACCTATCGCAGTTTTGACGGGTGTGTTCCCGACCCGGTTGATATAGATGAAGAAAATAAGGTGCTCTTAAGGAAAACAGAAGAGATGCTGGAAAAGATGGGAGAGCTGATAGCTGCCTGTCGCTTCAGGGAGGCAATCCGCGCCGCTATGGCACTGGCACAGGAAGCCAACCGTTATCTCGAAGATAAATCCCCATGGAAGGTTATCAAAATCGATAAACAGGCGGCAGCGGTTACTCTGTATGTAGCACTAACCGTCATTTCCGGTCTTAGAACGGCGTTTTACCCTTTCCTTCCGTTCAGCTCTCAAAAACTGCACGAGTATCTGGGTTATGAGGGCAGGGTGGAAGACGATGGGTGGCAACTGCGTCTTCCGTCGCCGGGGCAAAAACTATTACCGCCGCAGCCGCTCTTTACCAAGCTGGATGAGGAAATCATCGAGCAGGAAACTGCCAGGCTGGGTAGAAAAGACAATATATAAAGATAGGAGAAACATCGTCGTGGATGTAAAACAGGTGTATTCACTGGTTAAAGAAGGGCTTGTCGGAGTAGAGGAAAATTTTAAAACTCTTGCCGCCGATAAAAGTGGTGCCTTCCCCGAATTGCACAAGATGCTTGAGCATATTTTATGCGGTGGAGGAAAGGTTGTGCGTCCTTTACTTGCTCTGCATTCCGGCAGCCTTTATAAATATCAGCATGAAAAACTGGTCTATATGGCTTCAGCCAGTGAGCTGATGCATATCGCCACACTTGTTCATGATGATGCTATTGATAAAGCTAATGTCCGCCGTGGACGCGCTACCATTAACAGCATCTGGGGAGTGGACAGGGCAATAATATTCGGTGATTACCTCTTTGCCAAAGCGGCGCAGTTTGCCGTAGCTACCGGGAGCTTACGCGTGGTAGGTCTATTCGCTGAAACGCTGGAGGCGATTTCTCACGGAGAGCTCAGGCAGGGTTTCAGTGCATATCAAATCAATCAGACATTCGATGATTATCTTGAGCGCATTACCGGCAAGACGGCAGCCTTATTCGCGCTGGCAACCGAGGGTGGGGCGGTGCTGGGGGAGGCATCGGAGGAAAACATTCAGTCGATGAGGGATTACGGAATCAATCTGGGTATCTCTTTCCAGATTGTAGATGATATCCTTGATTTTACCGCCAGTGAAAAAGAACTGGGGAAACCGGTTGCCTCCGACCTTATACAGGGAACTATGACTCTACCCTCTATGATGCTTTTGCAACGCTTCCCCGGTGAAGATAATCCCGTCCGGCGTATCTTCAACAACGAAGGGGACAGCCGTGAAAATGTTAAAGAAGCTATAGATTTGCTTAATGGGTCCGATATTATAGAGGATTGTTACAAGATGGCTTCGGAGTATAGCGAAAAGGCGCGCCGTAATCTTGATAATATGCCGGATACTAAAAACCGGCAGGCGCTTACGGCACTGGCCGATTTTGTGGTCAAGCGCAACAAGTAAAAATACATATCTTTAAGTTAATTCCACCCTCATCCGTCATTCCCGAATTCAGCATGACAAATAAAAACCGTAGGGGCGACCATTGGTCGCCCGCCCTTATACGAATATAGCGGAAGGGCAATGCCCATCCCTACGACCGGTATTAACCATAAAAAATCACCCGTCCTTTTTTCAGAACGGGCGATTGTAAAGTCAGTGGATCAGTTAATTATTTAAACTAGCACTTCGGTTCATAATCGAGGCATGTGCCGTCGGTATAGGTTTCCTTTTTACTGGTGGGAAGTTGTTCCTTGAACTTGTCGATGGCATACTGGCAGGCGGCGAAGCCTTCCTGCCTGTGCCCTGTGGAAACGGCAATTACCACATTGTTATCACCGACATTCAGCTTTCCAACCCTATGGACAATTGCCATATCGTTTACAGGCCATTGTTCTTTAGCAGTTTCAACTATCTTTTGAAGCCTGGCTTCGGCGCTGCCATCATCGCCATATTCTACGGAAACGACCTTTTTATCATACGAATTATCACGAATCAATCCGATATACGAGATAATACCTCCGCTGGCATCGTTCCTGACGCTATTGATTACTTCCTCGATTGGTATTACATCATTAGTAATCTCTACCATATTCTATTTACTCCTCTTTCCATTATTAAACTATGCTGTCCCCGGCGCCTGTTTAGGCTGATTTATTAAGTCCAAAACCTTGCCTTTTTTTGTTTGCTTGGCAGGTTTTTTTTCGGGCACTTCTTCAGATGACGGTTTGGCAGTTACGATTTCCTCCAGCTCCGCCTCCAGTTTATCAATCGGCTCCGTAAAGAGTTTTTCCAGTTCATCCGGTTCTATGGTTTCTTTAGCCATCAAGCGCTGAGCGATATGTGTCAGCCTGTCTTTATTATTAAGTAATATGTCTTTAGC
>Ga0265293_10008724_pt1 | contig 14894 bp, 8 predicted proteins | sample Munlanlewell138R_FD_192505 | JGI IMG/M metagenome (GOLD analysis project Ga0265293, IMG submission 192505) | Leachate microbial communities from a municipal landfill in Southern Ontario, Canada - Leachate well 138R | ecosystem: Engineered > Solid waste > Landfill > Unclassified | place: Canada...
TGGCATACTTGGTATGGCATTCTCCAAGTGCTTATTTTTTGGAAAGTACGCCAAAACCGCACTTATCGCCCGAGCGTTAGCGTTCATTGCGACGGACGGCCCAAAAACCCTTCTCAGATAGAAAATTGATTATATTTGTTCTATCAAAAGAACAAACAAATGAGTAAAACAAAATTAAATGTCAATGAAATTGAGATAGTTCTGTATAAACAGAATGAAGAAGAATACATCTCAATCACTGATATGGCAAAGTTTAGAGACTCGGAAAGAACAAATTATATCATTCAAAACTGGATGAGAACTCGAAGTACAGTTGAATTTCTTGGACTTTGGGAACAATTAAATAATCCGAATTTTAAAGGCATCGAATTCGATGCCTTTAGAATTGAGTCTGGTTCAAATAGCTTTACTCTTACTCCAAAGCGTTGGATAGAATCAACAAATGCAATAGGAATTACATCAAAATCTGGACGTTACGGAGGAACCTATGCACACAAAGACATTGCATTTGAGTTCGCTTCTTGGTTAAGTCCAACTTTTAAGTTGTATTTGATAACAGAATATCAACGACTTAAAGAAATTGAAACTAATGAATATAATTTAGAATGGAACGTAAAAAGAATTCTGAGTAAGACTAACTATTTTATACATACCGACGCAGTTAAAAACTACATTCTCCCGAATAAAAATTATGAAAAAGGAACAGAATGGTTAACATATGCAGAGGAAGCAGACTTATTGAACGTTGCTTTATTTAATTGTACTGCAAAAGATTGGAGAGAAGCAAATCCTGAATTATCAAAAAAATCAATGAATATTAGAGATATAGCAAGTATTAATGAACTTGCTATCTTATCAAATCTTGAAGCACTTAATGCTGAAATGATTAAGGAAAATATAATAAAAGAGGAGCGTTTTCTAAGACTTAGAGAAATTGCAAGGTATCAATTATCTGTTTTGAATGATAAAGACTTTATGAAAACACTTAAAAAATTAAATGAAAGGGTTTTCGTGGACAACAAAAAGAGAATTAAAGAATAGACCAAGCAACGAAACGCTAACAAGGGGTTAATAAAATGCAGGCTATCAGCGGATTAGGAAACTTTACCGTTTCAATCTAGCTTTCTCATCGTGGGACGATGACGATGTTCCAATCGCCTGCACTTTATCAACCCCCATCCGTTAGAGGTAATGCTATGATGAAAGTGCGTAACTCAACCGACAGATAAAAATAGACATGAAAAAGTGGAAACAGAAGGCGATAGTTCAGAAGGTAATTTCCTATTTGCCGTTGAGTCATAAAATCAATTACATCTTCCAGAAATATGTAACAAAGGGTGTAAATCTATCGGACGATTATTTCTATGACAAACTTGGACATGCGAAAGACCACATTAAAAGTTTTCAGAAGTATGCAGACGAATCAATTCCTTCGTCTTGTTTAGAAATTGGAACGGGATGGTATCCGATTGTGCCAATCAGTTTCTTTTTGGTAGGGGCTGACAAAATTTATTCTGTTGATATTTCATTTCTGACATCAAAAGAACGACTACAAATAACTTTGCAAATGTTTGTTGAGTGCGATGATGTATTAGCCCCATAAATCATCGGACTAAGTTATAGATAAAAATCTGTAATTTTATGACGATGAAAAAACGCACATTTAGTAAAGAAGAGAAGCTTCAAATAATAAAAGAAGCCACTATCCATGGTGTTCAAGTAACTCTTGACAAGCATGGTGTTTATCCAGCATCTTATTATTCTTGGAAAAAGAAGTTTGAAGAGATGGGTGAAGAAGGATTTCAGCATGGTATGAGTCCTAAACATTTAAAACGCATACGTGATCTTGAAAAGGAGAACAATACCCTTAAGCAATTATTAGCTGAGAAAGAACTTGAGAACAAGCTGAAGGGTGACTTGCTAAAAAAGAAATTGGCCTTGGAGAGAAGAAAGGGATTGTGACCAGATACATCTACCAAGGCCTAAAACGAGATGTAGCTTTACGTATTGCTGGAATCACAAAGCATCAATACTATTATCGTCCTCGCTCTGGCAAATGTGGTAGGGCACCATCACGTTCTACCGTTAAAATTGAAGAGGCGAAGCTTAAAATAGTCTCAAATGTCAAAGTAGTTGATGAGATGAAAACCATCTCAGAAGATCCTGATACGGATTACGGCTATCGAAAAATGACCTATGCCTTAATGGTATTGGGTTATATCATCAACCATAAAAAGGTTTATCGTTTAATGAATGAACATCACTTACTAAAAGAGAAGCATAAGAGAGCACCACGTCCGTATGTAAAATATCGTAGAGTAATGCCTACCAGGCCACTTCAAGTGCTTGAAATGGATATTAAGTTTGTTTGGGTAGAGGAGCATAGACGCCATGCGTTTATATTAACGGTAATAGATACTTTTACGCGCACGTTACTCGGACGAAAAACTGCATATAGCATTAAACAAGCTATCGTGAAGCAATTATGGGAAGAGGTGATTGAAAACTTTCTACAGCCGTATGATTGCCTTGCAAAACGAATAGAAATAGAAATCCGAAACGATAACGACTCAAGGTTTGCAGCTCATGCCGTACAAAAGTTCTTTGAAGAGAACAATCTCAACCAAGTCTTTACTCATCCATATACACCACAGGAGAATGGGCATATTGAGAGTTTTCACGCGATTCTTTCAAAGAAGCTTAATAGATATAGTTTCTGGTCACTCGAGGATTTAGAACAATGCCTAACGCTATTCTATGAGAAATACAACAACCAGAGACTACACAGCTCAACCCTATACCTTCCTCCACTGGTCTTTTGGCAACTGTGGGAAGAAGGAAGCGTTAAGATACTAATCAATGAAAAAGAACGGAAAACCAAATTTAAACTACTCATTCCGTATCACCAGCTATCGGGCAATATGAGCCTGAGGTCTGTTCCTTGCCCTCAGGCGAAACCCCTCGATGGGGTTGAGAATGAGTGGGAAAACGAAATGCACGGCGCCGTAACATTTCTACAACCATCGGTATAAAAATCACCATCGGTTGTTCCTTGCCAATGCAAAGATGATAAAAAAATGTAAGTTTGTATAACCATCTATAACGATTGTCCGATTAATAGGGGGCTAGACCAATGAGGCATGTCAACTAAAAAATTATATTGACTTTCTTCCAGACCGGTTTGCCATCATTTCAAGTCTTCTCAAAGACTACGGAAATTTTTCTTTGGACGAAGTATTACAAAAGTTGAACATCACTTATTTGGTTGAAGATGCAAGGAAACTTTCATTGCCTGACAACTCAATTAACTTGGTAAATTCAAACAACACATTTGAACACATTTACCCAGATATTCTGATTCCAATCCTCAAAGAGTTCAGACGAGTTGTAAAAAAGCAAGACGGAGTAATGTCGCACTTCATTGATATGTCAGACCACTTTGCACACTTTGACAAGTCAATCAATATTTACAACTTTCTTCAATTTTCCGACAAGCAATGGAGGTGGATTGACAACTCAATTCAGCCGCAAAGCAGGATTAGAATTTATGACTACAAACAAATTTACTCAGATTTAAACATTCCAATTTCAGACGATACATTTAGAAAAGGAAACTTAAAAGAACTAAAATTAATTAAACTTGCAGCCAAATTCACAGATAGGCCACTTGAAGAAATTGCCAAGAGTCATTGCCATTTTATCTCTAATATGAAAACAAAAGCACATACCGCTAACAAGCACATTTGCGCCAGTGGGGCGACGACTTCCTCGGAATAATGTTCGATAACCAAAAACTTCGTATATTTATTAAAGATTTAGATTACCTGCCTCGCTGGCGCAAATCTGCAACCGTTATCGCCATTGCTCACGTCCGAGTAACCCTGTAATTGCAGGGGTTTTATTTACAAGGTGTGTTAATTGAAGTTTGGGGTCGAGGTACAATAAATTTCAGCAATGAATGCAAAAAGACAAATTTATCCGAACTATTATTTCAATCCGAATTTGGAGGCATATCCGTAATTTTATTCAAAGATAAATACAATGAAAAGTACCTTTTATCCATTGGGTTAAATAAATGCCAAATTAAAGCAGTTCTCTATACAAAGGAAAATGTGCAACTAACAAATAGCATTTACCAAGAAATATGTGATACTTCTGAAAGAACAGCATTAAGAGATTTAGAGTATCTAACTAAAGGAAATATATTTGAAAAGCATGGATAAAAGAAAGATACAAGATCATTGGTGTCCGGTTAAAAAGAAACAGACTTCTCCTAACAGCCTGTCATTCAGAGCAGAACATAGTGAAGCGAAAAATCTATAATTTGAAACAATGTTTTTACCCGACAATAGCGATACAAGATATAAATTAAAATATGGCGGATAAATGGCAGATATTGAATAAAAAATTAACGAAACGGCAACACGTGGTATGTTTTACTCCTTACTTTTTGGCTGATTAGGACACTGTTAGTTATAATTTGGCTTTTTAATTTGGAATGAATAACTTGCTTTGCTCGACGGAGCTAAAAACATACCCTAATCCGTTACTTTATACTATAATTTATGATAGATATTTTTTTACTAAACCCCGTGTATGTTACCATTTTTTGGGCTTTAGTTTTGCTTCTTCACGGTAAGAGAGCGGATAGGCCTACACTTTTTTTAGGCTGTTTTATGGTAGTGGCTGCATTGGTTTATATCTCTCATTACTTATACTTTACCCAACAGTTCGATACGTATTACTACTTCGATAGTGTTTATATCCTTGCCTACCTTTTGGTTTACCCACTATACCACATTTATGTGCGATTACTAACGGTAGATTCTCACATTAACCTAAAAAAACATCTGCGCTTTATTGTGGCGCCTGTTGTTGTTTTCATATTAACTCTTGTTGGCTACGCCATAATGGGCAAGGAGCGTGGCGTAGAGTATATTGTAAATATTATGGTGCAGGGAGAGAGCCCCTCTACCTCCATTCAGAAGTTTATGGTTATCCTTTTTTTATTGGGTAGGCTCACGTTTTTGTTTCAAACGGTTTTTTACCTTATTCTAAGCTTTAAACTAATTCGAAAGAATAACCTTAAAATAGAGAATTACTACTCGAACGTCGAGAATCGGGGGCTCAGATGGCTTCAACTTCTAAATATTAGCTTTGGTCTAGCATCCCTGTCTAGTGCAATTCTTGTTGTATTAGGACGAAATTTATTCCTTCATAATTCCATTCTACTTATTTTCCCTTCGATAATTTTCAGCATTCTCCTTTTTTTTATCGGATTTATGGGGAGCAATCAGCGAGCTGTTTTTACTGAGATTGAAAACACCCCTGACTTGCAGGATGAAGGGAAATCGCCTCAAAAGCTTAAGGCTAAACTCGAACAATTGTTCGAAAAGGAGATGATTTATAAAAACCAAGATCTTAAAATTTGGGATATCTCCTTTATGCTGGGGGTAAACTCTACCCATATTACCGACCTTATAAAAACCGAGTACAATCGAAATTTTCGTACCCACGTAAACCACTACCGTTTTGAGCATGCTAAGGCACTAATTTATAGTAACCCCAATTTATCAAATCAACAGATTGCCGAGCTGGCGGGTTTTGGGACAGTTAAATCCTTTTTTCGTGCATTTCAAGCATCAGAAAAAATATCTCTGATACAGTTTCGAAGGCGTGTGAACGATGAATGAGTTCGGTAATACTGTGGTTTTCTACTTTAAATGTTGGATTAGCAGCCCCATATGTTTGGTAAACAATACTAAGGAAAAGATAACTTTTCAGCTGTGTTTATTCATCTGTCAATATCCTTTCATTTAATTAATTTATTTCCAGAAAGTATTGGTGAGCGAACTTTCTAATGTTAGATGTAGGTTAACCATTTTATTTTATACAAAAAAGGGATAGCCAATTAGCTATCCCTTCCATTTTCATAAAATACGATAGAATTATTTTCCTACAATAGTATTACTGTCTAGGGTGACAGCGGTTTGCGCTAAAGCCCTTCCGTTAAATGAAGCACCTGTTTGGAAGGTAATACCAGTCATCGACAAAATAGTACCTTCAAAATGTGATGTTGCTCCAAAAGTAGCCTCGCCAGCAATTTGCCAGAAAATATTTTTGGCCTGTGCACCTTCTTTAAGAATAACCTTTACAGCTGCGCTCATATTTAGATCGCCCGAAATTTGGAAGATCCAAACATCACCAGCTCCACCTGAAATGGTAACATCAGCTGGTAATGTAACGGTACTTGTCCATTTATATAAACCAGGAGAAAGTGTTTTACCCCCTATGTTTCCAGTTCCCAATTCAAGAAAATCAGGAGTGGGACGTCCAGCAGCATCGTTATAAGCAGTAATCATATTTTCAACAGCCGTAGTTAAATTAATTGGGGTAGGAGCTGCCATATCGGCTGCAAATATTTGACCAGAAACTTGTGTAGATGTTGCATAGCCTGTAAAATCGGTTAATGAAAGTCCGGTAATATATGATGTGGCAGCAGGGCTTAATCCCAAATCTCCAGTTATGTTTGAAGTTGGTGAGTTATTGATTGCTGTTTTAGCTAAAATCACATAATTGCCAGCCGAACCAAGTTTTACACCTGCTATGCCAGCTGAATTATCAACAGTGGTAAAACCCCATACTTTGTTCTCTGTTAGAGCATTACCTGCTAAATCTTTTGCACCTGTGGTAATGGTTGCAGTATACTTTTTGTTAGCTAGCAGGGTGTTTGTAGGTGTAAATGTTGCCAATGTTCCGTTATACTCTAAATTACCAGCCACCAAATTTTCTCCTTGTTTTAAAGTGAAAGTATTTTCATTGATGGTTAATGGATCCATTTTTTCGCTAAATGTTACTTCAACTTTTGTGTTGCGCACAACGTCTGTTTTGTTGTTGATTGGACTAGTTGAAATTATTGTAGGCAAAACAGCATCTGCTGCAACTCCAGTAGTAAAACTCCAAACTTTATTTTCTTCAAGCCCTGTTCCTTTCAGGTTTTCTGCTTGGGTTGATACCGTTACGGTATAAACAGTTGAAGCAGTCAGAACGCTTGATGGAGCAAAACTTGCAGTTTCCTCTGAGTAAGTAACAACCCCTGCAACGGCAGTTTGTCCATTTTTTAGTGTAAATGATGTATTGTTAATTGTTGAAGCTTTCATTGCTTCACTAAATTTAACGATGATTGTTTTGTTAAGAACAACATCTATAGCATTGTTTGCAGGATCTGAGGAAATTACCGTTGGTGCAATCTTGTCGGCATCATCATCTTTTGAACAGCCTATGAACAAAACGACCATTGCAATAGCAAAAATTGATAATAGATTTTTAATTTTCATATTTTTTAGAATTAGTTATGTGAAATTTCACATAACAAAGGTAAGTGTGGGGGTGCCCTAATATTTTACACAATACTGTAATTATGTTACATCATTCACATATTCTGGAGTGTTTAAAGAAATAGTAACTCTTAGTTGAAGTGTGAAAAAGGCTGTTGTTTCTTATATTTATTTCTTTGAGAAGTTAAACAGTGCTACAAATTTTGCAATGCTAGCGTTTAATAAAGAAAACTTAAGCGTGTGTAAATGCTAACCTTTAACATATTAAGCAATGATTATTAGGAGTTTTGTTGTATTTTGGCCTTGAAACAAAATATCCTTAAAAGCGTTTTTAATTTATAGGGTATCGTGTTTGCCTAATCCCATTAAGAGAAGGGATATTGCTAACATCTGTAAAACTGCTGATTATGAAAACAAAATTACTCAAAACATTACTTATAGTTATTACATTGCTAACAATTAGCGCTTTAGGCTGGGGGCAGACTATAATTTTTTTAGAAACAATAGATGAAAACCCTTCACCACAAGGTACAATAACGTTAGCTGCGGTTAATTTTGACAATGCGGATTTATCGTTCTCTGGTTCAGGCGATTCACGAACAACAAATGCTTCAACAGGTTATGCAGGTGCTAGCGGGGGGAGAAATATCTATTTAACAAATTCGGGGAATACGTTTTTTGTTGTGTCTGGCATAAACACTTTAAGTTTTACTGATATTTCACTGGAATTTGGTCTAAGAAAGTCTACTGTTGCTTCAGATGTAACTCACCTTGCCGTTGAGGTAAGTGAGGATGGGGAAATTTTTGTTCCGCTGGGCTTCCCTGCACAAGCCACGGGTTCGGGTACTGCTAACTGGCGATTAATCAAGATTACCGAAGGGGCGATACCTTCAACAGAGAATTTAACTATTAGATTTACCAATAATGAGGGCGAGGCTCAAATTAACCTAGATGATATTCATCTTTCGGGTACAATCACACCTACCATCAACATAAATTCGAGCAGTATTTCAGAGTTTTCTTATATTTATGAGCAAGGCCCATCCGATGCGCAGCAGTTTATGGTTAGCGGGTTTGCCCTTGAAGATGATATTACGGTAACGGCACCCTCTAACTTTGAAATATCGCTTGCCTCAGATGGTGTTTTTTCTGACGAAATTGTTCTTGAAAACACAAGCGGTGATGTTGAAGAAACGTTAGTGTTTGTTCGTTTAACGTCAGGTTTAAGTATTGGTAATTTTAATGGGGATATTAATATAACATCTACAAACGCCGAAAACAAAACCATTTCATTAAGCGGGGTCGTTACTGCGCCAAAGTATGTGGTTACTTTTTCTGTAACCGATGGAACTAATCCAGTTCAGGGTGCAGTAGTTTCAGTTGAAGGTTACGATGATCTAACAGCAACCAACGCAGCAGGCGAAACGGCTATTGAACTGGAGAATGGGAGCTACCCCTTTACAGCGAATGCTATTGGTTATGATGAGTATAACAGCACTTTTAGTGTAAGCAACGATAATTTGAGCGTGGCTGTTGGCTTAACCGCAGTAACCTATGATTTTGTTGAGGATTTTTTAAACTCAAATGCAACAGCATCCTACGCTGACAATAGTTTTATTGGGAATAATGATATAACGTGGAGTTATATTCAATCGCGCAACGAGAATGGTGATGCGAATAACTCTGGTATTGATGGGAAGGCGCTTATGCTTCGTGGTTCTTCTGAAAAGAGTAAAATTACATCGAATCCTATTCCAAATGGCATTGGTAATTTTCAGATAAAACTATACAAAGGTTATACTGCTAGTGGCGATAGGCAGGTTGAACTTTTCATAAATGGGATTTCTCAAGGTTGTTCAGAACCATTTGACGACTATGAAGAGCATCTTTTCACGGTTTATGACATTAATATCCCAGGGAACATTGAAATTGAGATTAGGAATATTAAACCAGTGCAAGTAATTATCGACGATATTTCTTGGTCCTCTTATGTGCCAACTAGTCCTTTCATCAGCATAAACTCTAGCGCAATTTCAGAGCTTTTCTATATATATGAACAAGGGCCCTCCGATGTTCAGCAACTTAAGGTTAGCGGGTTTGCCCTTGAAGATGATATTACGGTAACGGCACCCTCTAACTTTGAAATATCGCTTGTCTCAGATGGTGTTTTTTCTAGCGAAGTTGTTCTTGAAAACATCAGCGGAGAGGTTGAGGAAACGTTAATCTATATAAGGCTTAAGGAGGGTATTGCCATTAATGAGTATACCGAAATACTTGAGTTTACCTCTACCAATGCAGCAACAAAGCAAGTCGAACTGAAGGGTAAAGTGGTAACTCCACCCAAAACGTTTACCGAAACTGGCTATCAAGAAACGTTTAGCGGGTTTACTGCTGCGGGCTTTACTCCCAATCCCTCTGCAGGGCAGTTACACTCTGGTAACTGGCGGGTTATGGGTATGTCCGATGGGGATGGTGAGTTTTTTGGTACCCATACAAGTGGTGATTTTACCCGCGGAGAATCAGTTGGTGGAGTCACCACAGGAGGTGTTTATGCTTTTAATGCTCAGTCGAATACCGTTTTGGGCTTTCAGCCCGCTGGTCCAGACTTTACCCCCGGTAATCTTACCCTACGCCTTGAAAATACTTCGGGTGGCATACTTGATAGCATCGACATTAGTTACGATATTTATGTTTACAACGATCAGGAATATTCCAGCTCGCTTAACCTTTCCTACTCTTTTGATGACGAAACGTACACTGCCATTCCCGAAGCTGATTATGCAACTCCCCAAGCTGCCGATGCTATACCAGAATGGGTTAAGGTTGAGCGCATAGCGTCGATTAATGGTGTTAACTTTAACCAAAACGATATTTTATATTTAAAGTGGACTAGCGATGATGTGAGCGGAACCGGTTCGCGCGATGAGTTTGGTATTACAAATATTAGCTGTACTAAAAGTAGCGATGTTTACACCGTAACCTTTGGTATTGAGGGGGGAGATGGAAATATTTCTGCTGAGGTCGACTCAAATCCAATTACCACGGGCACTGCCATAGCAAAAGGGAAAAATATTAGTTTTACCGCCACTGCTAGCGAGGGATATAAAGTGAAACGTTGGATTATTAATGGTCTGGATTATACTGAAGAGGGTAACCCATATACCGGTACGCAGCTGCTAATTGAGAGTATAGCAGAAAACATAAGTGTTTCGGTTGAGTTTGAGCCTATAACGTACCTAGCTAAGTTTTATGTTGATATGTTAATGGCACCAGAATTTAGCAACGTTTACATTAAAGGCAACGATAATTTTGGTGGTTTATATGAAGGCTTACAAAGCCTTACCCTCGAATCGCAATGGTACGTTGTTACGCTAAGTCTGCCTCAGGGTTCATACTCTTATAAGTTTTATGCTGATAATGTTGAAGGAGCTGAATTTGATGATGATAACCGTTCTGTCACGGTTAGCAACGAGAATATTGAAGTTTATTGCCTCTGGGGCGGTAAGAACGCTGCCGCATCTTTTTCTCCCAACGCGAGAGATTACGACCTAACAAATCCTGCTGATGTGTCAACATCCATAACCTGGTATGCGGCTAGCAGTATCCAAACTGTTGTAAACGGGCTAACGAGCCTGATTGTTGATGAAGATTATTCTCTTTCAGAAAATACGTTTACCGTAAGTCAGAGTTACCTAAACTCTTTAACAATCAGCGAGTTCGACGTTGTGGAGTTAACGGTAAACTTTAACGAGGGCAATTCACAGGTATTTACCATAAATGTTACGCAAACGCCAATTGTTAACGCAACCCTAAATCCTAATAGGGTTAACGTCAATTTGTCTGCACTAGCCGATGTGAGCACTACTATAACCTGGGGCGATGCCACCAAGGTAGATAAGATAAAAAATGGCGAAACGGCATTAGCTACAGAGTATTATAGTATTGATGGCGATGTGCTTACTATCAAGTCTTCATACCTCAACAGCCTTAATATCAACGAGGGTGATGAGATTTCGCTTTCAGTGTCATTCGATGCTGGAAACGAACAACCTCTCACGCTATATGTCCTCACTAGCGCCTCGTTAAGCCCCTCATCGGTTCTGTTTGATGCTCACAATCCTGCCAATGTAGTTTTAGAAATAAGTTGGAACGATGCCGAAAGTATTCAGCACATTATGCAGGGCATAAATGAGCTTACTTATGGTGCTGATTATGTTGTTGAGGGGAATTCGCTTACGATTTTATCATTGTATATCGAAAACCAGAATCTTTCAGAGGGTGATGAAATTGAACTTGCTGTAAGTTTTAATATTGGTGCATCGGCACTCGTAACTGTAAGCGTTATTAAGAGTGCGGGCATTAATCCAATAGCAGCAACTTTCGATATTTGGGAGCCTGTCCCAGTGCAAACGGTTATAACTTGGAACGATGCAACTGCTGTTCAATCATTGTTTTATAACGAATTGGAGTTACTAGCTGGCACGGATTATAACGTTACCACTATCAATGAAGCAACAGCAAGGTTGACGATTCTGAATGATTACCTTTTGAATGCCCCATTGGGTGAAATTCCTCTTACCGTAAATTTCGATAGGGGTAGCCCTGCTACTTTTTCTATAACTGTTGCAAATAGTACCCCCTCGGCGAATACCATAGCGGTTAATTTAGTAGGGGGCAATGCTACGGTTGAAACAAGCCCTGCAGAAATGGCCATTCCAAATACAACGGTTACTGTTACCATAGCCAATATTGAGGCCGATAAGGAGTTCTCATCTATTACCGTTGAGGGCACAAGTGAAGGCCCTGTTGCTGTTAACCAGGTGGTTTATGGCGAAGAGTACACGTTCCAAATGCCCGAATATGCTGTAACTGTAACGGTTACGTTAAAAGTTAAAACCTTCCCAATTTTTACCGAAACGGTTGGTGTGGTTACAAGCACAACCTCAATTAAAAATCATCAGTTGGCTAGTGGTTTTGATAATGATAACCTAACAATGACGGCTGGCGATTTAGCTGCCGCCGATATTCGAGCAACGTATTCTTCGGTTGGTTATGCTGCTGCATCAGCTGGCGCGAATGTATTCTTTAGGGGTGCAGAGGGTACTTATGGCTTTGCCATTGAGGGTATTAGTCTTAGCAATTACCACAGTGTGGTTTTGCGTTTTGCCTTCCGAAAAGAATCGGCTTCGAATCTTCCCAACCTATCTGTTGAGTACTGGAACGGATTGGAATACATTAATTTACCTTTTAGTTTGGAACAAGCTAACAATGCCGCTACGGGTTGGTATTTGAGCCCCGAGATTAGTCTCCCCGAGGCAGCACAAATAGATAATCTAAAGTTACGATGGGTAAAATCGGGTAACGTATCTGTTCGAATTGATGATATTACACTTTCGGGAATTGAGAAACCCGATGTACTAGCACCAGTTGCAACCTTTATGCCAAGCAACCTTGAAACAGGGGTTAAGGTATCGGTTACGCCCACCATCTCATTTAACGAACCAATCTTTTTACCTTCAGGAGTGGCTGTTGATAATTCCAATGTTGAAACCATAATTAGCCTAACCAACGGGGGTAATAGTGTTAATCTTTCGGCTACAATTGCGAATCAAACCATTACGGTAAAGCCATCACAAAATTTAGCATATAACACTCAGTACGAGCTATTGGTTGGTTCAGTGCAGGATCAAGCTGGTAATGTTCTTCAAAGTGCTGGTATTTCGTTTACAACAGAGGAAGAAAAGTACGAAGTGATTTTCAGCGTTACTACGATAGATGGTAATGCCAACGGAATTTTGCAGGCAACAATTAATGGTTCGGAAATATCCTCTGGTCATTTAGCCCAAGCGGGTGCTGATGCGGTTTTCACCGCAATTTCCAACAAAGGTTATAGGGTTAAGCAGTGGGTTGTTAATGGCGATATTATTGCTGGTTTTACGGAGAGTGAATATACAATTTCAGGTATATCACAAAATATTACGCTTTTGGTTGAGTTTGAAGTTGAGCCCAACCCCATTACTTCTTATTCTGTAAAATTTAACGTTATTCAGTCCGATGGTGAATCTCACGGAACAATATCCGCAAGGGCCAATGAAAATTCAATTAACTCTGGCGATAATGTTGAGGAGGGGCGTGAAGTTGTGTTTACTGCAACACCAGAAAGCGGTTACAGGCTAAAAGCCTGGTATTTAAACAGCGAATTAATGGTAGGGTTCAATGATTTAGATTACACTATTGCTAACTTAATAGATGATGTTGATGTTTCGGTACAGTTTGAGCCAACCGATGCGGCTGTTTCCTACCCTGTGCAGTTTAGCGTTATTGAGGTAAACGGCGAGGCCAATGGAGCGCTAACCGCAACAGCCAATGGTAGCGTAATTATCAGCGGAGATTGGGTACCCCAAGGGTCTAATCTTGTTTTTACAACTGCCCCAGCTCAGGGATACGAGCTTGATACGTGGATATTTAACGGAATCGAAGAACCCGTTTTGTCTTTGCTAACCGTGAATTACGACGACCTAAATATGCCCTTAGACGTTAAAGTTAGGTTTAACGAGAAGAAGGAAACGTTCTATACTGTTAAATTTGGTGTTAGCTTGGTCGGTGGCAATGCCAACGGAAGCCTTACGGCCGAGGCCAATGGCACTACCATTGAATCGGGTAGTGAGCTAGCAATGGGTACGCAGATTGTGTTTACGGCTAATCCAGGAAACGGTTTTAGGGTTAAGGAGTGGTCGGTAAATGATCAGATTGTGTCAAGTGATATTAGCACCGAGTTTACAGTCGAAAATCTTGATGCGAATGTAGAGGTATTCGTTGAATTCGAAGCAATTCCTCCTCGAACATACAGCGTTCAGTTTAGCGTTGTTGGCGAAAATGGGCAGCTGGTTGCAACCGCTGATGGCATTCAGGTCTATTCGCCCGCTGAGGTTGACGAGGGAAGCAGGCTAGTGTTTACTGCCAATCCAAGTCAGGGATTCAGGGTTAAGGAGTGGACAAAAGATGGCAGTACGATTGATAATTATACAGAGAGCACATATTCAATATCAGAACTTTTAGCTGATGTTTTTATTAAAGTTGAATTCGAGCAGCTAACAAGTAGCCCAGTGATATCCCTTAGTCAGGTTAAAACTTACCCCAACCCGTTTACCAATACTATTCACATTCAAAATGCAGAATATATTACAAGGGTAATGATTACCAATTTAATTGGCAAACAGATTATCGATATAAGGCTTAATGGGGAGAATACGATTAATACTTCTAGTTTAATTGAAGGTGTTTATCTTGTAATTTTGGAGAATGAAAACGGGCAGCGAGTAGTTCGAAAGATGATAAAGCGCTAGCGTTTAAGCGCTAATACATTAAAGCCTCATCTCATTAGTTTAGCATAATGAGATGAGGCTTTTTTACTATTTACCCATAAAAATAATCATTACCGTCCGATAAAAACTCAAATTTGATTTCAGTTAAATTCAACTATTTGAAAACAAGCGATTTGCATATTGGCATTCTAGGTTTTTAGAAAGTAAGCCCCTCAGAATAATGAGGGCTGCA
>Ga0265293_10008725_pt1 | contig 14894 bp, 15 predicted proteins | sample Munlanlewell138R_FD_192505 | JGI IMG/M metagenome (GOLD analysis project Ga0265293, IMG submission 192505) | Leachate microbial communities from a municipal landfill in Southern Ontario, Canada - Leachate well 138R | ecosystem: Engineered > Solid waste > Landfill > Unclassified | place: Canada...
AAATCAAACGACTTGGAATATTGATGGTTTATCTCTTTTTTTAAATATTTGACGTTGCCCTCGTTGGAACTTCTCTCTTGGGAAATGGCAATACGGCCGCAATCAAAAAGCGCGGCAATGGCAACGGAATAAAACGACAACAACGAGGAGAACGGCGTGTGTCCGTTTAAAAATCCTTCCTTTTTCATCACCGCGAGACGCGGGTCAATCTGCCGGAAAACCGTTGCGCACGGACCGCCGGCGGCCGCGCAGACCCGCGCCAACGATTCATTGGGATTAAGCGCGAACAGCATCGTTTTTTGCCGCGCTTTTCGCAACAATTCAGCTGTCACCAGCGAATCCTTGCCGCCGCCCATCGGCGCTAAAATGCGGGAAGAAAATTTTTGCACAAGCGGACAAGGATATTTTCGCGGCCTTTTGAAATTGATTTCAAATTCGGGAACGATAAACGGCAACTTGTTCTCAAAAAAGAATTGCCCCATCCCCCGTTTAAATAAGTCCTGCCAAAATTTGATTTGCGTTTTGTCCAGGTAGCCGGCGTTGACGACAATTTTAGGCGCGCAAACCGCTTTCCAATAGCTGGGCATTTCGGCCAATCCCAAGTGAAACACGAAATTAGAGATTGCTTCTTCCCCGATTTTTTTGATTTGTTTTTTATCAATGCCGCAAATGGAAATCTCCGGACAAAATTCCCGATCGCCCGTCAAAAACAAAAAATTCGCGGACAAATCTCCGCTCTTCGCGCTCCAATTAAAGCTTTCATAAACAAATTCCGGATATTTTTTTCGCAAGTACCTTAAATTAATTTTATGCATCAGTTTATGGATGGTATCTTCAGTGGAATATTCAACCCCTTACCCCATTAAACGGATCGCCACCCCCACCGCGGCAAAAATAATTCCCAAAATCCAAAAACGCATCGTCACACTGTGCGCCGGCCAGCCAATCGCCTCAAAATGATGATGTATCGGCGTGGAAAGCCAGAGTTTTCTTTTCAAGATTTTCTTGTGCGCCAACTGGACAATCACCGATCCCGCCTCCATCACCAGCAATCCCGCGATTACCGGTAGCACCACCACCGAATCCGTCAGGAATGCCGCCACTGCCATCGCCGAAGTGAGTCCCAAAGCGCCGGTTTCGCCCATATAAAATTTTGCCGGCGGAATATTAAACCACAAAAACGCGAACAGCGCGCCGCAAATAATCGCGCAAAAAGTCGCCAGGTCCGCTTTTCCCTGCGAAAAAGCAATCAGTGCAAACGCCGCAAAGATGGAAACGAACGCGCCGCCGGCCAAACCGTCCAGGCCGTCAATCACGCCGCCGGCCCAGGAGGCCAGCATCACAATGACAAAAAGCGGAATGTAGAACCAGCCAATGAAAATATCAATGCCGCCGGGAAAATCGCCCGCCAAAGGAATATGCATTGTTTCATAGCCCAGTTTCTCGTAGAACCACCAGCCGCCCACCAATCCGATGATCGCCACCGCCAGCAGGCGGCGCTTGAAGGTGATGCCGCCGCCGATATACTTGCCGCCGCCGTAAACGGTTAAAATATCGTCGGCCAGCCCGATCAGTGATCCCACCACCAGCGCAAACAGCGGAAGCCAAACTTGTTCGCGCGACAAAAAATCAAGCAAAACGAACCACCACGGCGCGCTGATGCCCAAATTTTGCCAAATCCAATCGGGTGCCGCAGAAACCATTGAAAAGAACAGCGCCACCAGCAATACCGATGCCCAGATTAACAATCCGCCACCGCGCGGCACCGAAGTTTCCCGCTCTTTGTGCAGAGAATGGAAAACCGAAGCTTCTTCGCCGGTGATGGTTTTTTGGCGAGCGTTTTTTTTCCAAAATTTAATGCGACGCAAAAAAACGATCAAACGAGGCGCGGCCAGAAACGCGATGATGGAAGTGACCGCGGTAAAAATCAGCATGCGGATGATATTGAAAGTGAATAATGTCATAAAAATCGCTAATAATTATTGCTGAAATTCACGATTTTTTGCATTTCGGCCACACGGCTTTCGGCGTTCGCCGATCCCAGCAAAACGCCGATGTAGCGCCATCCGTTCGCGCCGTCAAACACTGCAATCATACATCCCCCCGCTTTTTCGGTATAGCCGGTTTTACCGCCAACCAAAGTTTGGCCTTCCCATAGCGCAAAATCAAAAATTCCGTTTTGCGTGCGGTAAAATCCCGGGGTTTTGGTAGTGGCAAAAATTTCAGGATGGAACTCCAAAATATTCTTGGAGAGCGCGAGCAAATCCCGCGCCGTGGAATAATTGAACCGGCCGTCGTCCAAATCCAATCCGGTGGCATTGAAAAATTCGGTGTCCGAAAGCCCAATCTCGCCGGCGGCGCGGTTCATCGCGTCCACAAATTCGTTCTCGCCCATTAATTCCGCCAGCGCCCAAGCCGCATCGTTGCTGGAATAAAAAAGCATCAAATCAAGCAATTCTCTGACGGTGCGGATTTCCCCGAAGAACAGATTGCCGGAAACCGGCACGTCGGGTTGTCCGGCCGCCGCGGCGCTAATAAAAACAATTCCTGAAGGATTGTAAATTTCGGGATTTTCCAAAACCACTCTGGCAGTCATCAGTTTTGTCAATGAAGCAATGGGCAATATTTCATCGGCGTTTTTTTCAAAAATCATTTTTTCTCTTCCCGCCGCGCTGGCGCGAGAACACAACGCCGCTTTAGCTTCCAGTTCCATTGTGGGCCTGAATGGCGGTGAAACAATCACTATCTCTCTTATCGGCGCGGAGATCTGCGCGTAGAGATAATTTTCCAGCTTCACCTGGCCGCAGTCAATCGCCCAGCAGACTCCGCCGCCGAAGACCAAAGCGACAGCAAAGCCAAACCACCTTCTGGCAACGGAATTTCGTTTTTTCGCCCGCTTCTTGGGCGGTAATGGCAAAGAAATATAGGACCTGATCATTTCAACAACTTTTCTTTTTAAGAATCGCCAAACCAAGTTCTTCCAATTGAACCGCGTCAACCGGCGATGGAGAGCTTAGCATCAAGTCGCGATTGTCCCCCGTTTTGGGAAATGCCATCACTTCGCGGATATTCGGTTCGCCCAGTAAAACCGCCATCAGACGATCTATCCCCGGCGCCATGCCTCCGTGTGGCGGCACGCCATAGGAAAACGCTTCAAAGTAATGCGGAAATTGTTTTCTGGTTTCTTCCGGCGAGTGCCCTAAAACTTCAAAAATCGCCGAAAAAGTTTCCATATCGGTATTGCGCAAACTGCCCGAGAATATTTCAAAGCCGTTCAGCGCCATGTCATATTGCCACGCTAAAATTTTTTCCGGCTCCGTTTTTATTCGTTCCGGGTCGTTTTCCCGCGGCATAGTAAAAGGATGATGCATCGCGTTCCATCTCTTGTCCCCTTCAAGCCATTCAAACATCGGAAATTCGGTGATGAAGCAAAACGCCAGTTCGTCGGGATCATTTTTGTTTTCGCGCAGATCGGGCTTGTCGGTGCCGTATCGCTCCATCGCTTCCTTATACGTCAAACGGGGAAACGGAATTTTGGTAATTCTCTTTTGCGGAAACAATCCTTTTACCATTCCCGCGAACATCTCTTCGGCCAAAGCCAAAATTTCCGCTTCGTCGGCAAACGACATCTCAATATCCAATTGCGTGTGCTCCGCTTGCCGGTCCGCCCGCGGGTCTTCATCGCGCAAACAGCGCGCCACTTGAAAATAGCGTTCCAGTCCGGCGACCATCAGCAATTGTTTGTATTGTTGGGGGCTTTGCGGCAAAGCGTAAAAACTTCCTTTCTGCAAGCGCGCCGGTACCAGAAAATCGCGCGCGCCTTCGGGAGTGGATTTGGTCAATATCGGCGTTTCCACTTCCACAAAATTTCTCGCGGACAAAAATTGGCGCAAATGATTGACCACTTTATGGCGCATCACCAGATTGCGGCGCAGGCGCGGACGGCGCAAATCCAAGTAGCGGTATTTGAGCCGGTTATCTTCACCGATCTCATAACCGTCACCGTCAACGGCAATAGGTAACGTTTGCGCCCTTGATAAAACTTTCAGCTCGTCAATGACAATCTCTACGCCGCCGGTGGGGATCTTGTCGTTTTTCATTTTTTCCGGGCGCTCGTTAACAATACCGCAAAATTCCACCACCCACTCGGGACGCACTTCTTTGGCCAAATCAAAAAACGGCGCCTTCGGAAAGACCACCGACTGGATCACCCCGCTGGCATCACGCAAATCAAAAAAAATCAGCTTGCCATGAGCGCGCACCGTCTGCACCCAGCCGCACAAGCGCACATTCCGCCCGACAAGCCCGGGCGTTTGGCCAATCATCGTTCTCGGCAATTGTTTTTCCATATCCATAGTATCAATATAATTGTTTCAATGAATAAATTAATTCTACTTTGTCGTTCTACCCCATCATCCTACTCCATTTCCCCCCATTTTTCAACGCCCCGCCATCTCCCCGACATCCCCCGCTACCCCCGACACCGCCCCCCGCCAAACCATTCCACCCTTCGGGCGAACCATCCTATGTTTTGGCACAGATTAAGAAAATGCTGAGGAAAAACAGGATTAATCAAGTTGAAGCAAAAATCAGCGCAATAATTGGAGCAAGGCGGCAATCTCCAGGCGCGGATTGTCGGCAATGCGATAATTAACCGCATAGCCCGATTGTTCGCGATCCACAATATCATTGACAAATAAAATCGCCAAATGTTTTGACGCGGCTTTATAGGAGCATCCGGACGCGTCCTTGATCATCCCCACCGACGCGCCGTCGCGGCGGCTCAAAAGATATTTCAAAATTTTGAGCCGACTGGCATTGGCAAACGCCCTCAAAGTTTTTTCAAGTTTTTTCATTTGATTTTTAACTTATTTTCAGCTATTCCCAACTTCAATTCTAACATAATCACAAACGCATTCCACCCTTCGGGCGAACCATTCCATTGTTTTGGCAGAGGAAAATATGCGAACGAACGGTTTATGGTTTCTTTTTGACGATATCGTAGTTTTCTTGGAGGTATTGGAGATCTTCGTAGAGTTTGGAAAATATTTTATCTTTCTCAAAATCCGATTCTCTGAGAGCGATGTTAATGATTGTCGCCAGAACCGCGAAATAATCGCCGCGCTCAATATGAAATTCCAAATGCTTGACGCGATCGGCGCGATTGTTTAAATCGCGAACAAACCAAACCATTGGCGACTCCCCGTCCGTCGCGATTGATCCGCAATCCGTTTTTTGTTTATAATTTTTGTTAGTCATTTTAAATTAATCCTTTATTTTTGAAACTTAAAAATTCATTTTTGCCAAGAATGACGTGATCGGTTAATCCGATACCCATAATTTTGCCGGCTTCGGCCAATCTTTTGGTAATCGCCAAGTCATCTTGGGAGGGCTCAACATTGCCGCTGGGATGATTGTGCGCCGCGATTATTCCCGCGGCGCGAAGAGCAATCGCCGGTTCAAACACTTCGCGCGGATGCACCAAGCTGGCGTTGAGCGTGCCAATGGAGATTATTTGCCGTTCAATCAGCGCGTTGGCAGTGTCCAAATAAAAGACCGCGAAATGCTCCTTTTTGGAAGCGCGCAAATCACCGCATAATTTCCAAACGTCTTCGGGCGACAAAATTTCCGGTTTTTTATCCGGGCGCATCCGCCGGCCGAATTCCAACGCCGCGATTATCTGCAACGCTTTTGTCTTGCCCAAGCCCTTTTCTTTGAGCAAATTTTCCAATTTTATTTTTTCCGCGCCGTTTTTGGCGATCAATCTCACGATTTTTCTTGACAATTCCACCACATTTAATCCTTTGATCCCCGACCCCAAAAGCACCGCCATTAATTCAGCGGTTGCCAGTTTTTCCGGGCCATATTTTTCCAATTTCTCCCGCGGCCGATCAACTTTCGCCAAATCCTTAATCTTCATAAGCGAATTTTACCATTATTAAAGACAAAAACAAAAAACATTCCAACATTCTGCAGAATGTTGGAATGTTTTTAGAAAAACTAGGACTTGGGCCAGGGGGAAATAATCAGGTCGGTTTTGGTTTTGAGGGGCAGGGTCTGCCAGAGTTCTTCGGTGACAAACGGCATAAACGGGTGCAGGAGTTTGAGGGAATTCGCCAAAACATAGATCAGGATTTTTTGGGTGTTTCGGGTTTGAGTTTTGTTTTTCGCGCCGCGAATTTGATTTTTTGCCGCTTCAATGTAAATATCGCAAAATTCATGCCAGAAAAAATCATAAAGATCGCGGATTGCCGCCCCCAATGCGTAACGGTTGATATTTTTTTCGGTTGATCGGCAAATTTTCGCCAATCCCGCCATAATTTTTTTGTCGGCGGAGGTTATCGGTTTCGGTTTTACGGTAAGCGAATATATATTCTTTTCGCCCTCAATCTGCCCGCAAACAAATCGCGAGGCATTCCAAATTTTGTTGCAGAATTTTTGTCCGGCAAGCATATTGTCTTCGTTAAAATGCAAATCCTGCGATTCGCTCACTTGCCATGCCAAACCGAAACGAGTGGCGTCGGTGCCGTATTTTTCAATTAAAGTCATGGGATCAATGCCGGTACCCAACGATTTTGACATTCTTTTGCCGTCTTTGGTCAAAACCATCGCGTTGATAATCACTTGAGCGAACGGCGCCTTGTTCATAAACTCCATTCCCGAAAACGCCATCCGTGCCACCCAGAGGTTGATAATATCGCGGCCCGTGGTTAAAACCGAAGTCGGATAAAATTTTTTCAGATCCTTGGTATTTTTGGGCCAACCGAAGACCGCCAACGGCCACAAGGCGGAAGAAAACCAAGTGTCAAACACATCCTCGCTCCTTTTGGGCCGGCATTTCCCGCAAATCGGACATTTTGAAGGTTCGCTTTTCGCAACGGTATATTTATCGGGTTCAGTTTGGCAAAACCAAACCGGCAAGCGCTGTCCCCACCATAATTGGCGCGACACGCACCAGTCCCGCGGCTCCTTCAACCAGGAATGATAGGTGCTTTCCCAGCGCTTGGGATGGAATTTTATTTTTCCCGAATTCGCGGCAATCAGGGCTTTTCTTGCCAAATCATCCATTTTAACAAACCATTGCATTGACGGAATCAGTTGTATCGCCGCCGAACATCGGGAGCATTTGGGCACTTGGTGCTCATAATCTTCAATCTTTTCCAATAAACCGATTTCTTGCAAATGAGCCGCCAATTTATTCCTTGCCTCGCCGGTTTTCAACCCCTGATATTCCGCGGGAGTATTGCCGTTCATTTTCCCCCGCTCGTCAATCACCGCGATCAGCGGCAATTTGTGCTTTTGGCCAATTTGCCAATCGTTTAAATCATGAGCAGGAGTTATTTTGACCGCGCCGGTGCCAAAATCAATATCAATTGATTTGTCGGCAATGATCGGGATCTCCCGACCGACAACCGGCAGGACCGCTTTTTTGCCGATTAACGCCCGATAGCGCTCGTCTTTGGGATTGACCGCCACGGCGGTATCGCCAAACATTGTTTCCGGCCGCGTGGTGGCAACGATAATATATTCGCCGATTTCATCCGCCTTGGTTTTTGGCGAAAACGAAGCGATTGGATATTTTATATGCCAGAGCTTTGACACTTCGGCGACATAGTCGGTCTCCAGATCCGAGATTGAAGTGCCGCAACGCGGGCACCAATTCACCACCCGCTGACCCCGGTAAACCCATCCTTGCCGGTGATAGTGAATGAAAACCGTTTCCACCGCGTTGACATAATCTTCGTCCATGGTGAATTTTGTCCGCGACCAATCACAAGACGCGCCCATGGCGCGAATTTGATTCAAAATAATATTGCCATAAAGTTCTTTCCACTCCCACGCTTTTTTAATAAACTCATCACGTCCCAAATCAAAACGGCTTACGCCTTCCTTGCGCAGTTTCTTCTCCAGCGTGCTTTGTAAGCCGATACCGGCATGATCGCTTCCCGGCATCCAAACGGTGGTCTCGCCCTTCATACGATGATAGCGCACCAGCGCGTCTTGGATGGTGATATTAAGCGCGTGCCCCATATGCAACGTGCCGGTCACGTTGGGCGGCGGCAAAACCACCGAAAAGACTTTTTTTCCCCTCGGGTTGGATTTGTCGGGATTGAAGTATCCCTTCTTTTCCCAGTCGTTATATATTCTTTGCTCCGTTTCTTTCGGATTGTATCTTGAAGATGAATTTTCCATAATGATAAACTAGCACGCAACCGGCAAAAAACAAGCCCTCTACCTTCGGACTTCCATCGGCAAATCAATAATGAATTTGCTTCCCTTTCCCCATCCTTCCGATTCCACGCTGATTTCGCCGCCGTTGTTGGCGATGATCTGCGCCGCCAAATAAAGGCCGATCCCCTTGCCTTCAATATTGGCATCTTGCGCCCTTTCGCAACGTTCAAAAACCCGGCTAAAAAGCCCTTCCCTGTCTTTTTCGTTCAAGCCGATGCCCGTATCCTTGATCGCAATTCGTAATTTTGCCTCTGAAACCGAAATTAAAACGATCACTCCGCCGGCCTGCGTATATTTAATCGCATTGTCCACGATATTGTAAATCGCCTCCTTGATCCCTCGCGGATTCAACATAATTTCGGGAATCGGTACTTCCGGTTTTTTAAATTTAAGATATAAATTTTTTACTTCCGCCGCCGGTTTCAAATCCGCGACAACCTGCGCCGCCAGCGCCACTGCGTCCACCGGCTCTTTTGCCGCCGCGCTTTTGTTCATTTGGAAATGCGCCACATCCAGAAGCTCGTCCACCAAACGGATCAATTTTTTGTTGGCTTCAAGGCACGCACCGATTTTTTCTTTTGATTTTTTGGTGATTTTGCCATAACTTCCCTCGTCAATCATGCTCAAATATCCGTTAATCACCGACAGCGGACTGCGCAAGTGATGCTGGGTGGAAAGCAAAAATTGGGTTTTCGCCCGATCCAACCGCCGCAAATCCGCCGCCAAAATCTCCGCCTCGCGGCGCAAAATCCTTTCCCGTGACGCAATCGTTTCGGCATCCTCCCGCCGCCGACTCTCCCGATGCACTGCTCTGATCAAATAGTATCCAAAAAAACAAAAGAGGACGAAAACCAAAGAAGTCAATATTTTCAAAACGATTGACGGCATTAAAAATGGCAATACAAAAAGAATTAAACCCATAATACCTATTAAAAATTCTGTCAATAAAACTTCCATTCTGAACAAATGGTATTTTGTAATAGTATAAGCAGTTATTGCAAGGAAAAAAATAATAAACACGAATCCGAACGGATAAAACTCAATCCAATAATTGACTAAAAAATCTGAAGCGGCAAAAAAATAAAAAATGAGACCCACTAATAAATATTTTTTTTGAAAATAACGATTGGTGCTAATGGTATTTTTTTTAAATCCGTACAAAAAAAGATAAACTGCTCTAAATGCTAAAACCGCAAGCAATATTAAATATATTGGATGCAGAATGCCTGCCTTTGGATAAAAACCCCAATAAAATTTATAAAAACCATCTATAAAATAATTTGTAAAAAATAAAGCTATTCCCAAAAAAAATGTTGCGATGTATGAAGTGACAAGTAAGAATCTGTCAATTTTATTAATTGATTCTAAAAATATAATAAAAAAATGAAAGAAAAAAACCGGAATAAATATAATTCCGACATATCCCATTTTGACTAAAAAACCGGCCCATTCTGGGCTAGTTGCATTAAACAGAAAAAACCACGAAAACTGCCACCAAAAAGTTGCCAAGCAAATTAAGGCAAAAAATATATTTGAAACTAACTTCGGATTATTAAAAACAACATACACCCCCAAGGCAAAAAACAATATTGAGCTTATTAAGGGCGGTAACGAATAAAAATTAAAAGCCGATTCAAGCATTGAAATTACATTTTGAATTAAGATTCATCAAAACGGAACGATTGGTAATTTTGGTTAAAAAACGTAATCAATCAATTTTCTCCAATTGCATTTTCCATATTTTTCTTAAACGACTCCGGCATTCCTTTTTGCCGAGTTGCCACATCAACATAAACAATAATATGGCGAGCAGTTGCGCAAACTTTGCCCTGTCCATTAATAAATTCTCCTTCCAGTGTAAATGAAGATTCGCCCGCTTTTGATACCCAAACCCTCACAATAATGTTATCACCAAAAAAAATATTATCAGAAAAGGAATATTCCGCACGGCAAGTAAAAAGAAAATATTTCTTACCGACATCATCGATAAAACCAGGAATGCACTCTATGCCAAATAATTCTCTTGCCTTGCCAAACAGCCTGGCATAATGCTCATGCCCAACCGAACCCTCAACCGTCAGCTCGCCAAAAGTTATTGCCGTAGGATAATCAAAATACATTCCGCGCTTATCGCGACCAACCACGGGAACCATCCCTTTAAATAAATTATTTTGTTGAATCATAAAGTTATGTTTTATTGCATTTTGTTTTGTTTTAAAAAATTAAAAACAACTATTTTAAATTATGGCGTTGATAAGCCGTTGAATTACCGGGAGATATTCAATTATCGCCCAGATCAAAATCGCAAAAAATCCGGCTAACAAAATAAAATCAATCAATTGGCTCATAAAAAATATCCCGCTTATATTTTGATTATAGCGAAAATTTCCGCCGGGGCAAATTTTTTTCACGCGCAATCGCACGATTGATTGCGTAAAATTTTCTGCATATAGTCATAAATATCGCCGGCGCCCAATACCAGCAAAATGTCCCCCTTGTTAATTTCTTTTTTCAGCTTAACCGCGATTTGTTTTTTGGCAAGATATTCCGTCTTTTTTGAACCAACGGCATCGGCCAATTTCTCACTGTTTATGTCTTTGGAAATTTTTTCGTTTTCCCGGCCGGCAACCCGGTAAATATCGGTGATAAACGTTTTATCCAGCGGCGATTCGCGGAAAACTTTGGCAAAATCATCAAAAAGCAAACTCGTGCGCCACGCTTGGTGCGGCTGAAAAACGCAAATGATCCTTTTTTTGGGCCACAATTGACGCGCCGCCGCCATCGTGAGTTTTATTTGCGTGGGATGGTGGCCGTAGTCAAGCACCACGGTAATTTTTTTGCCGAAAATTTCTCCCCGGCGGCGATCAAAGCGGCGCCACGAACCACGGTATTTTGCCAAAGATTTAAAAATCGTTTCGTCATCAATTTCCAACATTCGTCCAACGGCGAGCGCCGCCAGCGCATTGGTGACGTTATGCTCTCCCGGAACACGCAAAATTTCCGAAAAAAATTTCGCCTCGGGTATTGTTCGCAAATAATTTAAAACTTCAATCCCCTTTTTCTTCATTGATTCGCCTAACTTTTTGGCGCCGGCATCGTCGGCGCAAACCAGCAATTTCCCGCCGGGCTTCAAGTTGCCGGCGAATTTTTCAAACGCCGCGCATAAATTCGCTTCGTTTTCGTAGCACTCAATGTGATCCATTTCGATGTTGGTCACCACGGCGATATCGGGGAAATAATTCCAAAACGCCCGGTCATATTCGCAAGCTTCAATCACCAACAGATCGGATTTTCCGGATCTGAAATTGGTATTTTTAAAACTTTTAACTTTCGTGCCCACCACCACCGTGGGATCAAATTTTGCCGCGGCCAACATCATACCGATCATCGCCGTCACCGTGCTTTTCCCGTGCGCACCGGCGACAGCAACCGTCCGGTATTTTTTTGTTAACTCTCCCAATGCTTGCGGATAACTCATTATCTTAACCCCCATATCTTGCACCCGTCTTAACTCCGGATTGTTTTTCGCCGCTAAACTATAAATTGCCAAATCCGGCGCGGTTTTTTTTAAATTGATATTTTTTTTTACAAAAATACGCGCACCGATTTTTTTCAAATCATCGGTGATTTCGGATCTTGCCAAATCGGAACCGAAAACTTCCCACCCTTGCGACAGATAATATCGCGCCAGCGCCGAAACTCCGATTCCGCCGATACCGATGAAAAAAACTTTTTTCATAAATTCCAAATATCAAGCATTAAATCACAAAGTAAATTCCAATGTCAAAAATTTAAATTTTAAATATTGAGACTTGAATATTGCTTGGAGCTTGGGATTTGGTTCTTGTAAATTAATTATTGTTGGCCAAGCTTTGCGCTTTCCAATACAGTGTAAATCGGGCCGCCGCGGCGCAATTCGCTTTCCATTACCTCAATTGATTCGGCGGTAAATGTTTTGGCAATTTTTTCTTCAATTGTTGGAATTTCCTCGGGATCCATGCGGCGCAAATCGGTTTGAATCAGCCGCGCCAAAGTCACGTGGGGGCAAAAAGCGTAATCGGGATCGTCCTTTCGGTAACGGGCGCCGGAAAACTCAAACAAGGAGCTTTCCAGATCTTTTTGGAGGTTGCCGATTTCTTGCGACTTCTCTCCCACCGCCCAAACCATACGCGGATATCGTGAAATGTCCCCTTCTTTTTGCCGGCGGGGAAATTCGTTTTGCGGCCCGTAGACAATGCAATCCAATCCCAAAACAAACGGATCGTGGCGCTGTGCGACCTTAATTGCAGATTGGCAAATTTCATTTAATTCTTCGTCGTTAGTATTTCCCAAAAAACTCAAAGTGACGTGCAAATTTTCCGGCTTGGCCCATTTTGCCGGCAATTCCGGCCATTTCCGGGAAAACTCCGCCAAATAACGGCGCAAATTTTCCGGCAAGTTAACGGCAATAAAAATTCGGTGCAAATTGCGCATAATAAGATTGAATCACAACCTCATTTTAAACCATTTGGCAAAAAAAGAAAGATGGAGTAAAATTCCGATTAGAGATATAAGATTTTGGGATTTGGGAAAATTCGGCATTCAATTCATAGTTTTGGAAAATAATTTGATTAAACTTTGACACCGGATATACCAATGATATGTATGCGAATACTATTCGCTTATCAATTATTTAATAACGAATATATATGAAGGAGCACATTAACGGAAAAACCAGGGATACCGTCTATAACTTAATGCGCGATTTGGGATATCATTTTCAGGGACAAGACGAAAAAACCAAAGAGTTGGGTTTTGCGCGTCCCAAAACCGGCTATCCCCGCTTGCATTTGTTCATAAAAATAGAAAATGACGGATTGACCCTCAGTTTGCATCTGGATCAAAAGAAGCCGGTTTATGATGGCGCCACCGCTCATGCCGGAGATTACGACGGTCCGGTGGTGGAACGAGAAATGGCCAGAATAAAACAATACATTGAAAGCCAAACCGATAAAAGTTAATCTATGGAAGTAATGTTGCTGACAAAAGACAATTTTCAGGCGGCAGTGGAGGCGGCGGCAACGGTAATCTATCGTGGCGGCACAGTGATCGCGCCCACCGACACGGTCTACGGCTTGCTGGCCAACGCCGCAAACGAAAAAGCGATTGAAAAAATTTTTGCCGCGAAATTAAGGCCAAAAAACAAACCTCTGCCGATATTTGTGAAGAATATGGCAATGGCCAAAAAATTGGCAAAAATTTCTCCGGCGCAGGAAAAATTTTTAGAAGAAAAATGGCCGGGAAAATTCACCTTCCGGCTGAATCGCAAAAAAGAAGTGAAACTTTTCGGCATTGAAGAAAACACTGTCGCTCTCCGCATCCCCTTCCATTCATTCGTTAATTCCCTTTTGGAGGCCGCAAATTTGCCCCTCTGCGGTACTTCGGCCAATATTTCCGGCCGGCCGGCATCCGGGAAAATTGACGCGGTTCTGGCTCAATTTCGCGGCAACGCAGTTTTTCCAGATCTGATCATCAACGCCGGCGATCTGGACAAACCAAGTCCCTCAACCATCATTGACTTGACCCAAATCCCGCCACAAACTATCCGTCCTTAAAAGGGTCTGTTGCCGAATTGGCTTTGGCTGCAATTTCCATCTTTCGGTTGCGCCAAATTCGTCAATCGTCGGCATACTTTAAGCCAAGTATGCCTCCTCTTTCCTCATTTGGCTCGCGCGAAATCTGAAAATTTCGCTTCAAAGCCAATTCGGCAACAGACCCTAAAAAAATACGCTTATGGAGAAAAAAGCAAAAAAAATAAAATCCGGTATCAACAAAAAACAAGAGTTGGAGCTTTTGCGCGAAATCATTGAAACCATCAGCTACAATTTGGATTTAAAAGAAGTTTTGGGCCGCATCGTCAAAATCGTGAGCGGCGTCACCAAGGCGGATTCTTGTTTTTTGTATTTGCTGGATGACAACAATCTGGTTTTGCGCGCGTCGTTGAATCCCAAACCCATGGAAATCGGCAACATAAAATTGAAAACCGGTGAAGGGATCACCGGCTGGGTGGCGCGCAACAAACAGACCGCGGCCATCGCCAAGGAAGCTTATAACGACGAAAGGTTTAAAACCGTCAACAGCCTGCCCGAAGATAAATTTGAGGGATTTCTTTCCGTGCCGATTGTTTATCATGACAAAGTGCTGGGGGTGATTAATGTCCAGCACTCAAAACCGCGGGCATACTCCAAAACCGAGATCGCACTGTTTGAATCGGTCGCCAAAGCCGTCGGCGGCGCGATTGAAAACGCGTCCCTCTTTTCGGAAAAGGAGGCGTTAAAAGAAGCGCTGGAAACCAGAAAAATCATTGAAAAAGCCAAGGGCCTTTTGATGAAAGAATTCGCCGTCGGCGAAGACGACGCCTACAAGCTTCTGCACAAAAAAGCGATGGACAAACGCCTGCCAATGAAAGAAATCGCCAACGCCATTATCATCTCCTCGGAATTCAAAAAATAGTTTGCAACCATTCTATAAAAAATCCGCCAAAAAGCGGATTTTTGTTCCCGATAAGTCCTTGGTTATTTTTGCATCCCTGCCAGCTGTTTTTGCAGTTCGGCGATGAGCTGAATGATGAGTTGAATTAGCAATTGTTTGACTTCGGCGATCTTTTGCAGAATCTCGGCGCG
>Ga0265293_10008726_pt1 | contig 14893 bp, 14 predicted proteins | sample Munlanlewell138R_FD_192505 | JGI IMG/M metagenome (GOLD analysis project Ga0265293, IMG submission 192505) | Leachate microbial communities from a municipal landfill in Southern Ontario, Canada - Leachate well 138R | ecosystem: Engineered > Solid waste > Landfill > Unclassified | place: Canada...
ATTAGAATCAGTGTTTTGACATATGAAACAGAAAATATGATTACATAGATGATTAAAAAAAGAAAGAAAACTTAAATTAATAGATGATTTTCTCTCTAAATAACCACACAAAATCTTTAATTATACCCAATTTTTGATTTTACAATTTTTTTGCAAGCTAAAATATTTTTTGTAATTTTTACTAGCTAAGCAAAATAAGACTATTTCATTAATTTTTGACAAATTTTAGTACTCTTCACATTTTCTGATATAATATCCGATAGGATGATCACATGAAGGACATAATTCAGGCGGATTTTTTCCAGTATGAGTATAACCACATTCTGTACATACCCAAGTAATAGCCTCTTCTTTATTCCAAATTGTCTCTTTTTCTAATTGTTCATATAGCTTTTTGTATCTTTCTTCGTGATGTATTTCAGCAACCATAATAGCTCTAATTCTTTTTGCAAATTCTGGATATCACTCTTCTTCTGCTACTTTTGCAAATTTTGGATAAAGATCAGCATACTCTTCGTGTTCTCCAGCCATAGCAGTTTTTAAGTTTGTCATTGTATCTCCAAAACTTACTGCCGCCATACTAGGTACTTCTATCATTTCATCTGTGATTCATTCCTTTTTCTTCAATTCTTGCAACATGTTAAAAAATCGCTTTGAATGTTGTCTTTCTTGCTCTGCTGTTTCCAAAAAAATCTCTGCAATTTGTACATATCATTCTTTTTTTGCCACACTTGCATATAGTGTATAGCGATTTCTAGCTTGAGATTCTCACAAAAATCCTTTAGTTAAATTTAATAAGGTTTGTTTCATTTTTACTATTATTTGAAATATAAAATTTTAACTTACTATCTCTTAATTTATAAATCTTATTCATTATATCAACACAAAAAAATCCACCCTAATAATCTTTTGTAAGATATAAGCTAAAAAGCCGGGTGGATTTGTAGTTTGAAAAATTTTCTACTTCGCATATTCGCTAAATTTTTTGGTTAATAACACTTTTATTCCATCAATTTGAGTGATATCACTATTAATATAAAGACTACTTATTTCACAAAGAAAAAGATATTCTTTATTGTTTTTCATAGTGAACAGACCAAACACAAATTGATGGTTCAATCTTGAACTTGAATGAATCATTACTTCATCTAACACATTATTGATATTGTGATTAGATTTAGCGTTGGAGAAGAAATAAAATTCTTTTCCATTTTTTTTAATCAATTCAAGCCTTTTTATATTTCTGCCTATAAGGTGGCGATAAACTGCACCATTTACAAGAGAAATATAATTCTTTTTTCTGCTTTTTTTCATAATTATTTTCTCCTTTTTCTTCTTTTAATTTTTGGTTTGTAACTTGGATCTCTTTGGATCCTTTCTAATTCTCTTTTGTGTTTTTCTAGCCTTTGAAGCGTTCGTGTTGCCGCTTTTTTAGCTTTTTTGTTTGCATTTGCTTTTCTCATAATTGTTTCCTCCTTTCTATTTTTATTAGTTATTTAAGATTTTTATTTTTCCTATTAGATATTAAATAAATTATAGGCAATAGTCAAGCAGTATTGAATATGAAAATAAAAATAAACCAAGTTATTTGTTGTCTTTTACCAGCTTTCCACAGTGCTATTCCTTTCCAAATCATCTCTCGTATTGCCAATAAAGCGACAGCCAACATAAAATAAGCAAAAAATAAATCATTTTGTGCTTCTAAATTTGTTGATAATAATGTTCATAATTCCATGAATTTTATAGTTAGAAAGTTAAAAACAAATTAAATTCATTAAGTAGTGTCCTGTTTTCCATAGTATTATTACATTATAGTATTAAAGTAAGATTTCTCGCAAGGTAGAGCACTTCGAAATGACAGTAGAGGATTTCTCACAAGATAGAGCACTTCGAAATGACAGTGCTGAGTCATATTGAGCCTGTAAGGCGAAATATCCATTAGTTGTAAGTGGATTGTGTGTAGTGGATTCTGCCAATGGATTCTTCGCTACGCTCAGAATGACAACGCTGCTACAATAATACTCAGAATAATGATATTCAAACAGTATAGTTTATTAAATACTAAGTTATACACTATATTAAAATCCTTCCTTGACTGCTTTTCTCTATTTTCCCCAATTTCAACAATAAAGGTTCTATATCTTCTTCTACTCACTTTTCATTCATTCATAATTGTATTGCAATAGTTTTTAGTCCCATAGGTCTATCATTTTTTCTGAGAATATCCAAGTATTTTTTGTGAATAGGAGACATTCATCCATCGTCTATTTTACTATGAATCAAAAACTTTTCTCGTAAATTTTGGCTAAATTTTTGTTCATTTTTTCATTCGGTCACAAAAAAATCTCTTATTTTAATACATAAATTGTGTATTTCTCTAGGAACAGAATCAACCTTATTGTGAATTTTTTCAATCACATTTTTATCAGTTGCTACTCAGTATTTTTTTAGATATTTATCTATAATAATCTTTTTTTCCTCATCATTATAATCCATAAAATGGAAATCATACACAAATCTATTTTTGATTGGTTTAGACAATCACTCTCATTTTGTCGTAGCCCCAATTAAAGTAAATTTATTTAAAGGAATCCTAACGCTTCATCATTCAGGCATTACCATATCTATCACAAAATCCTCCATTGCAATATACAAAACCTCTTCTACATTTGGTTTGAGTCTGTGAATTTCATCAATAAACAAAATATCTCACTCTTCCAAACTATTTAAAATACTGACAATTTCGGCAGGTTTATTGATAGCATAACCGGTGACTACTTTCATATTTACAGCACTTTGTTTTGCAACTATATGAGCCATGGTAGTTTTTCCAAAACCACTAGGCCCACAAAGTAAAATATGCCCCATACTTCATTTTCTTTTTTTTGCACTATTTATGGCAGTTTGCAAAACTTTTTTTATATGTTCTTGTCATATAAAATTATCAAAACTATCCGGCCTAAGATTTTCTTGATTTTCTTGAATTACCGTATCTATGTTTATTTTTTTTACTTTCACAGATTTGTATTAATATTTAAAATGTTTCAATATCGTTTAAAGATTACAATACTTGCAATAAATAATATGCACTAGTTCATTTTATTGGCAGTATTTTGTAGTTGTCTCATTCATTAAATCTTATAGTTGCTTCTATCACATGTCATCCATTACTTACTACGAAATTGATTGTTCCTAACTCATCATCGCTTGCCAAATCAAAAACATTTCCATACCAGACAAAATTATCAGAAAAATATGTAGACTCAGAAGATTTTACTATTTTATACCTAGTCCCAAATGTTTCTATATATCATAGATCAAAAGAGCCTCTTTTTAATAAGTTAGAATCTAGATATACATTTGATTTTAATTTTCCATTTGTCCCTGTTTGAATAGATCCTTCCACAGTACTAATGATCTCATTAGAAATTCTATCATTATTTAAATTATCCAACATCTTATATTTTATGTTGAATCTATACAAGAACAATGCTACTTCATATCTGCTAATAGGAGTATCAAAACTGATAGCATCGCTAGGAACGACTATTCCAAGTTCTCTTGCTTCGTTAAAATAATTTTGTCGCCAAGGACTTACATTTTCATCAAGATATTTTCATTGAAACATTCTAACCAATGAAACTACAAAATGAGATTTGTTTAATTTAGTATCAGGAGAAAATATTTTATTGTCTCCTTTCATGATTCATTTTTTACAAACATTTATTATGTATTGTTGATCACCACTATTTAAAGCTCCTATATCTGTAAATTCACATTGATTTGGTAAAAAAGTTTCATTAGTAGACAAGCCAAGCATGCTTGAAAATTTATCAAAAATCTTTGCTGCTGCTACCTTATTCAATGTATCAAAAGGTTTGTAATCATTTGGATTTTTATAAATTGTTAGACCATTGTCATACATCCAATAAATCGCTTCCAAAAGTTCTGGGTCTTTATACGGGTCGATCCCTCCAACTAAAGTATCTAGATTTTCTATAACAGTTGAACCATCCATTATCCCTGCATTGTTTGGAGGAACAACTTGTCATAATAGATTTAGCGCCATAGTTTTTAATTGAGGATTTGTTACTATTCCTCTTAATCTATACACCATCAATGCTATTTCATATCTTTCTAGTCCTTTATCAAATTTGTTTATATCTTCAATGTTTGTTAATCCTATAAGTTTTCATTTAGTATAATATTGTTCTCGCCAAGGGACTTGTAGTTCATAAGACATTTTTCATTCAAACATTCTCAAAAGTACAGCCATAGCTTCTGCTTTTGTTAAATTATTAAGAGGCAAGTAATCTCAGTTTGATCACTTGAATAGTCATCGTTTACAAACATTAGCAATATGTGGGGCCAAGCTTGATTCAAATTTGTTTGAGTCTCAAAAATCACAATTGTCATTTTTTTCTATATCTGGATATCCTAAAGCCAGATATGCTTGTCATATAATTTTACTAGCTTCTTCACGAGAAACTAAATCATACATTCTGTAATCTTCTTTATTGTCATATTTTGTTAATCAATTTGCATACATCCAAGCCAAAGCTTCAGCAAATTCTGTTTCTAAATCTCTTGGTTCAGTATTTATTAGAACAGGAGCTTTTTCTGTCGTTCAAGTATCAACTACTCAACTATCAACTGTTCAGCTATCCACATATCAGCTTATATAAATAGTGTTTGTCCCTGTATCTATCATAATTTGTGGTAAATTTTCTTCTTCCAAATTTTCTTGATCTCCAGTTTCTGCAAATACAAAAAACACAGACGATAAGAGAATAACACCAAGTGTTAGTAGTTTTGTTCGCTTTTTGTTTAACATTTTACAATAAAAAATAAGATAAATCAAAAATCCCTAAATACTATATATCCAAGATGCTTTTCATTTCAATACAAACTTTAAGTAGTTTTAATATTTTTTTTCTGCTGTTTTTTTGTCCATAAATATTTTTTGCCAAACAACTTTTTAATGCCTTTTCTATTTAGTATAATATTTGCCTCTATAATAACACAAACCATTCCTTGAAATTTGATATAGTAAGCAGAATACTATGTCAGATGCTGTTAGACAAATGATTGAAGAAAACAAAAACATGTTTTTATAAATATTTTTCTATTCTTTTATATTCTGCTAATTTATCTTTTGTTTCATTTGATCATAATGAGTAAATTTTATCAATAAATTCTTCAATGCTATTTATTCTAGATGGGAATTTATTCAAAAATAAGTTCATCTCTTGTATATGTTTTTGGTTTATAGAAAAACATTCAGGTTTTCTAAAAGCATTTTCTTTTATAAAAACTAATGAGCTATTTGAGATTTTTTCTTTTAAAGACTTAAAATCTCATAAAAGATATTCAAATGTTTCTTTTAGAAATTTTATTTGTTCTTTTTTTGTTTTATTTAAATGTATCAATTTTGATTCACTTTCTATATATAATTCTTTGTAATAATTTGCTAAATTTGTTAAATCATTTAATTCGTATGAGTTGATGAAATCAAATATATTTATGAAACAACGATAATTATTATCATCAACTTTTTTCTTTTGTAAAGTTTCTTCTAATCACGTTTTTAATATACTATTTTTTATATTAAAAAGCGTTAATCAAAGATTTTGAAAATCTTCATTTATTGATTTTCTTTGAGAAAAATTCTCTATTATATCTCATATTTTATTAGTTTTATTGATTTTTCCCTCAGTGTCTTTTTTAAGAATTTCCATTATTTATAAGATTTAAAGAATAAGCTATTAAAAGTCAAATACTTTGTGTACTTAAATGTATATTGCCTAACGTTTCGCACTGATCCAACTGTAGTTTTTATGTAGGATAGTGCATGTTATCGGAACCGAATACTTATTTTATAAACTATTTTTAAATTTTAGGAATTCTTGTGAAAAATGTTCATTAGTTTCACTTCATTGTATTAAATTAAACATATATTCTAATGCCTTATTTATACAATCAGTATAATATCCTTTTTCTTTATCTATGACACACTCTAATGTAGTAATTAAAGGACACATGTAATATCCTTGATGTCTTGGTCTATCTTCACAATATTCATAAATATTTTTGCTAGTATACCATATATCATACCAAAATATAGGACTACTTTTTTTTAATACTTTTCAATTTTCTGTATAAATTAATTCTACATCAAATCCATCTTGTCATCACATTTGAACTCAAATACTTCAATTTTTAAAATTGATAGCGTCTTTATAGCGACTATATCATCAAAAAGAAATTTCTGCTCATTCTACAACTTTTTTAGATAAATCAAATGTTGAACTTGTTGTTGGCAAGACAGGGTTTGTTGTTTCATTTTCTGTAACTTGTTCTATGTTTTCTAAGTTAGAAACTATTCAATCTGTTTCTTGTTGTGGGACAGTGACAGCTTCTGGCATTGTTGGTTGATTGTTAATTAATGAACATCCAGATAAAAACAATAAAGATAATAGTAGTATAGGTCTTTTCATGAATATATGTTTAAAAGTTAAAAACATTGAATAGTTCTTCAAAAATCAATATAATTTTTGATAAGATCTGGATTTCTAATTTATATAGAAACCTATTGGTTCTGTATTTATCAGAACAAGATTCTTTTCTATTTACAATAAAAAAATAAAATAAATCAAAAATCCCTAAATACTATATATCCAAGATGCTTTTCATTTCAACACAAACTTTAAAGTTTTTTATTAAACTGCTTGCAAAAAAAACATAAAAGAGTAAAAGAAAAAATATAATCAAATTGATTTTTCAATCATTATTTTTGTTTGTTAGATTTTTATTATTTACAAATTTTAATCGCTCATAATGAAACTAATATTTGTTACCTGATGAGTTATTTCAGGATTGGGAAAGTGAATTACAGCAGCTTCTATTGGTAGGCTTCTAAAATCTGCTTGATACAAAGTAACTATGGCAAAGATGGATCCATATTTACAAATAGATGCTGGGACTATGTCTCCATACGAACATGGAGAAACTTTTGTGACCACTGACTGATTTGAAACTGATTTAGATTTATGACATTATGAAAGATTTATAAACGAAGAATTAACAAGATATAGTAGCATGACTACCTGACAGATATATTATTCTGTAATGCAAAAAGAAAGAAGATGAGATTATTTATGAAAAACAGTGCAAGTAATTCCACATGTTATTGATGAAATAAAAAGTAGAGTTTATAAATTAGCTCAATGAAATGATGTAGCAATTATTGAAATATGATGAACAGTTGGAGATATAGAGTGACCCCATTTTATAGAATCTATGAGACAGCTTAGACATGATCTATGAAAAGAAAATGTTTTATTTGTACATGTAGCTCCTATTATCACCATATCTACCTCATGAGAAATGAAAACTAAAGCTATTCAGCATTCAATTATCAAACTTAGAGAGCTTGGGATTCATGCAAATGTTTTGGTCTGCAGGACCCCAGTTCCACTAGAGGATGGCTTAAAAAAGAAATTATCTCTTTTTTGTGATTTAGATGAAGATCGTATTATAGAAGCTATTGATCAAAACATTTATCAGGTGCCACTTTCTTTTCAAAAACAATGATTGGACAAATATATTATTCAAAGAATGTTTTGAGAAGAGAAAAAATCAGATATGTCTTCTTGGGAAACTATTGTAAATAAGTTGTTAAATCCTCAAAGAGAAATTACAGTAGCTATTGTTTGAAAATATACTCAATTAGATGATTCTTATATTAGTGTCTTAGAATCTTTAAAGCATGCTTGAGTTTTTTATGATACAAAAATAAAACTAGAGCGAGTAAATTCCGAGGATTATGAATCTGACTCTCGAAATGATAAATTTAGAAATCTAGTTAATCAAAAAAACATTTCGGCTGTTGTTGTACCAGGATGATTTGGAGATAGAGGGATAGAGTGAATGATAAATATCGCCAATTTTTGTAGAGAAAAAAATCTTCCATATTTATGATTATGTCTTGGACTTCAGATAGCTACAATAGCTTTTGCTAGAAATGTTTGTAATATTGTTGATGCTAATTCTAGTGAATTCAAAGCAGATTGAAAAAATAATGTAATAGATATTATGTCATCTCAAAAAGATGTTGAAAACAAATGATGAACTATGCGCTTATGATCTTATGATACAATTTTAAAAACAGACACAAAGGTTCGAAATTTATATAAAGAGTTTGATCAAATTGATTTATCAAAAAATTTAATTATAGAAAGACATAGACATAGATTTGAAGTTAATCCCAAATATCACCAAATATTACAACAAAACTGACTTATTGTGTCTTGAACTTCTCCTGATAATAGATTGATTGAATTTATTGAATTAGCAGACCATAAATATTATATAGCTACACAGGCTCATCCAGAATTTAAATCAAGAATCAATAAGCCACATCCATTATTCCTTTGACTTATAAAGTCCATTGTTAGCTAAAACATTTTTATTACAATAATATTTTTTTAAATGAGATTTCTTACTTGATTAAAACCTACCTGATCACAGTTACATATATGAAATTATTTTGGCTCTATAAAACAAATGATAGATTTGGCCAAAGAAAATCCAGATTCAGAATTCTTTTTATTTCTTGCAAATATGCATGGATTTACACAAGTTCACAATCAAAAAGAAATGCAAGAAAATTCCATATCAGCTGTAAAATTATATTTAGCATGTGGCGCAGATGCAAAACAATTTGTAATCTACAATCCAGCAGATATCCCAGCTCATGCACAATTAAATTGGGTTTTGACTTGCATCACTCATATGTGATTTATGGAAAGAATGCATTCATATAAAGATGCTTTGGACAAATGAAAAGCGAAAGAAATTTGAGTTTGAGTTTTTTGTTATCCGATATTAATGGCCGCAGACATTTTATTATATGATGCCAATATTGTTCCAGTTGGAAAAGACCAAAAACAACACGTAGAATACGCTAGAGATATAGCCCAAAAATTCAACAAAATTTTTTGAGAAACTTTTATTTTACCAGAAGCTAAAGTGAATTCAGAATTATGACTTATAATCTGAACTGATGGTCGTAAAATGTCCAAATCATACAACAATCTTATTTGATTACTAGATGACGAAGCAATTATATTAAAAAAAATAAAACAAATTCCTACGGGTTCACAAACAGTAGAGGAGTCCAAAAATCCAGACGAATGCAATGTTTATTCTCTTTGCAAATTATTTATTACAGAAACAGAAGATGCAGAACTTAGAAAAAAATATTTAGCATGAGGACTAAGCTACAAATATGCAAAAGAATATTTGTTTGAAAAAATTATGGACTTTTTGCGTCCAATACAAGAAAAATACAACAAAATTTCTGATCAAGAAATAAAAGATCTATTAACAAAAAATGCTAAATATGTAAATGAAATTTCTGAGAAAAAGATCAAAGATATCTATGATAAGATTGGATTTAATTTATAGAATATTCAATAAAAACTATTCACATCCTGCAAGTCCAGCTAAATCTGCCAAAGCATGTAGACCAGATTTTATAGTTCCATCACTAAACTCCCAAGCAGGTACTCCAGTAATTCCTTTTTCAGTACAAACAACAGGATTTTCAGAACAATTAATATAATTAATATATTGGAAATCATCTCCAAACATTTCTATTTGCATTTTACAATAAGGGCAACCAGTCATACCATACAAAACCACTCATTTAGAGGTCAAACATTTTGCTAAATTATAATTTTCTGTTTTATTGTCTGCATTTGTTTCTGTTGTAATTGTATTATTGTTTTCTGTTTCTGTGGCTTTAGTTTCTTCTACAACTTTTTCATCATTATTTAGCTCTTCTACAAATTCAAATTCTTCCAAAATATCCATCTCATCAGAAATTAGTGTTTCATTGTCGTTGGAGTCTATCAAGTTCCAATCATCATTAATATTTTGTTGGTTGTTACATCCAAATAAAACTAAACTAAATCCAATTAAAACAATTAAAGTGATTTTTTTCATTTTTTCTAAATATTTATAGTATAAAAATTATAGTTTTTGAAATATAAACAAATGTTCATGCATAATCAATAGAAAATTAGCTTCTTTTGATTTTTTAACCCAAAAACCAGTCGCTTTACAGTTGTGTTGAATTTTTACAATATCTTCTTTTAATTCAAATCATGCTTTTATAAACTTTTCCATTACTTTAAAAGCCATGGGTTGATACATTTTGTTTCTTCTCGTATCTCATATTAAAATAGCACAATATTTGCCTTTCTTTAGAACTCTATAAAATTCTTTTGCTATTATTTCCATTTCATCACAGAATTTATCTATATCATGGATATTAGAAAGATCTTTTTTAATTTCTCACTCAGAGTATTTAATTATATTCGCATAAGGAGGATGATTTAAAATAAAATCGATACTATCATTTTTTATAAAATTCAAGACTCTCGCATCTTTTAATTTTAAATCGATTTTTGATTTACTTTTATATTCAAAATCTAAAACTTTTCTTGTAATTTTTATAGCATTTGGATTTATATCACAAGCTATTAAATCTCTATCAAGAAGTTTTGCTTCAATAGCAGTGGTACCTCATCAAACCATTGGGTCAAGAAGTAAGTCTCATTCCTTTGAATATCTTAAAATTAAGTTTCTGACCACTTCAGGAGATCGATTTCAACGATATTTGCTATTATGTGTTGCCCAATTTCAACGACGAGAAAAAGATCGTACTGTTGAAGTCTCTAATTCAAAACTTTCTGGATTGAGTAGTTTTTCCTTTGCCATTACTTGATTATTTCTTCTAAAATTCAATTTTTAAGTGATTGTAGATTGAAAATATTTCAATTTGTAGCGTTATAAGCTTCTTCTAATGATTTAAGAGTAGTTTGTCGTCATGCTCCATCTGTAATCCAAATTAGAGGTATTTGTTGATTTCCTAAAAAATTATAAAGATTACTAAATTCTCCTGCAACGGCTTTTAGTTTACTTCCCCCTCAGCCATAAAAATTAGTTTCAATTAGAAATACTTTTTTTCAGTTATATATTGCAAAATCAAATCTTCTATCTGATTTATCACTTTCCACTTTAATTCATCGGTTATCTATCATTCGTTTTGCGGTTGCTTGATCCTTGTATTGAAAACTTTTGCTTTGGCAAAAATCTTTGATAAAAGATCCTACAAGGCTTTCCATTAATGTACCACTTCTATTTTTTCTAGCATTGCTGTCTAATCAAGTTTCAATTCAAAAGACATAATCATTTAAGTCAGAAATATTCTTATTTTCAAATACTTTTTTTAATCATGATTCATCAAAAAACTTCAGAAGATTATCCTCTCAATCTTTTGTAATAGTTGTATTTTTATCAAATAGATATAACACATTACTAACTTCTTTTGTTTTTGAATCTAAAACAAGACTGAACTTTTTTCTAACCGCCAAAAGAATTGGTAATACTTCTCTAGTTTCAGGATATTTTGTTATAATTTCTATAAATTTGCTATCAATATCTTTTTCTCATAGGAGAGAGTTTAGAATATTTAATTGTATTTTTATAGAAAAGGCATTTTGTCTTATTTTTTCAAAATCACAATAAAAGTTTCGAGTGAAAATTGTTGATTGAAAAGATGAAATTAGTACTTGAAAATTATTATCCATAGAATTATTAAATTAATAATTTAAAATAACAGTTTCTTCAATAAGTCCTCTTTTTGAGGCATCTGAGTTTATAGCCCTTCTTGCTAGAACAAGTTCTTTTCTATAGTCTTTATAAAGCTCATTGATAAAAGGAGTATTATGATTTGATAGCATCAAAAAACATCACTTTTTATCTAGCTTTTTAAATGTTTCAAAGAGTCTAATCTGTTCTTTTTTCCCAAATCATCATTTATTATAGTTGGTGAAGTTTGCAGTATCTGTGAGTATATCATATGGAGGATCAAAATACACAAAATCTCATTTTTCTGCATACTTTAGTATACTTTCAAAATCACTATTTTTTATTGTTGTGTTTTTTAATGCTTCTTTACTTGCTATTAAATTCTCCTCATCACAAATTGTTGGGTTTTTGTATTTACCAAATGGAACATTAAAAAATCCACTACTATTTACTCTATGGAGTCAATTAAATCCAGTTCTATTAAGATAAATGAATCTTGCAGATCTTTTAATGTTTGATATATTTTTGAAGTTTGTTTCTCTATCTAATGCCCTTATTTTTATGAAAAATTCTTTATCATAGGGGTAAGTTTTTAGTTCGTCAATTAGTTCTTTTACATTATTTTTAATTGTATTATATGTGATAATCATATCTTCATTTATATCAAAAAGATACGCAGTAAACGTTGTTCAGAATTTATTTCTTAAATCAAAAAACATTGCTCATCATCAGACGAAAGGTTCAAAATATCTATTAAAGTATTTTGGATAAAATTTTTCTAATTGTGGCAAAAGCTGTCTTTTCCCTCAGACCCATTTGATAAATGGTTTGTAGATTATTTTCTTCGTTTTTTGAATTGTTGTCATATATATGTTTACATATTAAATTATTATCAAAAGAATTTCTGTAAAACCTGTTTAGCTAACATTATTCAGTAGTCTATATCTTCTTCATTATTAATTGAAAAAACAGATACATGTTTATTATAAAACTCCATACTATTCTTTTTATAAAAAGTTCTTTTTTCTGGATCTTTTAAATCTTTTGGCTCAACTCTCAAAAGCTCCATATCAATTTTTGATTTGTAAGTTTTTAGCAGGAATGGTATTTTGTAACCTATTTTATAGCCCACATAATTTTTAACAATCTTTTCCTCTATCCTATTGTCTAAAGACAATAGCTTATCACTAATCTTTTCATACAACTCTTTGGTTTTGTTCCATCAGACTTTGATATGATCATCTATAGTATAAGTTTTTATTTCAGAACTAACCTTAGAAATTTCTTTATTTCATCTACTTATTGTTTTTACAGATTCACTTGTTTTGTTGGCTTTTATCTGATTAAATAGTATTATTTCTTTTTCAAATTGTCTAGCTTCTCGTAATTCTATGGGTAAATCTTTAAAGTTTATTGCATTTTTTTGGTGAGTAGTAAAATTATTAGCAACAAAAATAACTTTTGATCATTCCCAGTTTATATTATCTTTTTGAATGATGGTTTTGTTTTTTTCACTATATTTCAAAATAAAATCTGCTTTATTGTTTAGCAATAAGGCAAGATAAGAATATCATTGATCTACTATAGAAAAACTTTTATCTCTTTTGAATTCTATAATTATAAAGGAGTTGTTTTCCGGGTCATAGGCAAATGTATCTACTCTAAATTCTCAAACAGAAAATTCCGAACACACAAATTCTAATCAGAAAATTGTTCTTAAGTTCTTTTCAGTAATTTCTTGTAAATCTTTTTCTAACTTAAAATTTTTTTCTTTAATTTCTTTAAGCACTGAAGCGTCTTTTTTAAAAAGAAACATAATATTAAATAGAAAATAAAACTTAATCTTTCAACCTTCAATCTATTTTATCCCTCAATCCATTCCACAAAAACATTGTAATCATGTGCCAAATCTTTATCAAACTTTATTTTTTTTTCTATATTATTTGTAGCATAAATCACACTTGTATGATTCTTTCAACCAAAATAATCTCCAATTTTTTCCAAAGTCCATCCAAAATACTTTTTTGCCAAAAACATAAGCATTTGTCTTGCTACAGTAATTTCTTGTTTTCTATTATCAGATTTTAGATCTACCACTGAAATACTGTAGTATTGTGCAACCATTTCTACAATATTAGCAAAATTCTTTTCGCTTTTTTTGTTTCATTCACTTAGTCTGTTCATATCTATGTTATCTTGTTGTTGCATATATCATAAAGTTTCCAATGCTACTATAGCATCTTGTTCATTCAAAGAATCTCACATAAGTTTTTTTCTCGTAATCAAAATATTTAACGCTCATTCCAATTCTCTTACATTACCTATCACATACTTTGCTATTGTTTCCAATAAATCATAATCTATTTCTTCTCATTTTTGTTCTAATTTTGATTGTAATATTGCTATTCTAGTCTCAAAATCAGGCGCTTTTATATCTGCCACAAGTCCCAATCCAAATCTACTTTTTAATCTTGGTTCAATGTTTATTAATTCTTTTGGAGGACGATCTCCACTAATTATCACTTGTTTTTTGTTCATATGAAAATCATTGAAAATATTGTGGAATATCTCTTGTGTTTTATCTTTACCAGATAAAAATTGCACATCATCCAACAATAAAACATCTATATTGTTAAATTTTGATAAGACTGTATTCAATTTATTTTTTTTCAAAGATTCTACAATTTCATCAATTAGTTTACTTGTTGGTAAATATATTACATTTTTTTCTGGATCATCTTGCATAATTTTATTTCCAATTGCTTGCATCAAGTGTGTTTTTCCAAGTCCAACATTTCCATACAAAAACAAAGGATTGTATGCTATTCAAGGATTTTCAGAAACTGCTTTTGCAGCAGAAAAAGCAAAATTATTGTTTGCTCATACTATAAAATTTTCAAAATTGTAAATCGGATCAAACAATATCCCAAAAAATTCGAACAATTTGTTTTTAATTTTTGGCTCTATTGTGTGCTCTTTTTTGTTTTCTTTTAATTGTAATAGTTTTTTTAAGTCAGTAGTTAATTCTCCACCACTAGAAAATGGAGTATAAATCACAAATTCTGTATCAAATTGAGAATTGTAAATTTCTTTTATTGTTTCCTTTATTTGTTTTCCCAAAAATTTTTTAACTTGGCTCATAGCAAACTCATTAGCTAGTCAGATATATACTTTTTGTTCCTTTTCATCAATACTAATTATTCCAGCTTTTTGTAAAAATGTGAAAATTTTTCTT
>Ga0265293_10008727_pt1 | contig 14891 bp, 11 predicted proteins | sample Munlanlewell138R_FD_192505 | JGI IMG/M metagenome (GOLD analysis project Ga0265293, IMG submission 192505) | Leachate microbial communities from a municipal landfill in Southern Ontario, Canada - Leachate well 138R | ecosystem: Engineered > Solid waste > Landfill > Unclassified | place: Canada...
TTTTTAACTACTGCCAAAAAGAGATAAAAAGATTGATTGCAGAAGATGAAGATTTTACAAAAAATAGCTTAAGTGATGACGAACGTGAAGCTGCAGAGTTTTTCAAGGCTCTCTAGATTTAAAATCAACTCTAAAATGACGTTGTATACGTCATTTTAGCCCTCTATTGCAAGAGGCTCTTTTCTAGTTGCCTTTTTTTCCAATTTTTGAGACAAGAACATAAAAAAGCGGAATAAATACAATAGCTAAGAAAGTTGCTGCCAACATTCCTCCGACAACTCCAGTTCCGATAGAGTGTCTGCTCGCTGCTCCGGCTCCGCTGCTGATTACAAGCGGAATAACCCCGAGTGTAAATGCCAGTGAAGTCATAATAATAGGGCGAAGACGTATTTTAGCCGCTTCTAAAACTGCATCAACTAGCTCCATCCCCTGCTCTCTTTTTTGCATTGCAAACTCCACAATTAAGATTGCATTTTTAGCAGAGAGTCCTGCTAGAACAAGGATACCTATCTGGAAGTAAATATCATTTTCCAAACCTCTTAAATGGTTTGCAACAACTGCTCCAAAGACTCCAAAAGGAACTGCTAAGATGACGGATATCGGCATAAGCCATCTCTCATATTGTGCCGCTAATATCAGATATAAAAAAACAATACCAAAAATAAACGCCATACTTCCCGCACTTGAAATCTGCTTCTCCTGATATGCCGTTCCTATCCAACTTATAGTATAACCCTGAGGCAGAACTTCATTCGCAACCTCCTCTATGGCTTTAAGCGCATCCCCTGAGCTGTATCCAAGAGCAGGTTGACCTGAGACTTTAGCCGCACTAAATAGGTTAAACCTCTCGACCAAATCCGCACTTACTATCTGCTTAAGCGTCACAAAGGAACTAAGAGGAAGCATCTCTCCTTTATCATTTCTGACATAGATTTTATTCAGATCATCAGGGCTTTTTCTAAATGACTCATCTGCTTGCATATTTACCATGTAGGTTCTGCCAAAAAGATTAAAATCGTTAACATAAAAGGTTCCAAATGTTGCATTAATCGTCTGATAGACTTCATCTATGCCGACTCCTTTTGCTTTAACCTTTGCGCTATCAACTATGACTTGATATTTGGGAACATTCGTATTAAGGGTGCTTCTGACTCCCTCTAACTCTACTCTCTCGTTGCCTTTTTTAATAATCTCATTTACATATTTTTGAAGCTCTTTAATATCAGCGCCTGTTCTATCTTGAACATAGAGTTCAAATCCACCTGAAATCCCCATTCCGTGAATAGGAGGAGGCACCACGCCAAAGGAGAAACCATCGCTTGTAGCAGAGAGTTTTTTACCCATTTGTGATGCTATATAAGATGCATGTTGCTCCACGGTTGGAGTTTTAAAATTGTAGCCATTGAATTTGTTCTAAGAGAGAAGGTTACAAAGTCCATCCCTACAAATTGAACTATATTTTTTATACTCTTTTTATCTTGCGAAACGATATCGTAAATCTCTGAGCCTAAAACATCAGTTCTGTTTAGTGATGCCCCCGGAGGGTTGTAACTAAATATAAAAATGGTTCCCTTGTCTTCTGTAGGTACAAGTCCGGTTTTAAGAGAATTAAACATATCAAAAGTGATATAAATAAGTCCGCCAAAAAGAAGCAAACTCAAAAAAGAGTATCTTATAGTAAGTTTTAAAGCTTTTGAGTACCCTTTTGTAGTAAACTCAAAAAAGTTGTTAAACCACTTGAAAAAGTACTTCGGCTCCTTGTGTATCGGCTTTAGCATCAGCGCACAAAGTGCAGGAGTAAGGGTAAGTGCCACAAACCCAGATATTGCCAAAGAGATAACTATGGTTACAGCAAACTGTCTATACATTTCCCCACTAAGTCCGCCTAAAAACGCAACCGGAATAAATACTGCCGAGAGAACAAGCACGATAGCTACAAGCGCACCAGAGACCTCTTTCATGGCAACAAGCGAAGCCTCCGTGGGCGAAAGCCCCTCTTTTATATGCCGCTCAACATTTTCTATTACAATAATGGCATCATCAACAACTATTCCAATTGCCAAAACCAGTCCAAAGAGAGTAAGCAAATTGATGCTAAAACCTAAGATATACATACCGATAAAAGCACCGACAATAGAGACTGGAACAGCTAAAACAGGTATAAGAGTAGCTCTAAAGTTTTGTAAAAAGAGGTATATAATAAGCACAACCAAAATGATTGCCTCTATAAAAGTTTTGATAACCTCATTTATCGAGAGCTCAACAAACTCGGTAATGTCATAAGGTATCACATACTTTACATCTTCTTCGAAATTTTCGCTTATTGAAGCTATAACTTTTCTTATATTTTTTGCAGTCTCAATAGCATTTGCGCCGCTTTGTAAAAATACAGCTACGGGAACAGCAGGCGCGTTGTTTAATTTGTTTTTCATAACATAACTCTGAGAGCCAAGTTCTATTGTCGCCACATCCTTAAGCTTAAGAGAGCTTCCATCCTCGTTTGCTTTTATAATAATCTCTGAGAATTGTGATGGATCGCTAAATCTTTCCTGCGTCTCAAGTGTATAAGTAAACATCTCATTTCCTGACACCGGTTCAGCGGAGAGCTTTCCTGCGGCATACTGCTCATTTTGCTCTCTTATAGCTAAGATGAGATCATTTACGGTAAGTGAATACTTCTTGAGTTTTAACGGGTCTATCCAAATTCTCATAGAGTAATCTTTTGCGCCGAAAATTGTTACGTCCCCGACTCCCTTAACCCTCTTTAAATCATCAACTATATTCATAAGAGCATAGTTAGATAGATATGTCACATCTTTTGTCTGCTTTGGAGAGTGCAAGATGATTACTTGAAGCATATCTGGTGATTTCTCGGCAACTCTTACGCCCTGTCTTTGAACCTGCTCTGGAAGTCTTGAGAGTGCAGCTTGAACACGGTTGTTTACATCTATCTTTGCATCATCAGGATTTGTTCCTACTTCAAAAAATATACTTATACTAAGAACGCCGTTATCAGCGGAGAGAGAGTTCATGTAGAGCATATCTTTTGCTCCGTTTATCTCCTGCTCAAGAGGTGCTGCTACTGTTTTTGAGATAGTCTCAGCACTTGCTCCCGGATAAGAAGTTGAAACTACAATCTGCGGCGGTATAACTCTAGGATACTCGCCAATAGGCAGAGACATCATGGAGATAGTGCCTGCTAGCACGATAATAATAGCAATTACGGATGCAAAAATAGGTCTTTTTATAAAAAAGGCAGAAAACATCTTAGTTACCGTCCATGATGACTACTTTTGAGCCAGGTCTTAGCTTTGCTATATTGCTCACTACAACACTCTCTCCCTCATTAAGCCCCTTAGAGACTAATGCCACGCCGTCAATTACTTGTAAAACCTCAACTGCTCGCATGGAGATTTCTCCATTTTTTGTAACATAAACTAAGATGGCTTCGGGAGTCTTCATAAGTGCGTTTTGCGGGATTTTCACAACACTCTCATAGCTAAACCCAGCCATACTAACCTCAACATAAGAGCCTATTATCAGCTCTGTATTTGGGTTTTTAAAAGTTGCTCTAAAAAGTAAAGTATCTGTTTGCGTGTCAACTTTTGGAGCTATATAATCTACTTCCCCGATAAAACTTTTTGAACCTTTGTTAAGAGTAACTTTTAGACCGGTTTTGATATGTGAAGCATACCTTGAAACATCACTGCTTGGCAAAGAAAACTCTGCATACACAGGATCTACTACCGTAATCGTAGTAAGAGTGGCATTTTGTGCATCAAAGTCAATATAAGTTCCCACATCATTATTACTCATTCCAATCATGCCACTTATAGGAGCCTTAATAGTCGTATAACCATAATTCAACTCAGCCTTTGCTGCTGCAGCTTTTGCCTTTTGCATCTCAGCTTTTGCATCAGCATAAGCATATAACAGTTCGTCTCTTTGCTGTTCACTTATTGCGCTATTTTTAAATAGGTACTCGCCTCTCTTCCAATCGTTTGAAGTTTTATTGAAATTGGCCTCAGCTTTTAGCAGCGCTCCTTTTGCCTCATCAAATGCGGCTTTATACCCATCTTTTTCTATCTCGTAAATAATCTCGCCTTTTTTTACGAACGCTCCCTCCGTAAAGTTCTTTTTCTCTAAAATCCCTCTTACTCTAGCAACAATATTTACCTCTCTAAAAGGTTTCAGTACAGCAGAATAACTTTTTGAAAAATCAACCTTTTCATATTTTACCACTTGTCCCTTTACCGGCAACGCTGGCATCTGCACCATTTTTGGTTGAGTTATGGCAGCTTCTTTTTCATCACTGCATCCTATAAATAGTAGTGATATCACCACTAACGATAATGCTAAATTTTTCATCTATAAAAACTCCTTAATATCTTTTGCACTGTAATAAATCAACTCTGCTTTTTTAATCTCTAAATCATATAACGCTCTTTCATGGTCTCTTGCTGCATCATATTTTTGGCTAAGCGCTAAAAGATATGCAACATTATCAATCGTTCCGTTTTGGTACTTAAATTTGATAAGTTCGTATGCAGATGCTGCAGCATCTAGTGCAGCTTTTGTCGCCCCAATCTTAAGCTTTGCAATCTCTAATGATTTTTTTGCAAGTCTATAATCAACATCTGCTTTGAGCTTTTCATGTTCTATGGTTGCTTTTTTGCTCAAATACTCTTCATATTTGGACTCATAACTTTTTGTGGTTGAACCAAAATCAAAGATATTCCATGAAGCGTAAAGCATAGCAATATTTTGCTTATCTACCAAAAAATTAGTTGCCGGTTTATTGTCAAAATAGTAGTCGCTGTAGCTTAATGTATTATCAAAATAGACTTTTGGCATATTCTCGCTTTTTCTCCCTTTTGCTTCATATAAAAGTGCCTCGGCATCAAATTCTAGTGATTTTATATCAGCTCTGATGCTAAAACTACTCTCATCTATAAGGCTTATTTTTGCACCGCTTTGCAGAGTATCGACCTTTTGTGTTGTATAGTATTCTAGCGCATGAAGAATTTTTTCTCTCTCAAGGTCAATTTCATAAAGTGAAACAAGCGCATTTTTAAGTGTTGCATCAATCTTATCTAACTCATCTTTGGTCACGGAACCCGACTCATAAAAAAGTTCCAATCTACGAAATTCAGCCTTTAGCTGCTCAATCTCTTGCTCTGTTGCTTGCTTGTCTGCATTAAGTGCCATAAACTCGAAATATAGTCTTGAGACATCAAGAGAGATGCTGTTTTTTATTGCCTCAACGCTCTCCTTGCTTGACTCTATATCTGATTTGAGCTGGTTATAAAGAGTCCCTTTTTTGCCGCCATCATAAAGAGTATATTTAAGACTCGCTTGAATCTTTACTGAATTTTCTGCAAGCGCTACAGTCTCTTCATATACGTTTTGATAAGTTGCACCAAGTTCTAACGTTGGCAGGTAGGAGCTCTTAGTGCTCTCATAAGCCTTCTCTTTTGCACTTACAATATGTGCAGCAGACTCCACAACTCTGTTTTTTTGCGACAACTCTATAAGCTCATCAAGTGTATATGCATATAGAAAAATCGGCAAGCAAAGTATCGGTAAAAAAATTCTCAATAGTTCTTCCTTAATTGATTTTGCAAAATAATAGCAAAATAACTCTTAAACATGTCTTGCTAGAAAGATATAATTTTGGATATAATTTCATTATGAAAAAAAATAGAATAAATAATAACCTAATTACAGATTTCTATAAAAAGGTGGACTCAAAAGAGCTCTCAGAGGTTTTTTTGATGACCTTTCCTATAGCGCTTATTCATAAAAATATCTTTTCTCATCTAGAGAGTTTTTTAAAAGAGAAGTTTGATCTCTTAAACTCAGAATTAGATGTTTTAGCATCACTCTATACGCACGGAAAAGTTTTAACCCCGACACAGCTCTATGATTTGACTATCTTCTCCTCCGGCGGCATGACAAAGATTTTAAAAAGGCTTCAAGAGAGAGATCTTATATATAGACAAGAGGATAAAAATGATAAAAGGTATATGCTTGTTTGCTTAAGCGATAAAGGTGAAACGCTTGTTAAAGAGTCACTTCAAGAGATACCAAAAGAGTGCAACAAATATTTTGAAGTTTTAAACCAAGAACAAAGAGAGCTATTTTCTGATATGTTAAAAAAGATTCTATTAAATATAAACAAAATTTGATACTGCAATTTAAATAAATTAAAACAAAATAACAACATGTCAATAATACACATCTGTGTGTTATTTAATTTCTTAACAAGCCATCCATTAAAGTGGATGGCTTAAAAATACAACAGTTTATCTCTATTTTTTACCTAAGTAAATCCCGACTGCTTGGAGTTGTGTGCCTTTAATGTCTCCGCAAAGATTGTTCGACATTACAAAAGCTTTAGCCTCAGCCGTTGAGCTAAACTTTTTATCTGTTTTTTTACACATTTTGTTGTATATCATCTCGCCTTTTTTAGCCATGTCAGCTTGTTTTTTAGCCACCATTTTCATTTCGCCCTCAAGAGCCATTGATGCAACCTTATAAGTTTGCTCAAAATTCATAAGTTCTCCACCAAACTCGTTCTTAAATGCTTCTGCATCCTCCGCTTTTTCAAACGCATATTTACTCACCATACTCATAGTGCCTTTTTTACTACTTCCAACTACATAATGAGCACTTTGCGCATCTATGAATTTTAGAGTTTTAGTATCTACAACTTTGATATCTTTTAAAGAGTTGTTGTTTTTTAAATTTGTCTCAGCCAAACAGTGAAGTGAACAGTACTGCTCTGTATGGTCACCATGTGTTGCCGCATGATTTGTTTTAAAAAACATAGGAAGCGTCATACCACATGTAGGGCAATACATCTTAGCATCGCCATCTTGAAGAATTGTAGCCTTTTGCATCGGCACACTTTGAAACATCTCCATCTCTTTATTTTGAGGTTTACCCTCACCCATAGCTCCAAATAACATAGTGCCTAGCACTAAAATACTCACGATAATCTTACGCATTTTAAATCTCCTATTCTTATGATTTGCATAATCATATAGAATAATTGTTACGAAAGTGTTAAGTCGTATGAAAATCTTAAAAAAAATACTCTATTTTTTTGCTAAAAACCTCTGCAAAATTATCATAGCTGAGATTGAGTCGATTCTGCCGTCACGAACCTGCTTCATTTCTCCTTTTATCATGTTCTCTGCCTCTTTTGATGAATGGCTCTCATCTTGGTAAAAAATTTTACCCGAAAAATCGACTAGGTTCATAAAGTGAGCCACACGCCGTCTCATCTCATCCTCGCTACTTCCGCCCATCGGAATACCGACTACAACGGCATCCACTTCCCACTCATCAAGAACTTTTTTGACATCTCTTGAAGCTTGATCTCTGTTTTTTCTCTCAACTGCTTTTAGCGGGGTTACTATATCCTGATGCGCAGAATATGCCAATCCTATGCGTTTAAGTCCCAAATCAATCGCTATTAGTTTCAACTACTTACCTAAACAAAAGGAGCCGAACATTTTGTCCAGCATCTCATCATTTTCAAAAGGTCTAGTTATGGACGCCATCTCTTTAATAGCCTCATTTAGATGAAAGGAGAAGATTTCAAGCTCTTGATCTTGAAGTGGAAAAAATGCTTCATCAATATTTTTAAGCGTATTCTCTACAGCGCTTATCTGTCTTTGCGATATTAGCATCATCTCCTCTGAGGAGTTAGTTGTATTCATAATAGCTTCCAAAGCATTGATTAACTCATCAACACTCTCTTTTGAGTTAAGCTCTATATCAAAGTTTATATCAGAACACTCAAGTTTTGGTTGTAAATCTATCTTATTTTTCACATATAAAATATGTTTATCTTCTGCGTATGCTTTAAGCAAGGAGACAATCTGCTTATCTTCACTCTCAAGTTCTCTTGAGGAGTCAAAAAGAGCAACCACGATATCGCTCTCTTTTATGGCTTCAAGTGAGCGCTCTATGCCTATACGCTCTATTTCATCACCTGCCTCGCGGATTCCGGCAGTATCTATAATGCGGATTAAGTGAGAGCCGATTTTTACCTGCTCCTCTATCGTATCTCGTGTTGTTCCTGCTATATCACTAACTATGGCACGGTTATAACTAAGAAGTGCATTTAGCAGGGAGCTTTTACCGACATTTGGCTTCCCGACAATTGAGACTTTAAATCCCTGCATAAGTCCCTCTCTTGCCCTGCTTGCAAGGAGAGTTGAAGTAAGTGATTTTTTAAGTTCTAGGAGTTTTGCCTCAATTTGTGCTACCAAATTCTCAGGCAAATCCTCCTCCGCATAGTCGATGCTGACTTCAGAGTAGGCAAGTATATGTATGATTTCATCACGAATTTTCTCTATATACTCCTTAAGCGAACCCTTCATCTGCTTGGCCAATATTTTTGCAGCGTCTTCACTTTTTGCTTCAATTAGCTGTGCAATTGCTTCGGCTTCACTTAAATCAATTCTGCCGTTAAAGAAGGCTCTTTTAGAAAATTCGCCTGCTGTTGCAAGTCTGGCACCGTGAGCGAGTGTAGCTTTTAGTATACTTTGTGCAACAATAAAGCCGCCATGGCACTGTATCTCTACAACATCCTCGGCAGTAAATGAAAAAGGCGCTTTGAAGTAGATAACAATAGACTCATCTATAAGCTCGTTATTAAAATTATATATATTTGAAAGAGTAGCATATCTTGGGGAAAAATCTTTTTTGCGGGTGAGCTCTTTTGCTATCGTTAAAGCTCTATCTCCGCTTATACGAATAATTGCGATAGAGCCTATGCCATTGGACGAAGCAATGGCGCTTATGGTATCTTCGCTCATTTCTTAGTTGTGGTAATCATTTATGATGATAAATTTAAGTCCCTCACGTGTAGAGCGAACGGCTACATACTTATTTGGGTACTTATCTCTGAGCTCTTTGAGTGCGATTTGGATTAAAACACCGTCAAGTATTTTTGTCTGCGCCCTTCCATCTCTATCTACATTTTCGCATACAGCAACTAGATATCTTGCTACAGATTCCTCTTGATTTTTCAAAAATTCGGCTATCTCCAAACGCAACTGTAGTTGATATTTAGTATTTACCCAGTTAAAAATCATATATGATAACGCTTTGTATCTATACCCCTCTTTTCCTATAAGAAGTGCCGCATCTTCACCTTTAAACTCAACAAGAAGTGTAGCTTCATCATATGCACTTACCTCTATCTTGTCAATTTTGAAGCAAATCAACGCAAAAAGTTCATTAATCTCTTTTTCAACTCTCTTAGCAACTTCGTATGCGCTAAATGCTCTAGCAGAACCTAACTCTTTCTTCTGCTCTAGCTCATCCTCTTCATAGTCGGCAGTATAATGAATATCAGCCATGTCATAATCATCATCATCTTGCATGCTGACAAATGACTCGGGCATGATAGTATCATTGAGTATATTGTGAGAAGGTTTTTTACTCTCTTTTTTAAACTCTTTCTTGTATGTGCTTTTCTCTTGAGGTTTGACTTCTTGCATCTGTTTTTTGAGAGGCTTTTCATCAACACTTTTTATCTCTTGTTTTTTCCTAGCGGCAACAATTATGGCGTTTTTCTTAAAAAAACCCATAAAACCGCTGCTCGGACTTTGAACAATCTCTATCATAAGTTCGCTAGCTGAACACCCCAAAGCAACTGCTGCGTCTTTGCAGGCTTGCTCTAGTGTAGTTGACTCTATCTTAATCATCTTTTTTCTCCGCATGTTTATGCGTTGCTATCTCTGCCTCTTTAGCATTTTTAAATTGTCTATTTACAATAAACTGCTGCGTAATGGAGAATAGGTTGTTAACAAACCAGTAAAGAACCAAACCTGAAGGGAACGTTAAAAAGAAAAATGTAAAAATTATAGGTAAAAATTTAAATATTTTCTCCTGCATAGGATCAGTAAAATTGCTAGGCGTAAGCTTTTGCTGATAATACATTGATGCACCCATTAAAATAGGAAGTATAAATGTAGAGTCCATTCTAGATAGGTCGCTTATCCACAGTGCCCACTCAGCACCTTGAAGTTCGACTGCATTTAAAAGCACACGGTAGATTGCAAAAAACACCGGAATTTGTAACAACATAGGTAAACATCCTCCAAGAGGGTTTGCCCCATGTTTTTTATATGTATCCATTACAGCGGCATTCATTCGCTGTGGATCGCCTTTGTACTTTTTCTGAAGCTCTTTTATATGCGGAGAGAGATCTTTCATCTTCTGCATAGAGACCATACCCTTATATGTCAAAGGATAAAGAACTGCTCTTATAATAAGAGTTAGCGCTACAATAGACCAACCCCAATTACCAAAAATTCCATGCAGCCATGAGAGAAGCTGAAATAGCGGCTTTGATGCAAATGTAAACCATCCATATTCAATGGCATTTGTTAAAACAGGATTTATACTATTTAAAGTTTTATACTCTTTTTGTCCTATATAGCCACTAAAAATCATATCTTTAAGCGCTTCAAAATAAATAACGGGATTATCATCTCTATCTCTCTCAACAATTATATTTGTATCTTTTGAAAATCCATACATAATTGTCGCGGAGTATTGATCAAACGCAGATATAAGCTCAACCCCCGTAAATGTTTTTCGCCCCTCTGCATCACCATCTTTTATAATAGTCACTATCTCATTATCTGTATAGACCATGGCCCCCGAAATAGTCATCATCTGTTCTGTAATACGCGGTCTTTGCCCTAAATAAACAAAGTACCTTTTGTCCTCAGAGAGTGAGATTTTTACATCATAATGGCCGTCTGCAAAAAAGACAATCTCTTTTGTAACTTTCAAACTCAGCAACTCTTGAGTCAATGTAACCTTCTGAGAGCCATTATCTACCAATAACTCAGAATGTGTTGTTTTGTAAGGAACCTTAGCTGCCTCTTCATTTAAGGCAGGATCTAAAAATCTGATAAAAAGAGGCTTAGCTCCAGCATCTGGAATGAGCTGTGCGTGCTTGTCATCTTTATCATTGTACTTATCTTGAAGCAATACTTTCGAAGAGATGCGCCCTAATGTATCTAACTTAAGTATAAATTTACCGCTTGTTATAGTTACCAAGGTGCTTAAATCATTTGCAGCCATCTTCTCATCACTTGAGATGTTGTGGCTTACTGCCTCTTCTACTTTTGCCACTTGGGGTTGAGCCGCAGATGAGTCTTGAGTATTTATTGCACTTTGCGAGTTTACCTGATTACTTTTTTCGTTCTGTGCTTCCTTTGGCGGAAAGATGAACGTATATGCTACGAAAAACAGAATTGATAGCACGACTGCTATCATCAATCTTTGATTTGGTGTCATTTTGTCTAACACATTTTACCCTTAAATGAAAAATTTTTTATGATATAAAAGCGGTTTTTTTTATTTGGTACCAACCAATATTTTATAGAATCAACCCCTATTTCTGTGGGCTTTAATGAGAGTTTATCAAGTAATGGATACTCAATGCCCCCCTCAAATAATTGATTACAACGCAGTATTCTAGTAAAAGTGTGGTAAAAAGCACTTGAAATGGAGTTGTTTTCAAAGTTTATTTTTGCATATTCACTGCAAGTTGGGTAATATCTACAGCTTCCATATCCAAGGAGCGTAAAAAACTTCTGATAAAGCCACAAAAGCTTGAGTAAAAATTTCTTAAACATCAAGCTCTTTTTTTATTGCATTTGAACGATTTAAAACTTTTTGAAAATCATTTTTTAGTTTTTGGTATGTTATGTCATTGATTGCTTGTTTGGCTACAAAAATATATGTGCCATCTTTAAGCGAGGGGGAGAATTCAAGAAAAAGAGCTCTAAGTCTTCTTTTAGCTCTGTTTCTTTTTACGGCATTGCCGATTTTTTTCGTAGCCGTAAAACCTACTTTATGAATCTCATTTGCAGGAAGAAAAAAGAGTACCACACTCTCTGAGTGCGCATCTTTTGCTTTTCTATATATAAACTGAAACTCACGATGAAGTTTTAGCGTATAAAAATTTCCTAAACTGACAATTTTTTACGACCTTTTGCACGACGGCGGTTAATTATATTGCGTCCATTTTTTGTTGACATTCTCAATCTAAAACCGTGAGTTCTCTTTCTCGGTGTGTTATGAGGCTGGTATGTTCTTTTCATGACATATCCTTCTTTAAAATTAAGTCCGAAATGATATAAGAAAGTTACTTAAAGCGCGGTTAAGATTTGTTTTGAAATACCATTAACCACACTTTTGTAACATCTTGTGCTTCTGTTTAGGAGATTTTTACCTCTATCTTGCCATCTTTAAAGTCAAATTCCACATGTGAGCCCTCTTGAACTTTTCCTTCAAGAATAAGCTCTGCGAGTCTGTCTTCGACTATCTCATAAAGAGCACGCTTAAGCGGTCTAGCTCCATAAACAGGGTCAAATCCAGCTTCGGCTACATAGGCTTTTGCATTTTCACTTAAAGTTAGAGTTATATCTCTTGATGCAACTTTATTTGCAATCTCTTTGAAGAATATATCTACAATTCCTACTATCTGCTCACGCCCTAGTGCGTTAAATATAACTATATCATCCAAACGGTTTAAAAATTCCGGTTTAAACGCCTGCTTTAACTCTCCCAAAACCATCTCGTGGAGTGCTTCTGAATTTGGATTGTTGATTATCTTGTCACTTGCAATATTTGAAGTTAGTATTATAATAGTATTTGTAAAATCAACCGTAACCCCTTTGTTATCAGTCAATCTTCCGTCATCAAGCACCTGCAACAAAATATTAAACACATCAGGATGCGCCTTTTCAACCTCATCAAAGAGTATTACGCTGTAGGGCTTTCTTCTTACCGCTTCAGTAAGCTGTCCGCCCTCTTCGTAACCAACATATCCGGGAGCTGCCCCGACTAAACGAGAGACTGAATGCTTCTCCATGTATTCGCTCATGTCTATTCGTATCATAGCATCAGGAGAGTCAAACAGGAATTTTGCCAGTGTTTTAGCCGTCTGCGTTTTACCGACTCCAGTAGGTCCTAAAAAGAGAAAACTTCCTATGGGCGAATTACCGCTTGAAAGCCCTGCTTTATTTCTTTTAATAGCGCGTGCTACTGCATGTATCGCCTTGCTTTGTCCAATAACTTCTCTATTTAGCTCCTCTTCAACATTTAAGATTTTATCTTTGTCTGCTTGAAGCATCTTCTTTACCGGAATACCCGTCCATCTTGAGATGATAGAAGCAATTGATTCCTCATCGACGCTATTTTTAAGAAGTGTTCCCTCTTTTTGCATATCTGCCCAGTTTTGGGTTATCTCTTTTTCCTGTGCTAAGAGTGCAGGAATCTCTCCATACTCTATCTCAGCAGCACGGTTGAACTCTGATGAGCTTTTTGCTATATGCGCTTCTCTTCTTTTTGCCTCAATCTCATTTTTGATACTTGAAATTTTTCCAAAAACTTCTCTCTCATTGGCAAACTGAGTCTCTAATCCTCTCACTTTCTCTTCTACGTCTGCGAGCTCTTTTTTTATCTCCCCTAAACGTTTTGTATTTGCGGGAGTATCCTCCATCTTTAGCGCTTCTTGCTCAACATGGAGTTCAGAACTTTTGATTTTTGCATTGCTTAGCGCATGCGGTTCCGACTCTATCTGCATCTTAAGCTCAGCCGCCGCCTCATCTATAAGGTCGATTGCTTTATCTGGTAAAAATCTATCTGCTATATACCTGTCGGATAGTTTTGCAGCCGCCACTAAAGCGCTATCGGTAATAGTTACATTATGGTGTGTCTCTAGGCGCTCTTTGATACCGCGAAGTATCTGAAGAGACTGATTTACACTTGGCTCATCAAGGTTAATCGGCAAAAAACGTCTTTGAAGTGCCATATCCTTTTCAAAATATTTTCTATACTCTTTTAGTGTGGTTGCACCTATAGTATGAAGCTCTCCACGTGCAAGTGCAGGTTTTAGGATATTTGCCGCATCCATGCTCCCCTCGCTTGCTCCCGCTCCTACAATCGTGTGGATCTCATCTATAAAAAGGATGATATTCCCACTCTTTTTTACCTCATCTATTACAGCTTTAAGTCTATCTTCAAACTCGCCTCTATATTTTGCGCCTGCGATTAAAGCACTCATATCAAGTGCTATTACCTTTTTATTCTGCAAAGATGTCGGAACTTTGCCATCACTGATTCTTTGAGCCAGTCCCTCAACCAGCGCTGTTTTACCAACACCCGGCTCACCTAGGAGCATTGGATTATTTTTGGTTTTACGGATAAGTATCTGCATCATGCGGGTAATCTCTTCATCACGTCCGATTACAGGTGCCAGCTTCCCCTCTTTTGCCTCTAGTGTCAAATCTATCCCATATTTCTTAAGTGACTCTAGAGTCTCATCCGAACTCTGAGAATCAATCTTTGTAGTACCGCGAGAAGCCTCTATGTTTTTTACCAATTCTGATATATCACTATATTTCTTTAACAGAGAAAAAAATGGTTCATTTTTTAAATTTGCCAACAGATAAGTGTCAACTGCTAAAAATGAATCTCCATTTTTTGTCATAAGTCCAATGCCGTTTTCAAGTGTCTGCACAAAGTTTTTAGAGATTCTAATGCTCTCTTTTGAGACGGTTGAAGATTTAGGCAGCTTTTCGCTTATGCTCTTTACGTCAAGCTCAATAGCTACCCTATCAATACTCATCTTGTTAAGCATCTGATTTAACAAGGAGTTTGAGTTAGTAAGTTGTGCCCACAAAAAGTGTATCGGCTCCATCTCTTGATTTTTATTATAGAGTGCCAATGAGACTGCCGACTCAATCGATTCGGTCATATTGTTTGTAAGTTTTTCAAATATATTATTCATCTGTAAATTCCTCTGTTTTATTTCAGCTCTTATTATATCGAGTTGAGTTACTTGTTGT
>Ga0265293_10008728_pt1 | contig 14887 bp, 14 predicted proteins | sample Munlanlewell138R_FD_192505 | JGI IMG/M metagenome (GOLD analysis project Ga0265293, IMG submission 192505) | Leachate microbial communities from a municipal landfill in Southern Ontario, Canada - Leachate well 138R | ecosystem: Engineered > Solid waste > Landfill > Unclassified | place: Canada...
CCGAAAACAGGGAGGCTTCTTTTGAGGAATTTGCCACATTCGATGCTCCTAATCTTGCAAAGACTGCTGCCGCACCTGCAACGGTAGAAAAATACGAACCGCTGGCTCCGCCGGTATTTATAAAAGGCAGTTGGAAAGATGCGAAGAAGCGGTAAGACGGCACTTCACAATTTCGCTAACGCACCATCCTCAAAAGATGGTGCGTTTTTTAAATACCTCTCCAAATATATCCATCTCCCGTTTTGTAATACCTAACCGGATTGCCAAGGATTGCCAATTTTTTACAACGGCTACTACCTGGGATATTATTTGTGCAGCGGTTGTTTTATAGAGCATATAATCTTCAGATGCATTCAATAGGATAGAAAGGTCAGCTTCATTGGAAGATTTGGAAATAAGCAGACTTTGGTATTCGTTTTGAGTGGGGTTCATGTCGTAAGCAGGGGAGAGGGTCCATCCTCTGGCAGTAAGTAAAAAACCATGATTGCGAAAATGATCGTCGGAATTGGCTATACAAATATTGAAAGCTACACGGCGGAAAAGTTCTTGCAGGTTGGTTTCCACATCGGTGCAGTTTTGTACTATGAAATCTACAATATCCAGATAACCGTGTCCGGTAGAGGCATTATCTCCATCCGAAAGACCTAATGCAGTAAGGGCAGAAGCAAAATGGATGCGTTTTCCGCTGTCGGTTCTATCAAACCTTCGCGATAAAAATGTGTGATATTTCTCACTTATAGAAATAACTTGTGAGTGTGCGGCATTTATGCCTGCTTTTTGAGCAAGCAGGTGGCAAAGATGTTCCCACAGTCCGGAGTCGTAATCATCTTTGCACGATGGAAATTTTGCCATGCACAAATGTTTATTCTCATCTATTACACTTGCTTTAGGACGAGCACCTCCCAGGGAAGTCCCCGGCTGAATCAATTGTTCAAGCCATTTCTTGTCGGGTAATTGGCTACTTTCTTCTCGTTTTTCAATCTCCTGACTGGCTTGAAATAACGACTTTATGTTTGCAATGGGTGGGATAGTAAGCAAACTGTTCTTATTTATAAAGTCACTCTCCACATGTTCTTTAAATCGGAATCCACCCATACGGGAGAAATCATCAATACCTGTAAGGTAATCATAAGAGGAGAGTCGGCGGGCGGGACGGTTTTCTTCGGTAGCCAAAATCTGTTCTCTGCGGTTAAGCAGCGTCCTTCCCCAACGGTCAGGAAATGCGTCAGAGAAACAACCAAATATATCTTTGCCGGGCTGGGTATATTGCAGTCCCGGATAATTGTTCAGATCTGCACTTAGAAATAAGTTTCCGTATTTTATAAGCCACTCGTTGTCAAAGGTAAATCCATAATTATCAGAGCCACGGATGGATTTGTAGCTGAGCTCCCCCAGGAGCGTTATATTCTTTAGCCAATCAAAATCGGCATATACTAAGATTTTTTTCATTGCAATTACTTTTTAGAAGCGCGTTCGCGACTACCCAAACTTAAATCTTGCAAAGATCTGCCCAGTTTGTCTTCTTTGGCAAGCCACAGCATATCATCATCCAGTTGCAGTGCGTAGAGTACACGCAAGTAGATGCCGATAGCTACCGTAGGAGTTCCTTTTTCTATACGCGCTACTGTAAGGGGCGAACAAGTAGCACGCTCTGCAACTTGTGCCACACTTAAATTTCTACGCAGACGAGCCAGTTTAATTTGCTCTCCCACAACCTGCATCTTCTGCTCTAATTTTCGAGGGAGTTTTGTCCCCATTGTTCTTTTTGACATAGTTCAACATATCATATAATATGCAAATATAGTCATTTTTAGTTATTATATTATATGTTGTTCAATTTTCGAGGGAGTTTTGGATGCTTGCGCACGTTTCGCACAAGAGGAGGTAGTTTTGCATGAAGTCATCTCCCGGCTTGTTAAACACGTCGTATTTTCTATTAATCACGTCACCACAGTACTCGCAACGCTCACCTTTAGCCAACTTTAAGGCTTCATTCAGCATGGAATTCGGCTTACAGATTTGGCCTTTGGTGTTGAAAATATGCCGGGCCCAGAGCAGTTCAAGTATCACGGCATCTTCCTTAAGGAGGACGGCCTCTTCCAGGTCTGCCAACCACCCGAACTTGAAATCCGGAAATGATTTGCTGTCCAGGAACGGCTCCTTTGTCCAGTCAATAAAAGCATCGGGGCTAAGAACGAATTGCCATTCATATTGGCTTTGCACGGGGTCTTTGTCAATGAATCCGCTCATGATTATGCCTTGACGGACCCTGTCTCTTTTCATGATGAAGAACCTGTCCCCGGCCTCGGCTTGTGTACCATACCTTTGGTCCGGCTGCCACTTGCGCCACAGTATGGTAGTTGACGCGTTGGCACCTAATGCATTCCTGAGGGTATCCTCTTTCGGGATGAGATCGCTTTTCCTGTTCCAGACGAATACTACTGTTTTCATAACTTTTGTTCATTAGTGTCCACTAAAAATTTATATATAGGTCTTTGAAAACATTGATAGTTAGATAGTTAGGAGGTGTTTGAGGGGCGAACGGTTTTCAATCGTAACTTTGTCTGTAAATCAGACAGTTATGCATAATCAGTCGTTCGTTTTTGCTCAATTAGCTTCGCACCTTAACAGGAGCAAGTTTAATCGCATCGTTGCTAAGTATCAGGGTGACAGCTACATAAAGGTCTTCTCATGCTGGAATCAGCTCAAAGTCCTTATGTTCGGTCAACTCTCACGACGTGAAAGTTTGCGTGATTTGATCGTCGCGGTGGAGGCGCATAGCGGCAAGGCTAAGTTCCTCGGATTCGGGGACTCCGTGACGCGTAGCAACTTGGCAAAAGCGAACCAGAATCGGGACTGCCGCATCTTCGAAGAGTATGCCTACTACATGATGGAACTCGCTCGTAATCTGAAAGATACGACGATATTCAATCTTGGAGGGACGGTCTATGCCTTCGATTCTACAACCGTTGAACTCTGCCTTGCAGTCTTCTGCTGGGCGAAGTTTAGGAAGAAGAAAGGCGGGATAAAAATCCATACTCTCTATGATGTGGAGGCCCAAGTGCCGGCGTTTTTCCATATTACGACTGCATCCGTCCATGACTCCCAGGCGATGAAGGAGATACCGGTTGAGTCCGGTTCCTACTACATCTTTGACCGTGCGTACAACTTCTTTGCTCAGCTCTACAGGTTCCATTGTGCAGGTGCCTTCTTCGTGGTGAGAGCCAAGAAGAACCTCCAGTACAAGGCGGTCAAATGGAAGAGAAGGATGCCCCAAAACGTGTTGTCTGACTCCATCATCGAGCTCACCACGTACAAGAGCCACAACGACTATCCGGTGCAACTCCGTCGCGTTGAGTACTACGATGAGGAACAGGACAGATACTTCGTTTTCTTGACTAATGCAATGGATATCACCGCATTAGAGGTTGCCCTCCTTTACAAAAACCGTTGGTCCGTTGAGCTGTTCTTCAAATGGGTGAAGCAGCATCTGAAAATCAAGAAGTTCTGGGGAGACTCCGAAAACGCAGTCCGCATCCAGATCTACACCGCGATCATCTCATACTGCCTGGTTGCCATTGTCCACCACAAGCTGAAACTTCAGATGTCGGTCTACAACACGCTCCAAGTTCTGGGAATCTCGCTCACTGATACGACACCTCTTGAAGACCTCTTCAACAAATCTAACCTCAATATTGACAAAGAACTTGACGGGTTCTATGAACCCACGTTGTTTGATTTTTAACTTTTAACTACGTCCACAACTTTTAGTGGACAGCAATGACTTTTGTTGTTTAATTGCAAAGATATACAAAACCAATGCGGTAAGTCCGCATATGTTTATTATTATCTTTGTAGAAACAAATTTTATATATATGCGTACACAATCCATACTTATACGAAGGTATGTCTGGCTAATGTCAACGATTTATGATGCCGGTCGGATATCGTATAAGGAAATTGCCAAAAAGTGGCTGCGCAGCAGCCTGAATGACCAAAGGAAACCTTTTCCGCTCAGGACGTTTCATGACCATATAAATGCCATTCAAGAAGTGTTTGACGTGAATATTGTATGCGACAGGAGCTACGGGTATAAATACTACATTGAGAATGAAGAGGACCTGGATCTGAATACTGTGAGCCTGTGGATGCTGAATAGCTTCTCTGTCAGCAATGCGCTTGCCGGGGCCAAGGACATCCGGGATAGGATATTGATAGAAGATGTTCCTTCTTCTCAGCGTTGGCTTACTCCCATACTTACTGCTATTGGAGAGAAGCAGGTTATTGAAATTGATTACCGTTCTTTTCAAAAGGGTGAAGTTCCTCCCAGAAAGCTTTGCCCATTCTTTGTTAAGCTTTACGACAGACGTTGGTATGTTTATGCTAGGGAACCAGAAGATCCTAAAGTAAAGGTGTATGCATTGGATAGGATCAAAGAACTAAGAACAACGAATGAGGTATTCACATTTGAGCCAACCTATGAAGACAAGGAGTCTATTGACAAAAGCTTTGGGTATCGTATTTATAAAGACACTCCGCCTCGAATCATTCGGATCAAAGCCACACGCTCAGCGGCCAATTACCTGAATACGTTGCCTTTACATAAATCGCAACGAGTTTACTCGACAGGGGAGGATTACGTCATATATGAGTATGAATTTGCTCCTACCGGAGAATTTTTTGCTACCTTGCGTAAGTGGGGAGAACAACTTGAAGTATTAACCTAATTTAAAGATAATAGACATGGCAAAAAAAACAAAAGATCAAACAATTAACGATTTAAGGAAGGAACTTCTTAAGGTTGAAGACCTTTATAGATCAGGATGTGTAAATTGGACAGGAACTACAAGTGACTCGAAAGAGTTATATACTGAAATTATTGCAAATGAATTATTACAAGAAATTGATAAGTTTGATAAGATAAAACGAGTAACAAGAGAAGCAACTTATTTCGTACCTGGTCACGCCAATATCTTCATTAATAGTAGAAGCAATCGAGATGAAGAAAAATTTGCAAAAAAACTTGTAAATCAAGATCTAGGATCTTTAGGCAGAATAAAAGATTATCAAATCCCTTTAAACGATGAACGGAAAGATAAACTGGGAGATGTTGATCTAGTGTCGTATAATGAAAAGACGAAGACTCTATTTCTGATAGAACTCAAATATAAGAGAAATAAAGAAACTTTATTAAGGGCGTCTCTTGAAATTTTCACATATTACAAGAGTGCAGATATTGACAAATTAAAAATTGATTTCTCTCAATCTTTTAATTATTCAATTTCTCCCGATGAAATAAAAGTGAAGCTTATAGTGTTATTGTATCCAGAATGTAAAGCTTACAGGGAATTGGAAGAAGTTGAATCCGGTAAAAGACCAAAATTTAAAGCTTTAGCAGAGACCCTTGGCATAGAGTTCTATACAGTTGAATTCTTGATAAAACAACGTAATTAAATACACATAATTCCAGCCTCTGCGGAGTTGTCGCATAGCTTTCGTCCATCTTTGTATAAAAATTGGATGGTATGGAAGCGAAAATTTACAGGGGTGCAGAGGAAATTGGCGGAAATTGCATTGGGTTGCAGACGGGGCAGACTAAAATTCTGGTGGATTTCGGTCTGCCTTTGGATTTTGATGACCGCTCCAAAGAGGAGCAAGACAAGGTGTGGGCCGAGGCCGGGATGTGGGCCAAAGACGTCCATGCGGTGTTTATCAGCCACAGCCACCCCGACCATTACGGTCTGTTGCCTGCCCTGCCCAAGGGCACTCCGGTCTTCATGACTGAAGGGACCAGGATTCTTCTGGCTTGCAATCCGTTCAACGGCATAAAAGTAGAAGAATATACCATCATCACCGTCCAGTCTGAAGAGACGTTCACTTATAGGGACTTCACTGTTACGGCTTATGATGTGGACCACTCGTCTTACGGAGCGTGTGCTTTTCATTTTCAGGCAGAGGGGAAATCTGTTTTGTACAGCGGAGATATCAGGCTTCACGGACGCAAAGGCAGCCTTTACAAGATCCTGCCCCGGAAGGTGGATTACCTGTTCCTGGAAGGGACCAACCTGGGGGCGGGGGTGGATAGAAAATGCGAAAAAGAGTTCGTGCTGGAGAAACGGTTTGCCTCGGCTTTCAAAAAAACTGCAGACAGCCTGCATCTGGTGTGGTGCTCGGGCCAGAACATTGACCGCATGGTCACCCTTTTCAAGGCCTGCCTGCGTAGCAACCGGCAGTTGGTGGTGGATCCTTATACCGCTGTTGTGTTGGATGAAGTGGCAAAACGGAGCCCAAATATTCCGAACGTGCTGGGGTTCAACGGGGTGAAAGTGTACTATCCCCAAAGGCTTACCACCTGCCTGCACAAGAAATGTGGTTCCCGGTACACCACGTACCTGCAGCCCGGGGTGAATAAGGTTACGTATAAAGACATCAATGAGAATCCCGGGGCTTACGTGATGGTGGTGCGTGAATCTACGCTGGACTACATCAAGCGCCTGTCGGTGCCCTCCGTGTGTTTTACCCTTTCTACCTGGCGGGGGTATTGGGAGGAACAACGTCCAAAAACCGTGAAATTTCGGGAATGGATTGAAAGCCACTGCCACATAATGGAAGATATCCATACCAGCGGTCACGCCGATGTAGCCGGCCTTAGGCGGCTTGTGAAATACATTGAACCCGGGAATATTGTTCCCATTCACACAGAAAATGCGGTACTTTTTTCTCAAAAAATCGATAATTCAAAACCCGTCTTCGTATTATATAATAACACAACATATAAATTGTAATGGAAATGGAAACAGAAAAATTTAACAAGGAGCTTCGTAAGCTCGTTTTTGCAGGTGCTGTCAGGCGCTACCAGGACCTTACGCCCGCTATGGTGAGTCGGATAGAAACCGAGGTGTACGCTATTTGTGAACACGGTATGGCTGAAGACTTTGTTCGTTGGGCCAACCACGCAGCCGGGATGAGGGTAGGGGGTATACTGGTGAACGTTAGAACCGGAACCGCTCCCGGTTCTATTGTGAACTACTGCCTTGGTATCACGCAGGTGGATCCCCTCAAGTACCACTTGTTGTTTGAGCGTTTTTTTGATACCGATTGTGGTAACTTGAAGGAAGTGGTATCCCGTGCTATTGAAAAGGACTATGTAGACATCGTAAAGGTTCTAAACAACGATTTCTATAGTATTACGGCTGAGCCCACAGACCAAAAGACCTGGGAGTTGATGCAGGCCGGTGATACCGAGGGATGTTATATGCTTGGGAGTCGTTTTGCCAGAGAGCAACTGGCCGTCATCAAACCCTCCAATATCTTTGAGTTGACAGCCATGGAAAGCATGTTGCGTCCCCACAATAAGGAACTTCTTCCCCAATACCTGGTGGCAAAAGAACAGAACGGCGGTTGGAAATGCGGCATTGGAGCCGTTGACGACCTTCTTTCGGAAACGTACGGCCTTATCCTTTACCAGGAGCAGGTGATGCGCATTGCTGCCCTGGTAGGAAATTACTCTCCGCACGGTACGCTTTCCTTTATGCGTACACTCTTTCACGGCGCCGAGGACGATTTATGGGCCGACTGCCGGGAGGAATTCATTGCCTCGGCCATAGACAATGGTTATGACGTTCAAAAAGTACAGAAATTGTGGGAGCGGATGGAGCAGTTTGGGTCTTATATTTTTAATAAATCCCATGCCGTATGCATTGCCCTTATTTCATACTATTACGTCTATTTGAGAGCACATAAAAACGATTAAATTAACCATGAGTAAACCAAGAAAATTAAACATCAAATCTTCAACGGTGCCACTATTCGACTATTATTCACCTCTGGATCTTCGGATTGTCCGTGCAGCAACCTTTTGCTATTGTTCCCTCATTGGCGGCACTGCCGTACAGTTTCTTGCCAGAAGGTACGGGGTCAAAGAGCGAAGAGCTCGTTCAATCAACGATTTGGATTTTATCACACCGGCAAATAATCCTTGTCTGGGGCAGTTCAACGAGTGGTTGGTGAAAAACAATTTTAAAGAAATCAAGGCAGGTGTGTCTGAATATTTGTGGAATTATGAGAATCCTGTTCTTGGGGTAGAAGTTGATTTGCTTATTTCACATGAGCGGGGGTTGGCAAATCAGATGTTTGTGGAAGGTCCATTTCTGTTGTGGCACCCGGTGTATTTGTTTGTTTCTAAAGTGCAAAGGATGACTATTTTAAATGCTAAGGCAGATACGGATAAAGCGGATTTGAACACGCTTTATGACATATTGAAAAAACGGAAGGAGCTGCCTTTACTGGAAGAGGCTTTGGCAAAGCTGGATCTGTCTGATGCGGGGATTAAGATGGTGAATGATGTGATTCTGGAGTGATTTTTGGCTGATTTTGGTGTGATTTGTGGTACTACGTCGTATTTTGACGTAGTGCCTTCTTATTTTAGGGCAATTACTAATTAAATAATTGCTGTAATGTTGATGGGAATATTATTGATTGTGGGATGCCTGCTTGATGGGGCTGCGATGCTGTTTGCGAAACGGTAGGGTTAGGGTTCATTAAGTGGTGTTTTGGTGTCTGAGGTTGTCCCGGAAGTGAGAAGACTGACGGGATGGGGATTTTTGTATTGATACGGATGCAAGTCAAAGCCGAGCGATATGCAATAATACATTGAAAATCTCTGGTTAATTCGGTGTATTTTGTTAATTAAAACAATAAGAATAGCATCTACAGGAGATTGAAAAACAAATAGATGTTAAGTACTTTGTATTAAAGTTTTTAGTAATTTTGGAATTGGCAGCTCTTATTAACGATTATGGTGAAATTTTCTACTGTTGACAACCACTAAAACGTTATGGACAATAGAAATTGTTGGTTCAAGAAGTCAATTTTTATTATTATGAATTTATAAAAAACATTATTAAGCAGGAAAGGAAGACATACTATTCTTAAAAGGTCAAATAATATTGTGGCAAAGTAGTGTTAGGAGCAAAATACCAAGAAACAATCATTAACAATTTTTAAATTAGGCGATATGGCATTTTTATCCGTCTATCAAGTAAAAGAGATAAGTTCTAAGATTACTGATGATAAATCATCGTTAGGTAAAATTTATAAGGCTAAGAAAAATCCTTATCAAACTTTAAGTGTAGAACATTCACTTGTTGATGATTACTTAAAAGAAGGATGGGAAACTTTTGAGAAACCATTAAAAACAAAAACTAAATTAAGAAAGCTCAAACATCATGCAAAGAATTTTGAGGATGACGTATGGTGTCAGTTATATGAGTTGGGTTATAGACAGTTAAATTTTGATAACAACTTCATATTGCCTTTTTCTAAAGATCCTAAGGATACAAAACAAATAGATATCATTGCCATAAATGAAGACACAATAATTTTAGTTGAATGTAAATCCAGTCAAAATCTGGCACCAGCCAGATTACTAAAAGATGAGTTTGATTTATTGAAGTTACGTTTAGATGGTTTTAAAAAAGCATTATGGCAAATTTATGGTGAGGATAAAAAGGTAAAATTTATTTTTGCTACAAGAAATTTAACCTTACCTGATGATAGCATTCATTTAAAAAGATTAAAAGAATCAAATGCGTTTTATTATAATAATAACACTTATTACTATGTAAACAGTTTAATAAAAAACTATAAAAACGCCTCTTTATACCAGTTTTTAGGTTTGGTTTTTAAGAATGAAAGAATAAATAATTATAGGATTGAAATTCCTGCTGTTAAAGGAAAAATGGGTAAGAAAACGTATTATATGTTTTCACTGGAACCAGCATTATTATTACAATTAGGTTTTATTTTACATCGAACCAGGGCAAATGAATCAGAATTTCCAACTTATCAAAGATTATTAGTCCCTAGCAGACTGAAGAATATAACAAAATTTATCGATGAAGGGGGTTTCTTTCCTAATTCTATCATAATTAACTTTAATAGTGTAAAACACAAGATTATTTTTGATTCTCATTCTAGATTACCTGACTCAGAATCAAGTTCTGGCATACTTAAAATACCAAATGCTTATGGAATAGCATATATCATTGATGGGCAACATAGAGTATATGGTTATGCTAATTCAAAGTATTTGAAATCAAACACTATTCCCGTAGTAGCTTTTGATGGTTTAGAAACTATAGAACAGTTAAGTATTTTTATGGAGATAAATCAAAATCAAAAGGCTGTGAGTCCGAGTTTAAGATTGGATTTGGAAGAAGACTTATATTGGGATTCTGAAAGAGCTGATTCTCGATTAAAGGCATTGAGATCATCTATTGTTAAAAGTTTAGGAAATGATCAAAATAGTCCTTTATATAATATGATATCAATTGGTGAGGACAAGGCCTTGCTAAATCTAAAACCTTTTATCACTGTCTTATCTCATTGTAACCTTCTTCCTTCTGCTAGAGGTAATAAGTATAACTCAGAGTCCTTAGTAGGAAATTTGTATGACATAAGCAATCAAGATCATAACCAAGAGATGAATAAGGCAAAAGCAAAAATAGTTGCTTTTATAAAGCTATGTTATGAATTAGTTAAGGAGTGTTACCCTGAGATATTTAATAAAGAACAGTATTTTATCATATCTAACAGAGGAACTTATGCTTTTATTGCATTAGTTGGAGATTTAAATAAGTTTGGAACTCAAATGAATGACCTCGATATAAAATCGAGTCCTCAAGAAAGATTTTCATATATTGAAAAATATCTACTTGCATTATTAGATGGAATAAAAAATCTAGAGAAAGATGAAGAAGAGCATCAATTAAGTCTGCTGGGAGCTGGAGCTGATATAAAATGGCTTCGATTCTTTCAAACGATTGTTAATAAAAAATTCCCTGAATACAATCCTCCAGCACTAATTGATTGGAATGAAAGGCAAGATGAGGCACTTCAAGATGAGGGACGTAAATATGGAGTTGATATAGAAAAATATATGAAACGGGTTGTGTTAAAGAATTTGCAAATTCTTTTTGGAGAAAATTGGCATCTTGAAATTGGTAGTATAAAAAGAGAGTGTTTAAAGAGAGCTGAAGAAGAAAGAGAACGACAATGGAAAGAAAAAATAACAGTTCAAGATACTGATTGGACAGAAATGTTTAATATTAATGATTATAAAACAATAATAAAGAAATATTTTACAAAGAGACCAGAGGACTATGGTAAAGAAAAAGATAGTACTTATAAATCTTTTCAAGAAGAGTTCTCAATAGATATTGGGGAGGGATTCGGAAGTACGGATCACAGGATCAAGTGGATCTCAAGGTTTAATTCATATAGAAATATGTGGGCACATGAAGGAACGAAAGAAACGAGACTCAACAGACAGGAAGTTGAATTTTTAAAGAGAATCCACAGTCATTTTTATAATTAATTTTAGCTAGCCTATCAGTTAGTTTAACAAGTCGTAAGGGACAAGTCGAAAGTTGTTTGTAGTCTTCTTGTTTCTTAATAGAAATATAACCATTGGAACTGAGATAAGATGGAAAATTAAAATAATTGCGTAGAAGTTGTTGTAAACAGTATATTGAGATACACAGAAAGCAGCAATGTAAATGCAAAAAGAAAGTCATTAATTGTACATAAAAATGGCATCAAGAATACAGGTAATTGAATCGTTTTATAAAGGAAATCGCAAACGGCAAATTGAAAACAAAATGTTAAATTCGCAGGAAAGATTATAAAAATGAGTGTTAAAGCTAAGCCTTTTATTAAATGGGCTGGTGGGAAATCGCAGTTGATTGAAAGCATTGAAAAATGTTTGCATAAAAATTTTACAAAAAAAAATAATGTCACTTATATTGAACCATTTGTAGGGGGTGGAGCAGTGTTGTTTTGGATTTTACAACAATATCCTAATATTACAAGAGCTGTTATCAATGATATAAATCCGGATCTTTCAACTGCTTACAAGACTATACGAGACACTCCGAATGAATTAGTTAGCCTTCTACAAATAATTGAAGATGAGTATCTACCTTTGAATGAAGAAAAAAGAAAGCAGTTTTTTTTAATTCAAAGAGACAGGTTCAATACAAAATCGCTTGAACCGGTTGAAAATACAGCTTTATTTATTTTTTTAAACCGAACGTGTTTCAATGGTTTATATCGAGTTAATAGTAAAGGGCTTTTCAACGTTCCTTTCGGAAGATATGCCAATCCAAAAATTTGTGACAAAGAAACAATTTTTGCAGACAGTGAACTTTTGCAGAAGGTTGAAATATTGACTGGAGACTTTGAGCAAACTTTGGAATATGCCTTAAATTATAGTTTTTTTTACTTTGACCCGCCATATAAACCGTTAAGTGATTCTTCCAGTTTCAATTCTTATGCAAAAGAAGATTTTAATGACAATGAACAAATTCGGTTGAGTAATTTTTGCAAAAAAATTGATAACCTAGGATATCATTTTATTTTAAGTAATTCTGATGTTAGAGGTAAAATTCCCAATGATGATTTCTTTGATGAACTATATGAACAGTTTAGTATCAAAAGAGTTTTTGCAAACAGAATGATAAATTCAAATGCAGAAAAACGTGGAAAACTCACAGAATTATTAATTACTAACCAACTATCAGAGGAGGTTGAATATGTCAGAACTATTTAATGATTTTCTATCACAATTAAGCGAAACTAATGCGACGCTTGATTCTTTTACTGATTTTAAGAAAGTAAAAACAAATATCAGTAAGATTTCGATTAAACTTAATCAACTTAACTACTTAATAGGAAAAGAGGATCTTAAACAGGCGATTGAAGAACTATTTGAAGAAAATCAGAAAGTATTTGAAGTGTTAGATATTTTAATTGCAGTAAGAAAGAATAAAAAAGCAAAAACATATAATCGGGAAGGTCAGATTGTTCTACTTGATTCTTACTTTGAAACATCTGATAAAGTTTATGAATTTATTGAAGATACCGGACTAAGTGAACTCTTCAAAAATAAAGACATCAAAAATCTAGTTGACTATGTTTTTGGTGTAGAAGTTGGATTAGATACTAATGCCAGAAAAAACAGAGGTGGTGAAAATATGTCAAAGGCTGTTTCACTATTCTTTGATAAAGCACAAATATTTTATAAGAAGGAAGTTTGCAGTACAGAATTCCCTGAAATAACAAGTTTAGGTGCAGATGTAAAACAGTTCGATTTTGTTATAAAAACAAAGGAGAAAATATACCTAATTGAAGCAAATTATTATAATAGCGGAGGTTCTAAGCTTAATGAAACAGCAAGGTCATATTCTGATCTTGCGGGGAAAATTAATCAATACCCAAATTTTGAGTTTGTGTGGATAACAGATGGTCAAGGCTGGTTAACGGCAAAAAACAAATTAGAAGAAGCATTTTCAATAATACCAAGCATATACAATCTTGCTAACCTTGAGTCTTTTATTAAGAAGATCAAGCATGAAATAGTATTAACTTTTTAGGAATTCATTAATTATGGCATGTTCAAAAGATCATTCAGAAATTCAAACTATTATGGCAGGTTTACCTGTGGATCAAGGCGGGAAAGGACGTCATAAGTGTGCAGCTTGTGCATATGAACTAGGTTACAGAGATGGTTATAATCTTAGCGAACATATTAATTTGACCGCTTTGTTTAATTCCTTAGAAGAAAGTCAAGCAAAAGAACAAAGACATAAGAGCCCTCACGCTGCTTATGCTCAAGGATATTATGATGGTGTGAAAGATTTTTATTTAAATAGATGACCGTGGCGATTATTCCTTTCTTTAAATCTAGTGATAAAGCTTTTACTCTTGTAAAAGGCGATTGTATAGAACTTCTAAATCAGTTTGATTTTAAATTTGATATGATATTTGCCGATCCTCCGTATTTTCTTTCAAATGATGGAATTTCTGTGCAAAGTGGCAAAATGGTTAGTGTAAATAAAGGAGAATGGGATCGTTCTAATGGATTTGAAAAGGATAATGAATTTAATTTTAATTGGCTGAAAGCCTGTAGAGAACATTTAACTGAAAACGGAACTATCTGGATAAGCGGAACATTTCATAATATTTTCTCTGTTGCCCACATGCTTACTACATTAGAATATAAAATTCTAAATTGTATTACATGGGCAAAGACAAATCCTCCTCCAAACCTTTCTTGTCGATATTTCACCCATTCTACAGAGTTTATTATTTGGGCACGAAAAAGCAAGAAATCAACTCATTTTTATAATTATGAATTGATGAAAACTATAAATGGTGGTACTCAAATGAAAGATGTTTGGAATTTGCCGGCTATTGCCCCATGGGAAAAATCTTGCGGAAAGCACCCTACACAAAAGCCTTTGGCATTGCTAACACGAATAATATTAGCATCAACAGAGAAAAGTGCTTGGATTCTAGATCCTTTTGCGGGAAGCAGTACTACTGGAATAGCAGCCAATCTGGCAAACAGAAAATTTCTTGGAATTGATAAAGAAGAATTTTTTTTGGAAATGTCAAAAAAACGAAAGCTTGAAATTGAGAATCCCTTAATATATGGCACTTACAGAAAAAAACTAAGAGGATTTGAAAATGACAATCAATTGCAAATGTTTTTAGAACAAGAACCAGAAAGTGAATACGAAAGGAATTTAGATTTTTAGATCTTCAAGCTTCAAGACAGAATAACCCCTTATTACGCCTTTTGAGTCCATTTCTTGAAATCGTCCTTATACTTTCTGGAAACTTCTATGGTATAAGGCCCAACTGTTACCTGGTTGGCGGTGGAGTGTGTAATGTGGTTCACATTGATCAGGAAGGAGCGGTGGACCCTGATAAAGCGTTCGTCCAAAACCGATTCCCATTGCGAGATTTTCATCTTGGTACGGTAGTCCGTTTGGCTGTCGGTACGTATCCAGACCTCGGCATCGCATGATTCTACCAGCAGCAT
>Ga0265293_10008729_pt1 | contig 14887 bp, 13 predicted proteins | sample Munlanlewell138R_FD_192505 | JGI IMG/M metagenome (GOLD analysis project Ga0265293, IMG submission 192505) | Leachate microbial communities from a municipal landfill in Southern Ontario, Canada - Leachate well 138R | ecosystem: Engineered > Solid waste > Landfill > Unclassified | place: Canada...
ATGCGGCCATGCGCTACGGGCAGGACGCAACGCCGCTGGTGGTTCTGGCCGGCAAGGAATACGGCTCCGGCTCCAGCCGCGACTGGGCCGCCAAGGGGCCTTACCTGCAAGGGATCAAGGTTGCGATTGCCGAAAGCTACGAGCGAATCCACCGCTCCAACCTCATCGGCATGGGGATTCTACCCCTGCAGTTCCGCTCTGGCGATTCCGTCGAGTCCCTCGGGTTGAGCGGCGAGGAGGTCTTCGATATCGAGGGACTGGCGGCCTGTCTCACCGGCGCGGCGAACAACGGCCACCGGGTGCGGGTGCGAGCGACGCAGAAGGACGGCAGCTGTACGGAATTTCCGGCACTGGTGCGCATCGATACGCCGCAGGAGGCGCTTTATTATAGCCACGGCGGCATTTTGCAGTACGTCCTGCGGCAGTTGCTGTCGGGCAAAGAAGGAACCAAAGCGGTCTGCGGCGCCATGGCCGCCACCGCCCAGGCCAGTCCGGAGCACACCCCCGGGGGGCGGGAAGTGGAGGCGGGGTCGGAGGGCTCCTTTCCGGCCAGCGATCCGCCGGCCTATTGAGAACGTTGCCAAGGGGCTGCGGTCGCCGGCGCCCCGCCTGTCATTTCTGCTTTGAGATGTAGATAACCATGACTTGTAATCGATTGCGATTGACTGCGCCGGCGGTTTGGAATGGAGGCATCATGAGGTGCGGATGGCTTGCCCACGGCATTGTTCTGGTTCTGCTGGTGACCGGAATGGTGGCCCTTCCACCGGATGCGGCCGCCGGGCAAATGGAATGGAGCGGCGGTCTGTGGACGGGGTACCGGCAGGATGAGGTCGATTTCAATATCTCCGGAGGGGCGGGGGGGCCCAACATCCTCTCCGAACTCACCTGGGGGGACCTGGAGATCTGGCAGGTCGGCGTCGCCGGGCGCCTGCGTTTCAAGCCGCACCGTTTCCCGGTGGGCGGACTGGTCCGCCTGAACGGCGAGTTCGGCGTGATCGACAAAGGCGAGAATCAGGACTCCGATTATGATGGCAACAACCGCACGCAGGAGTTCTCCCGCTCCAACAACAAGGCGGACGGCGAGGTCTATGATTTCTCCCTCGGTTTTGGACCCGAATTCTCCCTGCGTTCGGCCCGGCTGCATATTGCGCCACTGATCGGCTACGCCGTACATGCGCAGAACCTGAATGTGACGGACGGCTATCAGACCATACCGGAAATGGGTTCATTCTCCGGCCTGGACAGCTCCTACGACACGCTCTGGTACGGATTCTGGACCGGACTCGAAAGCCGTTGGCGGCCGTTTGCAAAGCTGGTCGTGGACGGCGGGATTGAACTGCACCTGGTGGATTTCAAAGCGACGGCGAATTGGAACCTGCGGGAGGATTTCGCCCATCCGAAAAGTTTCGAGCACTGGGCGTCCGGGGAAGGGGTGCAGGGCAAGTTGGGGATCGCCTACGAGACGGAAGGGCCGTGGACAATGCGCCTCGAATATCTGTATCGGCGCTGGCAAGCCGACGACGGGCTGGACCGGGTGTATTTCGCCGACGGGACCATCGGCGAAACCGCCCTCAACGAAGTCAACTGGCGCTCGCAGTCCCTTTCCCTGGGAGTCATCTACCGTTTCTAGTTGCCGGTGCGGACGCCCTCCCCGCTGCTGACAATTTTCGCCGGGAGTGATAGCATTTTATCTGACGTTACTTTTGCGGCTGGAGATTGTATGGGATGGTTCGGATGGCTTTTGCTGAGTCTGTTTTGGATCCTGGTGGTCATCGGCATCGTCTATCTGGTCCGGGCGGCCTCTACCCGTGAAAAGGTCGCCATCGGGGAGAACGGAGAACCGATTCTGAAAGGTTACAAGTGCAGATGGCGGCCCCGCAAGAAAGATGAGTAATCCCCAATGGCATCAATCGCTGATCGCCAGCCGGCACGCGGCTGGCGATCACGCTTCGCGCCATTTTCTCTTTTTCGCCCCTGGGTAAAGATCAGTCGATCACCGTCACGCTGGTGATGACCACCGGTTCTTTCGGCAGGTCCTGGTGCATTCCCACGCTGGCTGTGGCCGTCTGCTCGATGGTATAGACAACGTTCATGCCATCGACCACTTTGCCGAAAACCGCATAGCCGAATTTGTCGGGGTTGAGCCCGGCATGGTCAAGGAACTTGTTGTCCTCGGTGTTGATAAAGAACTGGGCGGTGGCGCTGTCCACGTCGGAGGTGCGCGCCATGGCGATCGTGCCGGTCTTGTTCTTCAGGCCGTTGCCGGCTTCATTTCCGATCGGCGCCTTGACCGGTTTTTCCTGCATGCCCGGCGTCATACCGCCGCCCTGGATCATGAAGCCTTTGATCACCCGGTGGAAGATGGTGCCGTCGTAATGGCCGGCGCGGGCGTAGGAGAGAAAGTTTTCCACCGATACCGGCGCCTTGACGGCATCGAGTTCGAGGATGATTTCGCCGAAGGAGGTTTCCATCTGGATCAGAGGATTGCTCATGGGATTCCTTTCTGGAAGCGGAGTCGGAGAAGCAGGGGGATTATAGAAAGCGGTGCGCCGGGAGGCAAGGGCAAAGGGTGATTCCGCACGGACAGGTCAAGATTCGCCATCTTCGGCCGTTCCGTTATTATCCACGTGATCAGGTGTTTAGATGCTGGCAGACACGGAAAAAAGGATCAAGGAAGAATTGGCTGGCGCAAAGGGTGGCTGTCCATTGGCGCATATGACGGCACGCCGACACTATCGGCAACTGGTCGAGCGAATCAATTTGTTTCCCCAGGCCGGCCGCATGTTGGTGCAGGAAGCGGTGCTGACCGCGGAGCAGGCTCCGCACCCCATCCACACCAGCGGCTTCATCGCCGTCGTTGCCGACAACTGCACCGGCTGCGGCCAGTGCGTGCCGGTCTGCCCGATCAAGACGCTGTCGCTGGAAGCGGAGGGCCCGAACGGGTTCGGCCGCAAACGGGCGGCGGTCGACGGCGAATTCTGCCTCGGTTGCGGCGTCTGCGCCCGCAACTGCCCGCGCAGCGCCCTGGCGATGCAGCGGCGCGAGGAGAAATCATCACGCCGGTGAACGGCACGCACCGGTGATTCTGATGGCGATCGAAAGGGGGAAGTTGCAGAACCTGATCTTCGACCAGCAGATATCGTGGAATTCACCGGGCGCTCGGCGTCATCCTCAGGCCGCCGCCGGTCAATCGCCTGCTGGCGAGGGAGCAGGTCGGTTCGCGCTATCTCGGGGCGTTGTGCGCGCGGTTCGGGGTGGAAGGGCGGGGATAAAGTGAAAAAACCGCCCAGTGGGAGCGGCTTTCAACCGCGATTTCCGAATCCCCGAGCAGAGCCAAACCGGTTTCCACCGCCCGAATGAATTCCATTTTTCCTTGAATGCAACCAGGCAGACATTTGAGCTCGGTTGAGGGGGATGGCGGTTCAAGGGTTTTAAGTCAGGCGGTTTTTCAGCCAGCTTGTTTCAGGATTTGCAAGATCCGGTCGGCGACCTGCGCCGGAGTCAGATCGTCCGTGTCGATGGCGTGGTCGGCGGCGCTTGCATAGCGGGGCGTTCGTCTCTCCAGAACCTCGGCCACTTCCTCGGTAAAAGTTTTTCCCGCCGTCAGCGCCGGGCGCTCTGTCTCCCCGGCGATGCGGGCGACGATCGTCGGCACGGCGGCTTGCAGCCAGAAGATGCGGGCGTTCTGCCGCAGTATTTCGATGTTTTCCGGCCGCTCGATGACGCCGCCGCCGGTGTCGATAACCAGGCCGTCGAGCCCGGCCAGCCGCCGCGCCTCCGCGCTTTCCCGGTCGCGAAACTCCGGCCAGCCGTACTGTTCGACGATGCGCGAAATGGGCATGCCGGCGGTGCGGACGATTTCCGCATCCATCCCCACCAGCTGCATTTCCAGCTTTGCGGCGAGCAGCCGTCCGACTTCGCTTTTGCCCGTCCCCCGATAGCCGATAAGCACGATATTCATTTTTTCAGCCGCTCCATGACCACCCGGCGCATCACGTCCTCCGGGGCGGCGCGGCCGGTGAATTTTTCGAACTGCAGCACCGCCTGGTTGATGAACATCTCCACGCCGGAAATCGTCTGCAGCCCGCGCGCCCGGGCGTCGGCGAGCAGTTTCGTCTCCAGCGGCGTATAGACGATATCGAAGACGACCTGCCCGGGGCGCAGGAGGTCGGCCGGAACGAGGGAGGCGTCTTCCCGCGGGTGCATGCCGATCGGCGTGCACTGGGCGACGATGTCCGCCTCGTCCAACGCCGCCGCCAGCGTGCGGTCCGTCAACGGTTGCGCGGTGATGCGGGCGCCGGTTCCTGTCCGCAGATCCTCGGCAAGCCCCTGCAGCATCGCCTCGTTGACGTCCAGGAGGATAAGCTTCTCCACCCGGCAGCGCCGGGCCAGGGTGAAGGCGATGGCCCGCGCCGCGCCGCCGGCGCCGAGCATCAGCACCGTCTTGCCGTCGATGTCCGCCCCGGCATCGACCAGGGCTTTCAGCGCGCCCGGGCCGTCGGTGCCGGAACCGATCAGCCGCCCATCTTCCTTGACGATGGTGTTGATCGAGCCGATGGAGCGATCCACCGCATCGACCGCATCCACATATTTCATCGCCTCGATCTTGTGCGGGATGGTGACGCTCATGCCCCGGAAGTTGTGCAGCGCCCGCATGCCGGCGAGAGCGCTTTGCACGTCTTCCACCTGGCAGGGAAGATAAATAAAATCCAGACCGAGCGCCGCGAAGGCGGCATTGTGGATCGCTGGCGACAAACTGTGCGCCACCGGGTTGCCGATGACGGCGCAGAGGCGGGTATCGTAGCTGAGCGGTTTTGACGGTTTCATGTATTCTCCGTGCCGGTTAAATGAACAACTGCCGGCATGATAGCCTAATTTATGCGTAAGCAAAAGGAGAAGCTCGGCAGGAGAAGCTCGGTTGGGGAACACCGATCTATTCAGCATTCCGCATACAAGGGCGCGCGATTGATGGGCATCAGGTGGGGAGAGGAGAAATCGAGGCCGGTCTCGCGCAGCATCTCGCCCAGGGTGTCGGTCGGAACGGGCCGGCACAGATAAAATCCCTGCGCCTCATCACAGGCGAGACAGGAGAGAAATTGCAATTGGCTACGGGTCTCCACGCCTTCGGCGATAACCGCCATCCCCAAGCTGTGCGCCATGGCGACGATCATTCGCACCACCGCTTCCTTGCGTGAATCTTCCAGCAGATTATCCATGAAGGATCGATCTATTTTCATCCGGTCGATGGGAAACTGGCTGACGTAATTCAGCGAGGAATACTCCGTGCCGAAATCATCGATGGAAAGGCTGATGCCCAGCGTTTTCAACTCCCGCATGCGACCGATGGAAGCGGCAACATTGCGCATCAGATGGCTTTCGGTCAATTCGAGCTCCAGCAGATCCGGGTCGAGACCGGTTTCGACCAGGAGTTCTCGGACCGTATCGACGAAATTGTCCTGGACCAGTTGACGGGCGGAGAGGTTGACCGCCACCCGAAGCGGCGCAATGCCTTCCCGTATCCAGGCAAGCACCTGGCCGACCGCCGTCCGCAGAACCCATTCCCCGAGTTCGACGATCAGTCCGGTTTCTTCGGCGATGGGAATGAATCTCCTCGGCAAAACCTCGCCCAATTCGGCATTGTTCCAGCGCAGCAGCGCCTCCACTCCGGTGATGCGTCCTTCGACCAGGCAGATTTTCGGCTGATAATAAAGGCTCAACTCTTCCCGCGCGATGGCATGCCGCAGTTGCGCTTCTATGGCGTTATGCTCGCGCAGCATCCGATTCATCTCCTCGTTGTAGAATTCAAAGCCATTTTTGCCTCTGGATTTGACATGGTAGAGGGCGGTGTCGGCTCTGCGGATCAACTCATCCCCTGAGTGGCCATCTTCGGGATACTGGGCAATGCCGATGCTGGCGGTGAAAAAAATCTCCTGACCATCGATTTTGACCGGCTGCGTCAGCTGTTTTCGCAATACGTTGACAACCTTTATCTCATCTTCGGCACTGTTCAGCCCATTACAGAGGTGAGCAAACACATCGTCGCCGAATCTGGCCAGGGTGTCGCTCTGCCGGCAGCTCTTGCGCAGGCGTTCGGCCAGGATCGTCAACAGCTGATCGCCCGTCTGATGGCCGAGGCGCTCGGTGATCGATTTGAAGTTGTCGATATCGATCAACGCGACCGCCAGGCGCTGTTGCCGGCGCAGGGCGTCGGCGATCCCCAGGGTTAACCGGTCGGCCAGAAGATTGCGATTGGGCAGGCCGGTCAGGTGATCGTGATTGGCCTGAAAAAACAACTGGCTTTGCAACCGGCGGTGCTCGGTCGTGTCGTGGGTAAACAGGGCCAGGGACTCCCGCCCCTGGTACCGGACAGGGACGGCGGTGATTTTGGCGAAAACCGAAGTGCCGTTGCGGTGGCGAAAGGGAATTTCGCGTTTTTCAACGAGAGTGCGCGCCAGCTCGTTTTCCGCATCCTTGTTTTCCAGCCGCATCAGATCGAGCAGATTCCTGTCGGTCAACTCCGCCAAGGGCCGGCCGATGAACGACATAAATCCGGCATTGGCGGCGATAATGTCCCACGATTCCGGTTCGATGAAGACAACGCCCCCCGCCGTTTGGTCGAAAATCACTTGAAAACGCGTGTGCAGTTCCTCCCGCTGCCGGAGTGAAAAGCGCAATCGGGCGGTGAGCCCATAAACGACGGCGCCACCGCCGGCAGCCAAAAAGCCCAGAATCCAAGCATGCAGCATCATTTTCTCCCCGACCCATAAAAATTGGCGACAAACAACCAATATTTTAAAGAATGTAGAATAAATTAGAAAATTGCAATTAAAAAATAGGGGATGAGTTAAAATTTTTTCGACAATGCTTTTGCCGCGACTGTGTGTGGATTCACCGAAGGAGGTCCGCCAAGAGCGCTTTATTGCATAAATGGATTTTGCGGGTATGAATAACTCATGCTTTCCCATGTCTCCATGCCAACTTCCGGATTTGGTAAAAAAGAGCGACTTTTATTCATAATGGTGTGCAAGGAGATTATCGAGAAAGGAGAAATCGCATGAAAAGATGCAGATGCAGTTTTCATTCATCTGTTCTGCCATCGGTGATGGCGCTGGTCGCCGTGCTTTTCTGGGCCGCTGCGGCGGCAGCCATACCCGTTACCGTTTCCATCGAAAATCTGTCCCCCACCAACGGCGCCCACCTGACGCCGCTGTGGGTCGGTTTTCACGATGGCAGCTTCGATCTCTACAACATCAACCAACCCGCTTCGCCAGCCCTTGAGCGGCTGGCCGAAGACGGCAATGCCGAACCGCTGAGCAACGCCTTCCAGATGGGTGGGGCCGGTACGACACAGGGGGTCCTCAGCGGATCTGCAGGCCCGATCGCTCCGGGTGAAATGGCCTCAATGACCTTCGATCTGGACGGAACACTGGACGCCAACCGCTACTTCAGTTATGCGGCAATGGTGATCCCCAGCAACGATGCCTTCATCGCCAACGGCAACCCGCGCCAGCACACGATCTTCAATCCCAATGGGATGCTTCTGGGGGCGGACTTTATCGTCCGCGGGGTCATGGTGCTCGACGCGGGAACGGAGGTGAATACGGAAATCCCCGAGCAAACGGCATTTTTCGGGCAAACCGTGGCCGATACCGGGGTTGACGAGAACGGCCTGGTCCGTTTCCACGAGGGCTTTCAGGACCCCGCCGCCGGCGGCATCCTAAGCGATCTGCTGTTCGCCGGGGCGGATTTCCGGGGGCCGGGTTATGAGTTGGCGCATATAACCGTCAGCAACGGCGGCGACATGGCGCCCGTTCCCGAGCCGGCGACTATTCTGCTCCTCGGCAGCGGCCTGCTCGGCCTGATCGGTATCGGCAGAAAACGGCAGGACTGAGAAATCGGCCGAATAAACTTCATCCGGAAGCTAGTAAAAATCCGCCGCCGCTTGCCGGCGGCGGTTCTTTTTTCACCGGGCAGCTGAAAGATCGAGGCGGTGGATCGGCATGCACAGATCACGCGGATGGCGGGAGGGTCCAAAAAAAAACGGGAAGACCAAGGTCTTCCCGTTTTTTTTTCTTGTCTTGCTGGCGTCAGTTCGACATGACGAATTGCGCTCGTCGATCCTTTTCCCAGACATCTTCGCTGTTGGCTTCCTGGTTCGCCTTCTTTTCCCCGTAGCTGAGAATTTCGATCCGTTCCTGAGCAATCCCAAGATCCGTCAAGAAGTCCCGAGCGGCCCGCGCCCGCTTCTCCCCCAAGGCCAGGTTGTAGGCGTCTGTACCGCGGGCGTCGGCGTGTCCTTCAATAAGGATTCGAGCCTGCGGTTGCGCCTGCAACCAGAGGGCATTCCCCGTCAGCACATTTTTGCTGTCGCCGGTAAGCAGGTAAGAGTCGAAAGCAAAGAAGATCGTATCGGCGGCACGTTTTACCGCCTCTTTCTGCTCCTCAACGGCGACCGGGACCGGTTCGATGACCGCCTGAGGAGGCGCCACAGGCTCAGGCTCGACAGCAACCGGGGCAGGGGCAACGTCATTGGCGGGCGGATCGTTCACCGCCGTTTTTCCGGCGCAACCGGCCAGAAGCATAGTGGCAAGGATCAGGGCCACAAGATTTTTCATTCTCAACCTCCTTGAGTTTAAAGTGGACATTCTGAATGGGTCACTTACGACAATGGCAGGATGAGTAGCAAGAGTAAGGCCAGCGAGGGGGTTCGCTGCGCTATTAATCCGCCAGACGCCCGCCGGGCGGCTCGGAACGTGAATTAAAATCTTTGGGACGGCATGGAAAAAGAATAATGGGAAGGCGCCGAAATTTGTCCGGGAGGCTCTTGTGTGGTCAAAGCGCATAAGCCGTTGCCGATTTACGTTATTGAAGAGGGGGGTGCCGCGCATTCCTCTCGGCGTCCTCATCGAGAAACCCCACCCATTCCACCGTCAGCGTCGCCACCCCGAACTCCTCCTCCACCTTGCCCTTGAGCACGTACGGCCGCTGGCGCGAGAGCTTGCGGCAGAAGCGGGTGTAGGCCTGGGGGAAGAAGGTGGCGTCGAAGAGGGCGCTGGTGTCCTCGAAGCTGACGAACTCCATCGGCCGGCCGTGCTTGTCCTCCACCGTCTTCGTCGTCACCCACCAGCCGGCGACGGTGACGTAGCGGCCGGCCCAGCGGCCGAGGTCGGCGGCGGCCACCGGCTTCAGGCGCGCCAACTGCCGGCGGTAGAGGAGCAGCGGGTGGCAGGAGACGAGCATGCCGAGGGTTTCCTGCTCCTGACGCAGCACGACGGCCTCGTCGTAGGGGGGAGGGGCGGGAAGGGCGACGGCCGGCGCCTCGTCGAACAGCAGCCCGGAGTCGGCGCGCTCCCGCTCCTTCTGCCGGCGCAGCACCTGCCAGAAGAGGGCCGGGCGCTTTTCCTTTCCCTCCAGTGCGTCGAAGCAGCCGGCGCGCACCAGCAGCCCGGCGGCGGCCGGATCGGGATCGACTCGGCGCAGGAAATCGGCGAAAGAGGCGAACGCTCCGCCTTTATTCCGCTCGGCAAGAAGGGCGGTTGCGGTCTGCCGTGGCAGGCCGTGGATCTGCATCAGCCCCATGCGCACTGCGCGCTCCTGCCCGCTGTAGTGCCAGTCGCTGGCGTTGATCTCCGCTGGCAGCACCTGCACGCCCAGCCGCCGGCATTCGGACAGGTAGGCGAAGGGGGCGTAGTAGCCCCCTTGGTTGCTGAGCACCGCCGCCATGAATTCGGCCGGATGGTTCGCCTTCAGGTAGGCGGCCTTGGCGCTGACCAGGGCGTAGGAGGCCGAATGCGGCTTGCAGAACGAATAACCGGCGAAGGAGAGAATCTGCTCCCAGCACGCCGCAAGGACCGCTTCCGGCACCCCCTTGGCCAGGCCTCCGTCGAAGAAACGCCGGCGGCAGTCGGCGAGCTTCTTCTCCTTGTGCTTTTTGGAGACGATCTTGCGCAGTTGGTCCCCCTCCCAGGCGGAAAAATCGGCGAGGGCCATCGCCATCTGGGTGATCTGCTCCTGGTAGATGGCGATACCGTACGTTTCGTCGAGCACCTCGCTGAGCAGCGGGTGCAGCGGCGCCCACGGCTTGCCGCGCAGGCGGCCGACGAATTCGCGCACGAAGGCGTTGGCCGCCGGGCGGATGATGGAAGAGACCTGCACCAGCGACTCGAAGAGATCGGCGGCGGAGGCGCTCGGGTCGGGGGCCTCCCCCCACATCTTGCGCAGCACCAGGCGGATGGATGGGGATTCGACGTAGAAGCAGCCCATGGTGCGGCCGCAATGAAAGAGGGCGCGGGTCGCCGCGTCCTCCAGCGGCCGCCAGGCGGCGTAGTCGATGCGGCGGCCGGTGTGCGCCTCAACCGCCGCCAAGGCATCGCGGATCACCGCCAGGGAGCGGTTGCCGAGGATATCGATCTTCACCAGTCCGGCGGCTTCGGCCTGGTCCTTCTCCCACTGGATGACCGGCAGCCCCTTGGCGGTGATCTCCACCGGCACGTGCCTTCGGATCTCGTCGGGGACGATGACCAGCCCGCCGCAGTGCAGCGACAGGTGACGCAGCTGCCCCTTCAAACGGCGGGCGATCTCGAGAACCTCCCGCCATTCCTCGCTCAGCGCTTCGCCGTGGAAGAGGGGATGGGAGGCGACGGCGCCGGCGGTCTGGTCGGCCTTCCAGAAGCCGGAGATGCGCTCGGTGACCGCCTTGATCTCACCGTTGGGGATGCCGTAGACCTTGGCCACCTCGCGCACCGCCGCCCGCCCCTTGAACCCCACCTGATTGGCGACCATCGCCGCGCGCCGCGCGCCGTATTTGGCGAAGGCGAAATCGAGGACGCCGTCGCGCTCGTCCCAGGGGAAATCGATGTCGATGTCCGGCGGATCGCTGCGCCCCTCGTTGAGAAAGCGCTCGAAGAACAGGTTGTGGCGCACCGGGTCGACGTGGGTGATCCCCAGGCAGTAGGCGACCAGGGAAGCGGCGGCGCTCCCCCGGCCGCAGGTGCGCGCCGACTGGCGGGCGATTTCCTCCACCACCAGAAAGTAGTGGGCGAACCCCTTGCGCCGGATGAGGTCGAGCTCCTTGCACAGCCGCGCCTCCACCCGCTCGTCGATGCCGCCGTAGCGCCACAGCGCGCCTTGGCGGGCGCGCGCCTCCAACTCGGCGCCCGCTTCCTCCTCGGCCATGCCGCGAAAGGCGGGAAAGACGGTGGCGGACAGATCCCAGTCGGTCTTGCAGCGGTCGGCGATGGCGGCGGCGTTCTCCAGCGCCTGCGGGCAGTGGGGGAAGAAATCGGCAAGTGTTTCCGGCGACAGCAGGAGATCCCCCTCGCCGGCGTGCTCCTCCGAAGAAAGGCGCGACAGTTTGGTGTTGCCGGCGATGGCGCGCAGCACCTTGTGCAGCGCGAAATCGCCGGCTTCGAGAAAGACGGCGCGGCTGCTGGCGACGGGGGGGACGTTCAGTTCGCGGACGAGGGCGAGGGCGCGGTGCATCTGGTGACCGGGGGAGAGCTCGACATACAGCCGGCCGGCCGCCGGCCGGCGCAGGGGAGCAAGGACGTCCCGGTCGTCACTGAGGACGAACAGCCCCCGCTGCCGCTCCAGGAGGGCCTGTGGCAGGTTGAAATCGGCACGGCAATGCAGGTCGGAGAGGATGCGGCAGAGGTTGCCGTAGCCATCCTCGTCGGCGGCGAGCAGGACGGCGCGATGGCCGCCGGCCACCGCCTCGGCGCCGATGATCGGGGCGATGCCCGCGTCGCGGGCGACTTCGAGAAAATGCGGGATGCCGTAGAGGCCGCCCCGGTCGGTGAGGGCGAGGCGGTTCATCCCCATTTGACGGGCGGCGGCGCAGATCTCCGCCGGCGAACGCACCCCCCAGGCCGGGGAGAAGGAGGAATGGACGTGCAGGTGGGCGAAATTTCTCATTTTAAAATAAAGCTTTCACCGCAGAGGCACAGAGGACCAGAGAAGGTCTGGTTTTCTCTGTGTCCTCTGTGCCTCTAGTGAGCGAAGCGACGGGTGTGAAAAGCATTTGCATTGTCTGTTCAACATCTGTCCTGCGGTTCATGCCCGAAGGCCCGCCCCCAGCAGAGGACTTCCCGCCCGTGGCGGCCGCGCAGGCGGTCGAGGGCGTCCTGCAACGCCTCCTCCTGGGGAGCAACGATCGGCGCGGCGAAGAGTTCCAACTGCCGCTCTTCGGCGGTCAGGCGACCGCAGGCGAGGCGCATCGCCCGGATGCGCACCCGGCGGCTGGCGGTGCGGGCGAAGAGATCTTCGGCGGCGGCGAACAGGGGGCGGTCGTGGCTGAGCGGCGCTGGCAAATTGGCGGTGCGCTGCTCATTTACCCCGTCGGCGTAGGTAATGCTCAGGGTCAGGCGCAAGGCTCCTTTTCCCAACCGTCGCAGGTGCAGCCCGCAGCCCTCGGCCAGGCGGCAGAGTTCGGCGGCGAGCAGGGCATCGTCGTTTTCCGCCCGCGGCAGAAAGCTTTCCTCCGCCACCTCCGGGGCGCGTCGGGGCGGCTGCACCGGCGTGGGGTCGATCCCCTGCGCCCGCTGGCGCAGCAGGGGAGCGAAGGAGCCGAAGGCCAGACGCAGCTGCGCCAGCGGCAGGGCGGCCACCTCCCCGACCCGGCGCAGATTGAGGTCGCTCAGCAGCAGCGCCGCGCGCGCCTGGCCGACGCCGGGGAGAACCGAAACGGGGAGGGGGGCGATGAAGCTGCGCTCGCTGCCGCGCAGCACGTCGCATACGCCGGGTTTTTGCAGAAAGCCGGCGGCGATGCGCGAAACCAGCTTGTTGCCCGCTAAGCCGACGCCGCCGTGCAGGCGCAGGCCCGCGCCGATCTCCCGCTCCAGGCGGGCCGCCGCGTCGCGCCCCGGGCCGAACAGGCGCCTGGTGCCGGTAAGGTCGAGGAAGAGACGCCCCGGCGCCGCCGCCTCCCACAGGGGAGAAAAGCGGCCGGCGCAATCGGTCAGCGCCCGCATGCCGCGGGCGAGCGCCTCCGGGTCGGGGGACAGCAGGGTCAGCGCCGGGCAGCAGCGCCGCGCCTGGTAGACCGCCATCCCCTCATGCACCCCTTCCGCCCGCGCCTCGGCGGAGACGCATTGCAGCAGCGCCCGCTCCGAATGCCCGGGCGCCACCGCCACCGGGCGTTCGCGCAGGGAGGAGTCGGCCACCCGGGCGAGGGCGACGGGAAAAGCGGGAACGGAAAGATGGAGGATGTCGCGGTCCATGGAGACACTTGCGTATGTTTTGCGTAAGTTCGGTGAAAAAAAATCCCCCGCATGCGGGGGCTGCAAGGAAAATTCAAGGTTTCCAATCGACTGGATCGAAAGGAAGGTTCTGTTTCTCCCCAAGCCAGATCAGAAGGTCCGGTTCCGCCATGCACCAGACCAGGGTATCGACCGCTATCCCGGACAGCCTCCCCTTCAGGGGCGGGGAATCCCTTCTTTCGAAAGCGGAAATAAAAGCTACGTGCTGGTGCTCATAACCGGCAGCCTCGGTCATTTTCAACAGCTCACCCTTTCTGGCCTCGGTGACCGGTCCATCCGAATACACGATCTCGACAAAGACCAGAAGGGTATTTTCGCGCCCCAGATCGGCCAACACCAGATCCGGCAGCAGGCGCTGTTGATCAATGGGCAGGCCGAGATCCCGCATAAGCCGATCATCCTGCAAGACGACTTTGTTCCCGCTTTCACTGATCCAGAGGACGGCCGGCTGGCGTAGAAAGCGTGCGGCAAACTGTTCAATCACAGCTTTGGCGATAAGAGAGCTGTTCCCGGTAGCGAGATTGCGCCTTTCGCCGTTGGGCATGGTAACCGAAACCGCGCCCTCGCCGGCCTGGCGCTCCTGCATGATGCGCACTCTGGCCAATTCGGCGGTGGAAAGATAGCGTTTCTGCCATGTCAAAGCCTCATTCTCGAACTGACTCTGCGGCAACAGAAAAAGCTCCGCAAAATGTTTACGTAGAGCGTATCTCCTCTTGTTGCTGGTGGTGGGACGCACGGATTGACAACGACCGCGCCTTTAGGAACAAACCCGTCTCGAAGCGTTTCATCCCGGATCTGCTCCCGGGAATTATCGGCATACCATCGGTTTCCGCCGGGTTCGTATTTGGCCCGAAGGCATTCCTGGGCGGTAACGCTTCCGGCTGCTCTCGTCCTGGAGTTGCGTTTGCTGCTGTGTGAATCGGTAGATGTGCTTCGGCGCCAGCCAGACTCCCCGGTTTTCGATCGCATCGATATAGAGCATGACAAAGACGGTTTTTGCTGCGGTATCTCTGGTCACATAGCCACGGTCTGCGGTCCCCTCGGGGAAAACGAATTCGAGGCGTCTCTGGATCTCGGCGATATCAGGCAGCGGCGCGGATGCGAAAATCGTCATACATCTCCTTAATGGCACGCTCAAGAACGTTCTTGCCGGCCCCCTTTTCGATGAGTGCCTCCAGCCGCCCGCAGACTTCCGGCGAAGGTAAAGGCATGGACTCCAGTTCGTAAGCGGAAACCGCCGCAGACCCGTTGATGCATCTGAATATCCGGTCGACGGTTTCGCTGTTGAGCAGGGCGGCGATCGCGCTGGCGGACACCAGCGGTTCACGTCCGGGAAGTGGGCGTACCATGTTCAGATGATTCTCCACCGTTACCCTTCCGCCATTGGTGTCGATAAACGACTGCGGCAACTCCGCGGCGATAAGGCGTCGCGATTGCTCCAGTGCTGTCGTGCGCTGCAGTAAAACACAAGCGCTCCGCACGATATTGGGGTCGTTCTCCCTGGCCGGCTTGAACCAAGGAACGTGATTCCGGCCGGTTGCCTTGAAAGTAAATATTCCGGAGCCGGATGGTTCGACGCATTCGGCCCAGATCAGCGGAATGGCCCCTTTCACCTTGTCGGCAAACAACCT
>Ga0265293_10008730_pt1 | contig 14886 bp, 16 predicted proteins | sample Munlanlewell138R_FD_192505 | JGI IMG/M metagenome (GOLD analysis project Ga0265293, IMG submission 192505) | Leachate microbial communities from a municipal landfill in Southern Ontario, Canada - Leachate well 138R | ecosystem: Engineered > Solid waste > Landfill > Unclassified | place: Canada...
TATTAAACCATTAGCATGAGCTTCCGATATTATTTTACTAGCTTCTGTCATCATTTCATTTTCATATTCACTACCTAAGTATAAAGTATAACCAACTCCCAAAATTTTTAAACCTGATTTTTTTTGAAACTTAATAACATCAGATACTGACCATAAAGCTAGACCTAGGGGATCTTGAGTTTTTACAATATCTGTTTTTCCATTAAGTTTTACTAGATAAGGTATTTTTTTATATTTATTTCCATAACGAGAAATTAATCCTAAATGAGCCGCAAAAACTCCGATATTGGATTTGTTGGCTATTTTAAAAAGATGTTCTGGGTCGCTGTTTCCAAATTTTAAAGAAGAAGCGAAATCTTTATTCAAGTGCTCTATTTTTTGATCACCAGCGAATAAAAATAAATTATTACTTTTATGAGTAGCAGTTAGAAAGTTTCTTTTATAATCTTTTTTATATTTTTTTGGAACATCCAAGGGAATGTTTATATTCATATTTTTTAAATTATATATTTATGTTATAATATCATTATACTTAAATTATACCATTTTTAAAAAATATGAACAATAATATACAAAATAAAAATAATGAAATAAACTTAAGGAATGATAAAAAAACAAAAAACAAATCTTTTGATAAGTTTAGTTTAAGTTTATGGTTTTTAAAGAATCGTCGTAAACTATTTATAGGGACAGTTATTTTTCTATTTACTTTATCAGTAGTTTTGTTTTTATTTTCTTTTTATAATATTTATGACTATATAAGAGGAACAGATAAAGAAAATAAAGATTTAGAAGAATTAACTAATATTGGTGTTACTGTAAATCCAAGTCGAACAGCCGCTGAATTAGAATATAGTGGTATTCAATATTTTTCTCATGATAATAAATATGATTTTTTAGCCAAAATTAAAAATCCTAATTCCAATTTCTTTTCTAGTATATCATACTGTTTTTATGATGGTGACGTTGAATTAGCTTGCGGAAGTTCTTTTATTTATCCTAATGAAAATAAATACGTAATGATTTTATCTGTTAGTTTGAAAAATCGTCCTAATAATTTATCTTTTTCTATTAAGAATACTAACTGGGAGAGAGTAGATGTTAAAAAATATCCTGATTGGAATGCTTATTATTCCGAAAGAAATAATTTCATAATTACTGATTCTGTTTTTAAAGCCGATAAGATAGATAGTTCAGCTGGCTATATTGATAATGTTTCTTTTTCAATAAAAAATAATACTCCATATAATTATTGGGAAGTTCCTTTGTCTATAATTCTCTTAAAAAATAATAGTGTTGTTGGAATTAATAAATATACTATTTCTGAATTTATGTCTTTAGATCAAGAAAAAGTTAATCTATCTTGGATTAATTCAATTAAATCAGTTAGCGATATTTTAGTGATTCCTGATTTTAATATACTGGACGAAGATAATTATATAAAATACAAATAGGGGAATACTTGTTGATAAAATGTGAATTAAATTTAAGGTTAAAAATATAAAAAAACGAGTGAAAAGTGAATAACTATAACTCGTTTTTTTGTTTTATCTTTTTATCCTTATTTTATAAGTGTTTTCAAATAGTTGAATAATGTTGACCTTTGGGTTTAAGTGGTGTATAATTATAGTTGTTAGGTGAAAAGTGGGGAATTAAAAAAACAAATTTATGTTTATTGGAGAATACAATCACAATCTTGATGATAAAGGAAGATTAGCTATACCAGCTAAGTTTAGAGTTGTTCTTAAAAAGGGCGGTGTCGTAACCAAAGGTTTGGATAACTGTCTTTTTTTATATACAAAAAGCCAATGGGAAAAAATAGCTCAAAAATTATCAGCTTTACCAGTGAGTCAATCTAAAGCCAGGACTTTAGCCAGACATTTTTTAGCTGGAGCTATGAATTTAGAATTTGATAATCAGGGTCGAGTAACTTTACCGGAATATTTACGAAATTTTGCAAATTTAAAAAAGAATATTATTATAGCTGGTTTATACAATCATTTAGAAATTTGGAATAAAGAAGATTGGGATAAATATAAATTAGAAGCTGATAAGAATAGTAATAGCATTGCCGAAGAATTAGGTAATTTAGGAATTTAAAATATGAAGAATTATTATCATGTTCCAGTCATGATTAATGAAGTAATTAATTTTTTAAATGTTAAGAAGGGAGGATACTATATTGACGGAACTTTGGGAGGAGGATCTTATTCTAGATCTATAAGTGACAGAATAGGGTTAGATGGTTTATTAATATCAATTGATTTAGATCCTTTAGCTGTTGAAAATTTTTTAGAAAATAAACCAAAGAATGTAGAAGTGGTGAATGATAATTTTTCCAATTTAAGTAGTATTGTTCATAATAGCGAAATATTTAATGATCGTTTAAAAAAAGTTAATTTTAAATTTGATGGTATCGTGGTTGATCTTGGTTTATCATCGGCTCAATTAGATGATGAAACTCGTGGTTTTTCTTTCTTGAGTGATAGATGTTTAGATATGTCCTTTGGTCCAAAATCTTCCAATGATACAACTTGGATAGTTAATAATTATCGTCCGGCTGATTTAGAGATGATTATAAAAGAATACGGAGAAGAATCTTGGGCTAAAAAAATAACCGAACATTTAGTGGATTATAGAAAGAAAAAAAAGATAACATCAACTAAGGAATTAGCTGAAATAGTAGCTGGAGCCATTCCTAAAAAATTTTGGCATCGAAATATTCATCCGGCCACTAAAACATTTCAGGCTTTAAGAATTGAGACCAATGAAGAATTAAATGTTTTAAAAGAATTTTTACCAGTAGCCATAGAATTATTAAAAAGTGATGGACGATTAGTAGTAGTGTCTTTTCATAGTTTAGAAGATAGAATAGTCAAAAATTTCTTTAGAAATTTAAAAAAAGCCAATGACAAAGTAATTGAAATATTAACCCCTAAACCAGTAATTCCAAGTGAAACGGAAATAAAAGAAAATCATCGTTCTCGTAGTGCTAAATTACGAGCTATAAGAAAAATATAAAAAATTAAAATAATTATATGTCCATACCAGAAAAACAATCAAATCCACAAAGCAAAATATTAAAAACTTTTAATTTGTTTTTAGTGGTAATTTTATTAGTTAGTGGTTTTTATTTTTTAAAAAGTATGGATGATGCTATAGTTAAAAATTTAGAATTAGAACAATTGAAAGGACAAGTAGGATTTTTAGAAAATGAAAATAGAGAAATGCAAGTATTAAAAAATAATTTAGAATCATACGAAAATATTAGTTCCAGATTAAAAGATATGAATATGGTTAAAATAACTGATATTAAATATATAGAAGCAACCAAAGATTCGTTAGCTAAGAAGTAATTTAAAAGAAAAACATGTCTTCCAATTTTTTGAAAAGAAATAATCATAGCGAACCGACCCTAAAAAATAATCGCCTCTATCTTTTAGTAGCGATTATTTTTTTGGTTTTTGTAACCATGATTATTAAATTATATTATTTACAAATAGTTCAACATGAAAAATATCTAGCTAAAGCTGATAATCAACATAATACCTATAAAGAATTAGAAGCTAAGAGAGGAACTATTTATTTGAAATCAAAAAATGGTGAACTTTATCCCATAGCTTTGAATAAAGATTTTGCTTCCATTTATATAAATCCTAAAGCTTTAACTGAAGATGAAATAAAAAATGTCTTAGAACATATCTATAATGTTTTTCATAAAAATCAAGTGGAAACGGAGGTTGATAAATATTTAGCTGAACAAGAAGAATATAGTATTGATGAAGAGTTGGAATATATTGATAATTTGAATATTAGTGATGAGGAAAAAAAGATAAAAAAGGAAGAAGTTGTTTCTAGACAAGATAATCTTGATTCTAATTCTGAATGGTTAGAATTTCAAAAAATGAAAAGGGAATTAGAAATAAATGATCGTAAGCAAAATATAATAAATGATTATTTTTCTAAAGTTAATGTCGCTGATAAATATTCTCGTTTAGTTAGAAGAAAAATAGAAAAAGAAGATTTAATAAATTTTTATTTTGATTTTTTGAAAGATGAATTATCTTTATCCACTTCTTCTGATTTAAGTCTTAATAACGGTGCTATTTTCTTTAAAGAAGAAGATATTAGTAATAAAATTAAGGGTCTTAATTTTACTTGGGAGACTTTACGTTATTATACGGAAAAAAATTTCTTTTCTAATGTTGTTGGTTTTTCTAATTTAGAAAATGTTGGCAGTTATGGTTTAGAGGCTTCTTTCAATACAGAATTGAAAGGAGAAGATGGTTATCTTTTAGGTGATAAAGGAAGCTATAGGGGGGAAAAAATAATAATTGATAAAGATGAATATCGTTCGGCTGTAAATGGACAAAATTTAGTATTGACTATTGATTATGCCGTTCAAGTGCATATTTGTAAAAAATTAGAAGAAGCTCAAGCTAAACATAGTTTTACAGGTGGGAGTATTATTGTTATGAATCCAAAAACTGGAGCAATTATTGCTATGTGTTCCTGGCCAGATTTTGATCCTAATAATTATCAAGATGTTGATGATACAAAAGTTTTTGATAATCAAGCTGTAGCTTATCAATATGAACCGGGATCAATATTTAAAACCATAACTATGGCTGCGGCTATAGATCAGGGGAAGGTTACTTCTGACACTCATTATGATGACAAAGGACAAATAAAAATTTCTGGTTGGTCAAAAATGATAAAAAATTCAGATTATGATACTCATGGAGGACATGGTTGGGTGGATATGAATTATGTTTTAGAAAATTCTTTAAATACAGGAGCTATTTTTGTTGTTAATCAGATAGGTGCGGTAGTTTTTGCCGATTATTTAAAAAAATTTGGTTTTGGAGAAAAAACGGGTATAGATTTAATTTCTGAAGCTTCCGGTGATATTAGTAGTTTATTAGGTGATAAGGTTAAAGATATAAATTTAGCTACCGCTTCTTTTGGTCAAGGATTAGCTGTTACTCCAATACAAATGGTAATGGCTTATGGGGCTATTGCTAATAAAGGGATATTAATGAAACCGTATATTGTATCTCAAGTTTTGGATAAGGACAATAATGTAGTAAAAGAAACAAAACCTCAAAAAGTTAGACAGGTAATATCAGAAAATACTGCTCAAACTATTTCTGCTATGTTGGTTAATGTGGTTGAGAATGGTCATGCTAAAAAATCAAAAGTAGCCGGATATTATATAGGGGGAAAAACGGGAACTGCTCAAATTCCTTCTGGTAAGGGAGGTTATTTAGATAATAAATATATACATACTTTTGTTGGTTATGGTCCAATTGAAGATCCACAATTTGTAATGTTGATTAAATTTGATAGTCCCAATACTTCGGTTTACGCTGAAGGTACAGTTGTGCCAGTGTTTGGCGAAATTATTGATTTTTTGTTAAAATATTATCAGATAGTAGCAACTAGAGAAATATAATCTATTATAATCAAAATATGAAAAAAATAGTTATAAAATTATTGGCTCTTTTCTCCAGAAGAATAATAAAAAAATATCAGCCTAAGGTTATTGGGATTAGTGGTAGTATTGGAAAAACAGGAGTAAAAGAATATATTGAATTTATTTTAAAAAATAAGTTTAGAGTTAGGGCTAGTATAAAAAATTATAATAATGAATTTGGTCTACCTTTATCAATTATTGGAATAATTTCTCCGGGTAAAAATATTTGGGGTTGGTTTAAAGTTTTTGGTCAAGCTTTAAAATTATTAATAATAAAAGATAAAAATTATCCAGAAGTTTTAGTTTTGGAAATGGGTATAGATAGAATAGGTGATATGGATTATTTATTGTCAATTATCAAACCTGATATTGGAATATTAACTAATATTTCTCATTCTCATATTGAATATTTTGGTACTTTAGAACAAATTAAAAAAGAAAAATATAAGTTATTGAAAAATTTAAATAAAAATGGTATAGCTATTTTAAATTCGGATAATTTTTATCTAAAAGAATTAACATCCGAATTAAAAAATATAACTTTTAGTTATGGTTTAAATGAGGGGGCTGATTTTAGAGCTAAGGATATTTCTTTTGTCTTACCAGAAGATTTATTACGGGCTGATTTTTATGGAATTAATTTTAAATTAGAACATGAGGGATCGGTGGTTCCAATTAATCTACCTCGAGCTGTGAGCTATTCTTCTATTTATTCCGCTTTAGCTTCTTTGGCTGTTGGTTTTTACTTGGGTTTAAATATAATAGAAATGGCTGAATATTTAAACAATATTGTTCCGATTATTGGAAGAATGAATATCTTGCCTGGAATAAAAAATAGTATTATAATTGATGACACCTATAATGCTTCACCAGAATCAACTCTTAATGCTTTAAAAACAATGGAGGTAATACCTAAAACCATGGGACGAAAAATAGTAATATTAGGTGATATGTTAGAGTTAGGTGATTATAGTGATGAAGGTCATAGTGTTGTAGGAAAAAAAATAGCTGAAATTAAAATTGATGCTTTATTTTTAATCGGTTCTTTGGCTGAAAAAATTGGACAGATAGCAATTAAATTTGGTTTTGATAGAAATAATGTTTTTAATTTTTCTAAAACTGAAGATGCTGTTGAATTTATAAAAAATGGAATTTTATCAAACGACTTGATTATGGTTAAAGCTTCACAAGGAATGCGTTTAGAAAAAATAGTTAAAACTATAATGTTAGAACCCAAAAAAGCTGATAAATTATTAGTTAGACAAGGGGTAGAATGGCAAAATTAATTATAAATTAAATAACATAAATTATATGGAAGAACTTATTGATAAGTTAGGTGAATTAGAAAATAATCTAATTGAAATCAAAAACACTTTGAACATTAACAAAAAAAAGGATCGTTTAAAAGAATTAAATTTTGAAATGTCTAGGTCAGATTTTTGGAATGATAATGATAAGGCGGTGGAAATAAGTCAAGAAGCTGAATATTTAAAGACTAAAATAAATCGTTTTGATGAATTAGAATTAGAAATTAAAAATCTTAAAGAATTGGCTAATTTAGCCGAAACTTGTCATGATAAATCAGTTAAAGAAAATATTGAAAGTAAATTTAAAGAAATTGAATTTCGTTTTAAAGAAATAGAATTTTTTCTTTTATTTTCTGAAGAAAATGATGATTGTAATGCTATAATTTCTATTCATGCTGGAACGGGTGGAGTTGATGCCCAAGATTGGGCAGAAATCTTAGAAAGAATGTATATTCGTTTTGCTGAAAGAAAAGATTTTAAAATAGAAGTTTTAGAAAGAATCTTAGCCAATGAAGCCGGAATTAAAACTTCCGTTTTAAAAATTAGTGGTCCGTTTGCTTATGGATATTTAAAGGGTGAAAATGGTGTTCATCGTTTAGTTAGAATTTCTCCTTTTAATGCCGATAATCTACGTCACACTTCTTTTGCCGGCATTGAAGTTGTTCCGGAAATTAAAGGTGATGATTCAGTGGTTATTGATGAAAAAGATATACGAATTGATGTTTTTAAATCTTCTGGTCCAGGCGGTCAAGGAGTTAATACTACTGATTCAGCAGTTAGAATAGTTCATATTCCAACAAATATATCTGTTTCCTGTCAAAGTGAAAGATCTCAACATCAAAATAAAGAAAAAGCTTTAATAATTTTGAAATCAAAATTATATAAAATGAAATTAGACGAAAATCAAAAAGCTATGAAAGAAATAAAAGGTGATGCTGGATTTGGAACTTGGAGTAAGCAAATTAGATCTTATGTTTTTCAACCATATAAAATGGTTAAAGATCATAGAACTAAATATTCAACCTCTGATGTTGATGCGGTTACTAATGGTAATTTAGATGGATTCGTAGAAGCTTATTTAAATTTATTAGTTAAAAATAAAAATAAGTAATTTTCATTTTGTTTTTATTTATTTGAAACTTAATATTTAAGTATATTTTTTTAAAATACCGATAAGATTATCGGTATTTTATGTTTTATAAATATAAACTAGAATTAATTACTATTTTTTTTATTCTTGGTTTAACCTTGATTCATTATTTTGATTTTTTAAAATTATATCCAGCTGTAGCATTTTTTATTATTAGTTTAATATTTTTATTTATTGCCAGAAAATCAAAAAAAATTATTTTTTTATTTCTCGCTTTTTTATTTCTCGCTGGTTGGCGTTATGCTTTATTATATCCTCAAGATTTAAGAGGAAGAATTGAAAATTATTATGGTCAAGATTTTAAAATTTTAGGACAAGTTATATCAGAACCAGATACAAGCAATGATAAACAAAAAATAAAATTAAAAGTTTTTTATGGATTAACAGAAAATAATAAATATTTTAAATTACAAGGTCAAGTTTTGATTATAACTAACAAATACCCATCTTATTATTATGGTGATTTATTAAGGATAGAAGGGGAATGTTCTAATCCGGGGTTTATAGATGATTTTAATTATTCATTATATTTAAAAAGATATGGTTTGACGGCTGTATTTTATTATCCAATAATAGAAGAGACAGACTTGTTGTTAGTAGATAAAAAAAATTATTTTAAAGTTTTTATTTATAAATTACGGAATAAGTTAACTGATCAATTTGATTATTATTTATCAATTAATTCTTCGTCTTTTATAAAAGCCATGATGCTTAATGATAAAAGTTCATTAAGTTCAGAAATAAAAACAGAATTTTCTAAAACAGGACTTAGCCATATTATAGCTATTTCTGGTTTACATATTAGTTTATTATCATCTTTATTATTAAGTTTTTTAATTTTAATAGGCCTAAAAAGAAAAACAGCTTTTTATTTCATTTTAGTTTTTCTATTTTTTTATTTGTTTTTAGTTGAATCTCCCGCTTCAGCTATTAGAGCAACCTTGATGTCCGTTTTATCTATAAGTGCCTTAGCTTTTGGGCAACTATATGATATGAGTCGTATTTTATTCTTAATCGGATTATTAATGTTATTCATTAACCCCTTATTTTTATGGGCTGACCTAGGTTTTGTTTTATCATTTTTAGCGGTTGTAGCTATAATATACATTTATCCTATAATATCATCTTTTTTAATAAAAATTTTTTCTAAAAATGAAAGAAAACAAAGTATTATTAATATTATTAGTATAACTATATCCGTTCAATTATTATCGGCACCTGTTTTAATTTCTAATTTTAAACAATTTTCTGTTTTAGCTATTTTAGGAAATTTATTTATTTTATGGATTATTCCGATTATTATGACCTTATCTTTAGTAGCTTTATTAGTATCTTTTTTATTTCCATTTTTATCTCAATTATTATTTTTATTATTAGATTTATTATTAAAATATATTTTATTCATAAATCATTTTTTATCAATTATTCCTGGAGTTAGTATAGAGATTAATATATGGCCATGGTATTGTTCTATAATTTATTATTCCATTATTATTTATTTTTATTTTAAATTAATAAATAAAAAATAGGGATTTTAGAGCCCCTATTTTTTAAAGTATATTTTATTATTTATCTTTTTTCATTGTTTTTAAACATTTTGTGCAAACTTTTGTTTTAATACCCATTATAGTTTTAGTTTGTAGATTTATATTTTGTCTTTTCAATGTTTTTATATTTGAGTGTGATCGGCTGGCTCCTTTAGTTGAGCTTCGTCCACAAACGTCGCATTTCTTTCCCATATTTTTTTATATAAATTATTATTTCAATATTGATGATTGTAGCACAATCTAAAAAATAATCAAGACCATGTATTAGTCCAGCATTTTTGCCAATCATTTTTTTATTTGTTATACTGATAATACTTAATTTATAATTATGGCTATAATTGTTTTATCAGTTATTATTTTAATATTTTCTATAATCATTCATGAATATGGACATGCTTGGATGGCTAATAGATTAGGGGATAGTACCGCTAAAGATTTAGGTCGTTTAACTTTAAATCCTATTCCTCATATTGATATGTTTGGTTCAATTCTTTTACCTCTGTTTTTTATTTTAAGTGGTAGTGGTTTTTTATTAGCTTGGGCTAAACCAGTACCTTATGATCCAACTAGGATAAGAGATAAAAAATATGGAGATTTGAAAGTAGCTTTAAGTGGTCCTATTTCTAATTTAATTTTAGCTACTTTTTTTGGTCTTATGGCTAGATTTTTACCATTAACTAATGGTTTAAAATCTCAATTACTGAGTTATTATTTATCAAATGACACAACTTCTATTCTTTCTTTAATGTCAGGAAATATTTTAGTAGTAATTTTTTTAATGTCAATTATTTTTTGTTTTTTAAATTTATTATTAGCTAGTTTTAATTTAATTCCAATTCCACCTTTAGATGGTTCTAAAATTATTTTAAATTTTTTACCAGAAAGATTAAAGTATAAATTTTTTTCTATTGAAAAATGGGGAATGTTTATAGTCTTTATTTTTTTACTACTTGGTTTTTTTCAATATTTAATGTATCCTATTTTGTATTTTTTAATTTTTTTAACGGGGATCAAATAATTTTATGCATGGTGTAACTCATTTAGCTTTAGGATTAATTATAGGGAAGGCTACCGGAGATTATTCGGCAGCTTTAACGGGATCTTTATTAATTGATGTTGATCATTTATGGCCAGCTTTCAGAGATGGGGAATTATTTAATTTAAAAAAGTTTTTAAAAAGAACAACTAGTTCTAAAGATAGTTCTCGTTGTTTTTTTCATAATATTTTTTCTTGGATTATTTTATCAGCCTTAGCTTGTCTTATTGGTTTTCATTTTGCTTGGGTTTTTTCGTTAGCTTATTTGGGTCATCTAATACTAGATGCTATTGATAGTTCACCCTTTTTTCCTTTATTTCCTATGAAAAAAATAAATATCACTGGTTTTATTTCTTATTGTTCTAAAAAAGAAGCTATGTTTAGTTTATTATTATTTTTAATCTTTGTTGTTTTTAACCTTGACTTATTTTAAATATTTTGATAAATTTTATTTGTATTATAATAAAGGCCCACTGGGTTTTTATGTTTTTTTAATTATTTTTAAAATTATTTATGCCAACTATTAATCAATTAATAAAAAAAGGAAGAAAATCATCTGTTAAAAGAAAGAAAAACCTAGCTTTAAGAACTGGTTTGGATTCTTTACATAGAAAGAAAAAAGTAACTAAAAAAGGATTTCCTTTTAAGCAAGGAGTTTGTCTTAAGGTTACAACTATGACTCCTAAAAAACCGAATTCAGCTTTACGTAAAATAGCTCGTGTTCGTTTATCTAACGGAATGGAAGTAACTTCATATATTCCAGGTATGGGACATAATTTACAAGAACACTCTATAGTATTAATTAAAGGAGGAAAAACAAAGGATTTACCGGGAGTTAGATATAAAGTGGTTCGTGGAGTTTATGATTCTCAAGGAGTAGAAAAAAGACGACAAGGAAGAAGTCGTTATGGAACTAAAAAACCTAAAGAATAATTAATTTATAATATAATAATTTAAAATTGTTATAGCTGACAATTTAAAAAAAATATGAGAGGTAAACAAGCACCTAAAAGGGAAGTTGAAAGTGATTTAAAATATGGTGATAAAAATATCGCTAAGTTTATAAATTACATAATGATAGATGGTAAAAGATCAGTAGCTCAAGGAATAGTGTATGATGCTTTTGATATCATAAGAAAGGAAACTAAACATGATCCTCGCCACATTTTTAATAAAGCTTTAAAAAAGGTATCTCCATTATTAGAAGTTAGAGGAAAGAGAGTTGGAGGCGCTAATTATCAAGTTCCATTTCAAGTTAGAGGGGAACGACGTTTTTATTTAGGTTGTCATTGGATTATTAATTCAGCTAAAGCTCGTAAAGGAAAATCAATGGCTGAAAAATTAGCTGTTGAAATATTAGATGCTTCCAATGGCGAAGGTAATGCTGTAAAGAAACGAGAAACTGTACATAAGATGGCTGAAGCTAACAAAGCTTTTGCTCATTTTTCTAGATAATAATTAAATTAATTAAAATATTATATGTCGCAAGATTATAGTTTAGACAAATTTAGAAATATAGGAATCATGGCTCATATTGATGCTGGTAAAACAACTTTTACCGAGAGAGTTTTATTCTATACTGGAAAAAAACATAAAATTGGTGAAACTCATGATGGAGCTGCCGATATGGATTGGATGGAACAAGAAAAAGAGCGAGGTATTACTATTACTTCAGCTGCTACTACTTGTTTTTGGAAAGATAATAAAATAAATATTATTGATACTCCTGGTCACGTTGATTTTACTGTTGAAGTAGAAAGATCCCTTCGAGTATTAGATGGAGCTGTAGCTGTTTTTGATGCTTCACAGGGAGTAGAACCTCAATCTGAAACGGTTTGGCGTCAAGCTGATAAATATAATGTTCCAAGAATTTGTTTTATTAATAAAATGGACAAGACTGGAGCAGATTTTTACATGAGTTTAGAATCAATTAAAAAAAGATTGAACTCTAAAGCTGTAGCTTATCAATTACCGATTGGATCCGAAAATGATTTTACCAGTATTATTGATTTATTAACTAAGAAAGCCTATAAATTTGAAGGTAATTTTAGAGAACAAATAATTGAAATTGAAATTCCTTCCAATATGACTGAAAAAGTGGATAAGTATAGAAATGAATTAGTGGAAAAAATTGCTGAATTTGATGATATTTTAACTGAAAAATATTTAAACGGCGAAGAGTTAGATTTAATTGATTTAAAAAAAGCTTTAAGAACTGGAGTTATTTCTAATGGAATTTATCCGGTAATGTGTGGTACTGCTTTACAAAATATTGGAATTCAATTAGTTCTTGATGCTGTTTGTGATTATTTACCTTCACCTTTAGATATTGGTGATATAACAGCTACTGATATTAAAGATGAAAATAAAAAAATAATTGTAAAAGCTGATGAAAAAGAACCTTTTGCTGGTTTAGCTTTTAAGATTGCTACTGATCCTTTTGTTGGAAAATTATGTTTTGTTAGAGTTTATAGTGGAGTTTTAAGTTCCGGTTCTTATATAATTAATTCTTCTACTGGTAATAAAGAGAGGGTTGGTCGTTTAGTTAGAATGCATGCTAATCATCGTGAAGAAATAAAAGAAATAAAAGCTGGTGATATTGCTGCCGTTATTGGATTAAAAGATACTACAACTGGAAATACTTTATGTGATGAAAAAAACCCTATTTTATTAGAATCTATTACTTTTCCAGAGCCAGTCATTAAAATTGCTGTTGAACCTAAAACTAAAGCTGATCAAGAAAAAATGGGTGTAGCTTTAAATCGTTTAGCTGAAGAAGATCCTACTTTTAGAGTAGAAAGTGATGAAGAAAGCGGACAAGTTTTAATTTCTGGTATGGGTGAATTACATTTAGATATTATCGTTGATCGTATGCGAAGAGAATTTGGAGTAGAAGCTAATGTTGGTAATCCTCAAGTTTCTTATCGTGAGACCATAAAACAAAAAGCGGAGGCTGAACATAAATATGCTAAGCAATCAGGAGGTCGTGGTCAATATGGACATTGTTATCTTCGGGTTGAACCACAAGAAGTTGGAAAGGGTTATGAATTTGTTGATGAAGTAAAAGGAGGAGTTATTCCTAGAGAATATATACCAGCTATTGAAAAAGGTGTTAAAGAAGCTATGCAAAGCGGTGTTTTAGTCGGTTATCCAATGGTTGATATTAAGACCACTGTTTATGATGGTTCTTATCATGAAGTTGATTCTTCAGAAATAGCTTTTAAAATGGCAGCTATTTTTGCTTTTAAAGATGCTTGTCAAAAAGGAAATCCAGTACTTTTAGAACCAGTTATGAAAGTTGAAGTTACTACCCCAGAAGAATATATGGGAAATATTATTGGTGATTTAAATTCTAAAAGAGGACAAATTGAAGAAATGACTGAAAGAGGAAATGCTAAAGTTGTTTTAGCTAAAGTTCCTTTAGCTGAAATGTTTGGTTATGCTACTTCACTTCGTTCTATGAGTCAAGGAAGAGCTAATTATGTTATGGAATTTTCTCATTACAGTGAAGTACCAAGAAATATTTTAGAACAAATAAAAGAAAAAGCTGGGAAATAAAATAAGTTGATACTATAAAAAACAGAGATGAATAAATAATCATCTCTGTTTTTGTATTTAACATATTTTTATGTTATAATTTTATTATTAAAATTATTAATTAATTTCTAAATCAATGTTTCTTAAAATAAAAAAAGAAATAGCTTTTACTTTGATTGAGTTAATTGTAGTTATTTTTGTTATAGGAGTTATTACTTCTTTAGCAACTGTTTATTTTTCTCAAGTAAAGAAAAATAATAGAGATTATAAAAGGTTGAGTGATATTACTGAATTACAAATAGCTTTAGAAAATTATAGATTTTTTGAAGGTGATTATCCTGGAAATCTCAATTCTTCTACGGGAATAATAGGATCTACAACTGGAAAAATTTTTTTGGATAAGTTTCCAAGTGTTCCCGAATATGTAAATTCTAATTGTTCTTCAACTTCTTATGAGTATATTTATGATAGTAGTAATAAAATTTATTACTTAAACTTTTGTTTAGAAGGTAATATTGAAAGTTATACAGCTGGACCAAAATGTGCTCATCCGGGAGGAATAAAAGATGGAATTTGTTCCTTGTAATAGTATTAATAAATTTAGTATTAATAAAACCATACTTATAGTTTTTGTATTCATTATATAAAAGATCAATAATTTTATCATCTCTTGCTTTTTATTTTTTTTATGATATAATTCTAAATTCAAAATGATTAAGATTAATTATTTTATAATATGTCTAAGCAATTAAAGCAAGTAATAAATCTATCAAAAAAAACTGGGGATCGTATTATTGTTTTTGATAATAGTGAACCGGAGGATTCTGTTGTAG
>Ga0265293_10008731_pt1 | contig 14886 bp, 12 predicted proteins | sample Munlanlewell138R_FD_192505 | JGI IMG/M metagenome (GOLD analysis project Ga0265293, IMG submission 192505) | Leachate microbial communities from a municipal landfill in Southern Ontario, Canada - Leachate well 138R | ecosystem: Engineered > Solid waste > Landfill > Unclassified | place: Canada...
TGCTTTTATAACAATTTGTTGTCTAATTAATTATTATAATTATATAATCATTATACTTTATTAATTTATCACAATGGGACTATATAAACAATATTTATGGACAGAATTTAAATTAATAATTAAAAAGTTAAGCATAATATGAATATACATGTTACAATTTAAACGAGAATAAAAATATGGAGGCAAAAATGGATTTAAGCAAAAAGGTAGCTGATTATATGAGAGATGAAGCATATAGCCCACTGCTATTTGATGAATTAGCAAGGGCTATGGATGTAAATCTCAAGGATTATAATGAGTTTAAAAAAGTACTTACATATATGGAGGAACAAGGTCTTATTGTGAAGACCAGAAAGAAAAGGTATGGAGTGCCTGAGAAAATGAACCTAATTGTAGGTATGCTGCAGGGAAGCCCAAAAGGTTTCGGTTTTCTTATTCCCGATAATCCCGGAGAAAAAGACTTATATATTCCTGTTGAAAATTTAAATGGTGCTATGCATAACGATAAAGTTATTGCAAGAATCACCACGAGAAGTGTAGGAGGGAATAAAAGAGAAGGAGAAATAATAAGGATATTAAAAAGAGGAAATGAAAAAATAATCGGAACTTTTGAAAAAAATAAAAAGTTTGGCTTTGTAACACCTGATGATAGAAGGATTTATCAAGATATATTTGTTTCAAAAGATGATTCCGGCGAGGCAAAAGATAGTTATAAGGTTGTAATTGAGATAACAAAGTGGCCGGAGGGAAGAAGAAACCCTGAAGGTAAGGTAATTGAAATATTAGGGCATAAGGATGATACAGAGGTAGATATTATTTCAATCATTAAAGCACACAATCTTTCCGAGGATTTTCCCCATGATGTGAAACGACAAATATCAAAAATGCCTAAAGAAGTAGGAGAGGAACAAGTTTCCGCTAGAAAAGATCTGCGTGATAACCTTATAATAACCATAGACGGAGAAGATGCAAAGGACTTGGATGATGCCATATCATTGGAGGTACTGGATAATGGAAATTATATGCTGGGTGTTCATATAGCGGATGTTAGCCAATATGTATTTGAACAAAGTCCTTTAGACAAGGAAGCTTTAAACAGAGGGACAAGTGTATATTTGATTGATAGGGTTTTACCAATGTTGCCCAAAGAACTTTCAAACGGCATATGTAGCTTAAACCCTGATAATGACAGATTAACTCTAAGCTGCAGTATGGAAATAGATAATAAAGGTAAGGTAATAAAATATGAGATATATGAAAGTGTCATTAATTCCAAGGGAAAAATGACCTATAGCGATGTCAACAAAATATTAGAACAAAAGAATAGCGAATTGCAAAAAAAATATGATTACCTATTGGATACATTTAATAATATGGAAAAATTAGCGAAAATTTTAAGGGAGAAAAGAAGAGAAAGAGGGAGTCTGGATTTTGAATTTGATGAGACTAAGGTGATATTGGATGAAAAAGGTAAACCTATAGACATAAAGCCCTATATAAGAGGGATCTCAGAGAAAATCATTGAAGAATTTATGATTGTATGTAACGAAATAATTGCGGAGCATTTTTATTGGAGGGAAATGCCATTTATATATAGAGTGCACGAAGACCCGGATCCGGAAAAAATACAAGCCTTTAATCTCTTGGTTCATAATTTTGGTTATAATATTAAGGGAATGGTTGATATACATCCTAAAGCGCTGCAAGAACTTTTAGAATTAGTAAAAGGGAAAAAGGAAGAAAGACTTATAAATACTTTGCTCCTTAGATCACTAAAAAAAGCAAAATATGATGGTAAAAACATGGGACATTTTGGTTTAGCATCAAGATATTACTGCCACTTTACTGCTCCTATAAGAAGATATCCTGACTTAATGATTCATAGAATAATTAAAGAGGACCTCCATGGGAAATTAAACAATAAAAGAATAGAACAACTGCAGGAAAGGATTCCTTATGTTGCCGGGCAATCATCGTTAAGAGAAAGAGGTGCCGATGAAGCGGAGAGGGAGATTATCGATTTGAAAAAGGCACAGTTTATGGAAGACAGAATCGGAAAAGAATTTGAAGGCATAATATCCGGTGTAACAGCTTATGGAATGTATGTTCAATTGGATAATACAATAGAAGGGTTGGTACATGTAAGTAACATGGAAGATGATTATTATATATTTGATGAAAACAATTATTTATTAATCGGGGAAAGAAAAAAGAAAATCTTTAGAATTGGTGATGTTGTAAAAATAATTGTATTATCGGTGGATATAAAAAATCGAAGTATTGATTTTGTACTTAATGAATAGATTTTAATGAACATGACAGGCATGAATTGGAAAACGTGTTATAATATGATTGATGGGGCATATAACATTGCGTTACTGTTCACACATGTATATATTTATATTTTTTATTGTAGATTATTAATATTTGATTAAGATTGCGTTGTGGAAAGGCTTAGAATCTGTTAGCGCAGTGGAAGAATAGTTGCGTCAATTAACATCATCCTGAGCGATAGCGAAGGATCTTATGCTTCAATGGAAAACTGCTGTACCGGGCGATCACAGATCGCCCCTACGGCAATCGTAGCAAATATAATAAGCTGCTTATCAGAAATAGTTAGGGTGTGAACAGCAGCCACATTGCCATTGCAATTGCTCTATGATATACTTTACAAGTTGACAATGAACAGCTAAGTTTATATAATAGGTGTACAGTTTCATATGGGTGGTAATATAATGGCAAGGGATAGTATAAAAAATATTGCTCAGAATAAAAAAGCAAGACATGATTATTTTATAGAAGAGACTTATGAAGCCGGTATCGGGCTTTTCGGTACTGAAGTTAAATCAATAAGACAGGGAAAAGTCAATCTTAAGGATAGTTATGCCGGTATATACAAAGGTGAAGTATATGTATATAATATGCATATAAGCCCATATGAACAAGGAAATATTTATAATAAAGACCCGCTTAGAACTAGAAAGCTTCTATTAAATAAATATGAAATAAACAAACTGATTGGTTATGTCCAACAAAAAGGATATACTCTTGTACCTCTTTCCTTATATTTTAAAGGCAGTTTGGTGAAAATGGAATTAGCAGTAGCAAGAGGAAAACAACTTCATGATAAAAGGCAGGCAATTGCTGCCAGAGATGCTAAAAGAGAAATGGAAAGAGAGTTCAGGGGCAAGAACTATTAATGGGGGCGTAATGGTTTCGACGGGGGTATCAAGAACTAAAATAGCGAGCCGTGGATCTCGGAACCACGTTAAAAGCCGAAAAAATAAAAATAAACGCAGATAACGAATTTGCATTTGCTGCCTAGATAGGGCAGCACGTTCTACCTTTAGTTCCCGCACTTTAGGATAGAGCGTCATTTAGCGGGGGACGTCACTGCCAAAGCTTTGCGGCAGATGTCGTATTATGAAGCTACTAAAGCCGTAAGATTGTCGATAGTCGTACGGTGAAGGGAATGAAAAAATATCGACTGCGCTCGGAGAGATTTTAGTTTAAGGACTTTCGGACAGGGGTTCAATTCCCCTCGCCTCCACCAAAATGAAATTTGAAACACTCATAAAGGAGTGTTTTTGTTATATGTAAGGAAATTAAATAGGGGAATTGAACGGGCGGAAGAAGAGAATGCGACCTTTGGGAGCATTATCCCGCCTTGGCCTGATAGTGAGCGAAGCGAACGGAGGAATTCCCCTCGCCTCCACCAAAATATATAAATTAAATTAACATGCATAGAAATTCCTTATTTTAAAGGAGTTTTTTGTTTTTAATAAATAAATGCACTAAAAGCAAGTTGGCTTTTACTTGTGATAGAACATGTCAAGAGAAATATGACTAGAGTAGTTAACAAAAAAGGTTGTATAAGAGCAGAATGTAATGTTCTTTCTTAGTGGCAATGTTATAATGTAAATAGGAGGTGGAATCTTCATGTATAAAGACGATACCATCTATTATCCGCAAGATGAGATGACTACAGTCTTATTACCTGTAACATCGGGATGTTCTTATAATAAATGTGCTTTTTGCCCTATGTATAAAGGTATAGAATATTGTGAGGTTTCTTTTCATGATATAGAAATGGAGCTGTTAAATGGATATAGATATACGGAAAAAGTTTTTTTAACAGGGGCAGATCCTTTAGCAATAGGGTTTAGCAAAATGAAACGGTTATTGAATTTAATTCATAAATATTTGCCCTATTGTGCTTGCGTTGCATCTTATGCATCTATAAAGAGCATTTCCAATTATAGTACTGATGAGTTATCTTTTCTTCATGATGAAGGCCTCAGGCTTCTTTATATCGGTTTTGAAACAGGAAGAGATGATATACTTAAACTGATGAATAAAAGCCACACTGTAAAGGAAGCAATCGAACAGGCAAAAAAGCTTAATGAAGCAAGACTTTCATTCAATGCTATTCTTATGTACGGTATCGCCGGTAAAGGTGAAGGAATAAAAAATGCAATCGCAAGTGCTGAAATGGTAAATAATTTTATATCAAAAAAAATTATTACCATGAATTTAACAGTTTTTGTCGGGACGGAATTAAACAAAATGATAGCAGACGGTGATTTCTTGTTAGCGGATAGGAGTGAAAGATTGAAAGAAATATGTACACTGATAGATAATCTTGAGCCGGAAAATCCGACAATATTTGATACTACACATCCCACTAATATAATAAAAATTAAGGGAATGTTACCCTATGACAGGGAATTACTAATTAATAAAACAATGGATTATATCTAGTTTTATTGGTGACATTTAACAGTAATGGATAGTTAAAAAGCAAAACGATGGGAGTCGCTTAAAAGGTGGCTTTTTTTACTGTTATGGCATATTATTTATACTAAGCAGTTTATTTTATTAATTGCACAAATTTAATTATGTTATTGATGTTTACTATATTGACATTGGAATTTCATTGTGTTAAAAATACATTGTTATAAATAGTTATTGTAAGAATAACTATAATTTAATTTGATAATGGAGGAAGATAAATGCATGAGGAAATTATCAGATTGATAGGTATTTCAAAAGAATTTGACGGGCAAAAAGTCCTAGATAATATCAACCTATATTTTAATAGAAATGAATTTTTAACGCTTTTAGGACCCAGCGGATGCGGAAAAACCACCACTTTAAGGATAATAGGCGGTTTTGAAACACCGGATGTAGGAGATGTTCTTTTTGAAGGGAAAAAAATTAATGCTCTTCCTCCCTATAAAAGAAAACTGAATACTGTGTTCCAAAGATATGCCTTATTTACCCATATGAACGTATATGAAAATATTGCATTCGGGCTAAAAATCAAGAAAAAAAGCAAGGAATATATTGATAAAAAAGTACATGAGGTATTAAGTTTAGTTAATCTTTCCGGTTATGAAAAAAGAAATATAGATTCCCTAAGTGGCGGACAACAGCAACGCATAGCTATTGCCAGAGCTCTGGTAAATGAGCCTCAGGTTCTATTATTGGATGAACCCTTAGGTGCATTGGATTTAAAGCTTAGAAAAGACATGCAGCTGGAATTAAAAAAAATTCAACAGACTTTGGGTATCACTTTTGTTTATGTAACTCATGATCAGGAAGAAGCCCTAACCATGTCGGATACGATTGTAGTAATGAACGAAGGGAAAATACAGCAGATTGGGAGTCCCGTCGATATTTATAACGAACCGAAAAATGCTTTTGTAGCAGATTTCATAGGTGAAAGCAATATTATAAATGGGATAATGATAAGGGATTATTATGTTGAAATAAAAGGTATCGGTTTTAATTGTGTGGATAAAGGTTTTAGTAGCAATGAAAACGTTGATGTTGTGATACGCCCTGAGGATATTAAGTTGATGCCGTATAAAGAAGGATCGATTGACGGCGTTGTTGAATCTGTTATTTTTAAAGGTGTGCACTATGAAATGATGATTAATGACAATAGCTACAGTTGGATGGTCCAAAGTACACTTATGGAACCTATCGGTACTAAAGTAGGGATGAGTGTCGCACCTTCGGATATTCATATAATGAGGAAGGTGAAAGGAAAATGAAAAGGTCATGGCTATCATTTCCTTATTTAATATGGATGATTATTTTTACTGTGATTCCTTTAGGATTGATACTATTTTATAGCATAGTTAGAATTGAAGACGGCGGTATGATATTGACGATGGGTAATTTTAAAAGAGTGTTGGAACCAATATATTTGGCTGTTTTTCTACGTTCTATTAAAATCGCTATAATAAGTACTGTTATCTGCCTGTTGCTTGGATATCCTATGGCTATGATACTAGCTAGCAAGGAAATGAGCAATAAAAGTATTTTAATTGTATTATTTGTAATCCCTATGTGGATGAATTTTTTAGCTAGAACTTATGCATGGATGACTTTATTGGAAAAGAACGGACTAATAACTACTTTTTTTAATCTACTGGGTATTGAATTACCTATGCTTTTATATACTGAAAGCACAGTTATATTAGGTATGGTATATAATTTTTTACCGTTTATGGTTTTACCGATTTACTCCGTTTTGGTTAAAATAGATAAAGCTGTTCTTGAGGCAGCCGAGGATCTTGGAGCTCCACCGCCTATTGTATTTAGCAGAGTTATTTTTCCTTTAAGCTTACCCGGTGTAACATCAGGTATTATAATGGTATTTATGCCTGCTCTCACTACCTTTGTTATTTCCAGACTTTTAGGTGGAGCACATTTTACTTTGATAGGGAATCTTATAGAACAACAATTTTTGATTACTAGGGATTGGGGTTTCGGTTCTGCACTATCAGTTGTTTTAATGCTTATGATAGTGCTTACCATGGGCTTTGCTTTAAGATATGAGAAGGAAAATGAGGGAGGGGGTCTGTGGTGAAATCAGTATTAAAAAAGATTTATACTTATTTTATTTTTCTATTTCTATATGCGCCGATAATCGTTTTAATAGTGTTCTCTTTTAATGATTCAAAATCAAGAGCCCACTGGACGGGATTCACATTTAAATGGTACTTGGAAATGTTTAAAGATAGGCAAATAATGACATCACTTTACTATACTATTGGTATTGCGTTGGCATCTTCTTTTATAGCAACAATAATTGGTACTGTCGCGGCTGTAGGGATTGTTTATTTAAAAAAGTCTTTAAGATCAGTTTTAATGGATTTGACCTATTTACCTGTTTTAAATCCTGATATAGTAACAGGAATATCTTTAATGTTGCTTTTTATTCTTCTTAGGTTTCCTAGGGGTTTTTTCACAATGCTGTTAGCACATATTACTTTTAATTTGCCTTATGTGATTCTCTCCGTGTTACCTAAGTTAAAGCAATTAGATAATCAAATCTATGATGCTGCATTAGATTTAGGTGCCACTCCTTCTTATGCTTTTACAAAAGTGGTATTGCCTCAAATAGCACCGGGAATTTTTACCGGATTCCTACTTGCTATGACAATGTCTATCGATGATTTTGTAATTAGTTTTTTTACTACGGGTCCCGGTGTTTCAAATTTGGCAATAACGATTTACTCCATGGCCCGGAAAGGAGTAAGTCCTAAAATAAATGCTACATTAAGCTTATTATTTGCTTCCGTTGTTTTATTGCTTTTAATAGTTAATAATAGAATGACAGGAGATAACAATAGAAAGGAGAGAATGGTGTGAAACTGATTTTTAAAAATGTATTGATAGCTGCTTTGGTCATTGGATTAGTTTTTGCTTTGACAGGGTGCGGTAGTGATAAGGATAAGACGGTTTTAAAAGTATATAACTGGGGAGACTATATAGACCCGTCGGTTCTGGACAGCTTTGAGAAAGAACATGGTATAAAAGTGATATATGACGAATTTGCTACAAACGAGGAGATGTATGCGAAAATAAAAGCAGGTGCGGGAGATTATGATATATTAATCCCCTCTGATTATACTATAAAAAGAATGATTGATGAAGATATGCTTCATAAGCTGGATTTTGATAATATACCAAATTATAAGTATATAGACGATAGATTTAAAGACCTTGCCTATGACCCAAATAATGAATATTCGGTTCCTTATATGTGGGGTACTGTTGGAATTCTATATAATAAAAAGATGGTAAATGAAAAAGTAGATAGTTGGGAGATTCTTTGGAATAAAAAATATGAAAAACAAATCCTAATGCTGGATAGTATAAGGGATTCTATCGGTATAACGCTTAAAATGCTGGGATATTCATTAAATACAAAAAGTGATGAAGAATTGGATGAGGCTAAAGAAGCCTTGATAAAGCAAAAACCATTAGTCTTAGCTTACGTGGGTGATGAGGTTAAGGACAAAATGATTGGCGGAGAGGCTGCTCTTGCGGTAGTTTGGTCTGGGGATGCCATATTTGCAAAACGGGAGAACCCGGATCTTGAATATGTCATACCAAAAGAAGGAAGCAATTTATGGTTCGATGCTATTGTAATACCTAAGGTCAGTAAAAATAAAGAAGAGGCAGAGCTATTTATCAATTATCTGTGTGAGACGGATATTGCCTATCAAAATGCGGATTATATCGGATATGCGACACCGCATATAGAAGCATTAAAGATGTTACCTGATGAACTTACAGCGGATAAAACTGCATATCCTGACGACAGTGAGCTTATAGGCAGCGAGGTGCTGGAGGATTTGGCGGGTTCCCTTGTAAAATATGATAGGATATGGACGGAAGTAAAATCAAGATAATTATTATAAAAATGTTCAGTGACGCTGTTATACTTTTAACAGCGTTATTATTACTATAGCGCTTAAAAAAAGTATTAACAGCGAATAGCAAAAATTGCATGAGTTAAAACAATAAGAGGTGATAGGGTGGATGAAAAGAATATAGAAAAAAAGAGATGTGAAACTGCTTTGCCAATTGATAATGTAAAGCCGTTAGATGAAATAGAAAAGAGCATAATAAAAAAATACAGAAAAAATTTGTGGTCTAAATTTGTTAAAGCAGTAAAGGACTTTCAATTGGTAAAAGAGGGAGATAAAATTGCGGTTGCTTTATCCGGTGGAAAAGACAGCACTCTTATGGCTTTGCTCTTTAAAGAATTGCAGCGTCATGGACAAGTAGATTTTGAATTAGAATATATTGTTGCTGATCCGGGTTATCATAAGAGCATTGAGGAGCTAATGTTTGAAAATTATAAATACCTTGACATTCCTATAAAAGTATTTGATTCAGGTATATTTGATATAGTAGACAAAATAGCAAAGGATTATCCATGTTATATGTGTGCAAAAATGCGAAGAGGTGCTCTTTATTCTAAAGCGCAAGAATTTGGATGCAATAAATTAGCATTAGGCCACCATTTTGATGATGTTATAGAAACTACATTACTCAATATTCTTTATACCGGCAGTTTTAAAACTATGCTCCCAAAGCTTAGGTCTACAAATTTTAAAGGATTAGAACTCATACGTCCTTTATATTATATTGAAGAAAAACACATAGAAAGATTTATCCAAAATAGCGGTATTACACCATTAAGTTGTGCTTGCACTGTTGCAGCAGAAAGAACTGGTAATAAGCGATATGAAATAAAGGATATGATTGAAGAATTAAGCGGAAAAATTGATAATTTAAAAGTAAATATTTTTAGGTCAACGCAAAATGTCAATATGGAAGCAATACTGGGTTGGCATAAAGAAGGAAAGAAAATCTCTTATTTAGATTTTTATGAATAATGCTGCTTATTGGTTATTGTTCAAATATTCTATAGATAAAAATTTCTTTATTTTAGATTACTAATATTTATCAAATATTAATTATCTTCTATAAAAAGATATAAAACTATACAATATATTAACGCTAATGCTTACTGTCTTTAAATAGTTGATAATGCATGATTTAGCTTGAAAATACAATATAAATCAATTAGAATGTACTTAAAAAGTGCAATTCATTTTAAATATAGTAAGGTGAGAGGAGCTATTATATGGCAGTTTTAATAGAATGTGTGCCGAATTTTAGTGAAGGAAGAGATAAGAGGATTATTGAAGCAATAGTAGATGAAGTTAGAAAAACAAAAGGGGTTAAGCTTCTTGATTATTCTTCGGATGAAGATCATAATAGAACGGTTGTTACCTATATTGGCAACTCCGATAGTGTAAAAGTTGCTACATATAATTTGGTAAAGAAAGCATCTGATCTTATAGATATGTCGACTCATAAGGGCGGACATCCCAGAATGGGAGCAACAGATGTAGTACCTTTCATACCGGTTTCAGATATTACTATGGCTGAATGTATAGAAATAGCAAAAGAAGTGGGAAAAAAAATAGGGGACGAGTTAAATATTCCTGTCTATTTATATGAGGAAGCAGCCACAGCTGACTATAGGAAGAATCTCGCCGATGTAAGAAGAGGACAATATGAAGGTTTTTTTGATAAAATTAAGCGACCTGAGTGGAAACCTGATTTTGGGCCGGATATAATGAATGTTAAATCCGGTGCAACGGCAATTAGTGCAAGAGTGCCGTTGGTAGCTTTTAATGTGAATTTGGGTACGAATGATTTTACAATAGCTGATAAAATATCGAAAACCGTGAGATTCGCAGGAGGCGGCTTAAGATTTGTTAAAGCGATGGGTGTAATGTTGGAAGAAAGAGATATAGTTCAGGTATCCATGAATCTGGTTAACTATGAAATGACGGCTATATATAGGGCTTATGAGATGGTTAAGATGGAAGCGATGAGGTACGGAGTCTCTGTTGTAGGTAGCGAAGTAATAGGATTATTACCCATGAAAGCTCTTATTGATTGTGCAGAATATTACTTACAAATAGAGAACTTCAGTATAGATCAAGTTTTAGAAAAACGGATAGTAGAATAATAACATAAGCAAAAAAAAATAATTGAGGGTGTTTGATTGGAATGGGAAATACCGACATTAGCAATATTCCGGGGATTAGAATAGGTAATGCACAAAATAATGAAGCGGGAACGGGCTGCACCGTGATAATCTGTGATGACGGAGCCATTGCAGGCGTTGATGTAAGAGGCGGTGCACCCGGTACCAGGGAAACGGATTTATTAAATCCGGAGAATCTGGTAGATGAAGTTCATGGCGTATTGCTTTCCGGGGGAAGCGCTTTTGGATTGGATGCGGCTTCCGGTATTATGGAGTATTTGGAAGGTTCCGGTATAGGCTTTGATGCAGGCATTACAAAAGTACCAATAGTCATAGGGGCAGTTTTATTTGATTTAGAAGTGGGTAATTATAAAATAAGACCCGATAAAAAAATGGGTTATGAAGCTTGTATCAATTCAGAAAAAATGCAATTTTATGAAGGCAATGTAGGAGCCGGAACAGGAGCATCCATCGGCAAGGTTTTAGGGATTAAAAGAGCGATGAAAGGCGGTCTTGGTTCTTATTGTTTCAAAGCAGGAGAACTCTATGTTGGAGCTATAGTTGCAGTAAATTCTTTGGGAGATGTAATTGACCCTATAAATAATAAAATAATTGCAGGAGCTTTAAAAGAAGACGGTAGTTTCTTAGACAGTGAAAGTTTTATAATCAACAGTTTTTATAGTAGCCATGCATTTACCGGAAATACGACAATAGGTGCAGTGATAACAAATGCCCTTTTAAATAAAGCTCAGGCCGGTAAAGTTGCCTCAATGGCGCATAATGGATATGCTAGGACCATAAGACCTTCACATACTATGTATGATGGAGATACTATTTTTACATTATCCTGCGGTAAGGTTGATGGCGATGTATCTGCTGTGGGTACTTTGGCGGCAAAGGCTGTTGAACAGGCTGTGATAAATGGAGTAAAAAAAGCAAAAGGCGCTTATGGTTTAAAATGTTCATCAGATTTGTTTTAATAATCAGAATAGACAGATGTATAACCCATAATGAAATGATAATGTTTTTGATTTATTGTAGAAAAAGCTTGAAAGAAATGGATATGACCTTCTTTTACTTTAAAACCGGGGCCGGTTATTAAAGAAAAGTAGTGAACATGTCCTTCTTTATCTTCGGTATATCCACTCATATAATGAGTATGTCCATTAAAATTTGGATTTTTAGAAGTTATGCCTTTAAAAGTGTGCTCATGACCGAAAATTTTGCTTGTGCCGGTATTATAATCGTGAAGATGAAGTACATCATACATAAAATCACCTCATGGTTAAATGTATGATGTATTTGTTAAAAATGTGAATACATAAAGTTTTTTATTTATTTTTCTTATAGTAAGCAATTAGCAAGTCTACCATTCTACCATAAGATTTGATACCGTCTTTTTGGCTGTTTGCTTTTAAATAGGTATCGTTGATGTTATTAGTTATTTTTTCTACGGGACCTTCATAATTTCCCCAAAAATTATCTATATAAATAAGATCTCTTACCAATCCTTCGCTAAAATTTTTTTTTAGATTTTCCGCACATTTTTCATCTTCTTTATGCAGTGCATTTATTGAATAAGTCAAGGCCAGCAAAGAACCCGAATACTTAAATTCTATATTAGGATTATGGATGCAAGCCAAATAGGATATGAAGTTTGCTTCATCCTCCCTAGCGTAGCCTCGTTGATGTGCCATCTCATGAGCAACAGTGTTAGGGAGACTGGGTTCGGGAGTTTTAATATTTACATTTGCTTCACCGGTGAAAGGAAAGTATATCCCCACGATACCTGTATAACACATAAAATTCGAAAGCAATATTGGTTTTGGTTTACCATATTTACCTGATAAAGTGTTATATGAATCCGAAAGTACATCATACCCTAAATAAGCATTATCCAGCACCCACTTCTTACCTTTTCCTAGTGTCATAATCCCTTTATTGTTTTCAATAATGCTTTCTCTGTATTCATTTGCTTCCTCAATTAAAAACAAGCACAGTTCTTCTAAATCGAGCTTTGAGTATTTTGTTATGTCAACTTTTAATACGTGGGAGAATGGAAGCCTATAATAATTCAAACCCCAAATTATTTGGAATGAAAAGAATATAGCAATAATGACTAACAACAGCTTTTTTGCTGCTTTAATAAGGTATTTGCGGTTCAGATAATCTTTCGATGATAGATATATATCTTTTATAAAAAGTATTAATTTATAGAAAGTTAAAATCAGAAAAACATAAACCAATATTTCAGCTACGGAAATTGGAAATAACCCTGTTAGAAGGCTTAATGGACTATTCAGATATTTATAAATTCTTGTGGAATATAAAGACTCAATAACAACAGGCAATGATAGCATTATGTTTCATCCTTTATACTTTTTATCATGTAATATTATATACTATTTTTTCATTTATAGAAAAGTTTTACTCTCATATAAAAGAAAAAACAAATTGATATAGTCACAGTTTAGTTATCATATATATTTATATTTTTATTGTAGATTATTAGCCTTGGAACTCGACAGTCGTAACAAATCTAATATAAATTTATTACTGGAAAAACAAAAATAAATTATAAATAAAAAGGAAAATCATATAGAATGTTGAATTTATTAAAGATAAAAGTATAAACGAAAGAAAATCTATTTTAAAACGCTAAAAATACAAAAGATAAGGGGATAGGGGAAATGAAAAATAAATACCTTTTATGGACGGTATTTTTAATAATACTGTTTATATTCTTTGCTATGCATGTTTTTGCCGATGGTGAAGTGACGGAGGATAATATGCTTGATATTGTGTATTTGGGCGGAACCACGGATAATAGTAATGATCCTGAAGGAACACTGAATAATCCTGTGAAAACTTTTGCAGAAGCATTTGCAATAGTTAAAAATGACGGAAAAATTATTATGCAGAAAAATACTACTTGGGATTCAAATGATAGAAATGCTATGCAGGACAGGGGCAGTGATTTTAAAATTACTATCGATGGCGGGGGCAAAGGGATTAATAACAGGTCATTTGCTGCCATTGGTTTCGCTAACTGCAGTGGAATTATCTTGGATAGTATAGTGACCACAGCAATCATATATGCTAATGGTTCCCCGCTTACTATAAGAGGAGCGTCGGAACTTGGTATAGTTTATGGCGGCACAAATGATCTTTCAGATTTAGAAAGTGATACCAGTATTACTTTAGAAGGTGGAAAAGTCAGTAATATTTTTGGCGGAAGCCTTGATGGCGAAATTAAAGGAAATGTAGAAATAAACATTTATGGTGGTAAAGTAACAGAAAATATTGTAGGTGTCGGTAAAGGAAGTAATAGGACACCAATTGTTGATAGAAATGTAACGATTAATTTTTTTGATTATGAAGATATAAGTACTAAAAATGAAATATCTATGGCTTGTATGTTTACTAATTATTCCGGAACTATACGTGGAGATAAGACTATTAACATTATTAATTCAAGAATAAAACCACTGGGTATTTATGGAGCCAATAATCTTAACCTTATCAACTCCGAGGTAACGGCATCTAAACTTTGGTTCCAAAGCGGTAATGGACTGACTAAAAATCTTTGTATTGATGAAAACAGTACACTTATCGCAAGCTCAAGTGTTAAAGATACTGAAGAACGCTATTTTTCTATATCCGGTAAACTTTCCGGAAACGGCAAACTTGTGCTTAATAAAGAATCTTATTTAAGTGTTAATGAAGTCGATGAAAAAGCAGAGATTACTATACAAACGGATAAACCTTATACTGATAAAAATGGGCAAACACATGTTTCATTGATAGAATTGACCGGAGGCCTTGATAAATCATTGGATACTAATTGTTTTATTTTGGAAGAAGGTGGAGAACAAGATAAAAAGTATATTTTACTAAACAGTGAAAATGGTAAGAGTATTTATATTGCAGAAGCACCTGAAGAAGACCCGGGCGAAGACCCGGACGAAGATCCTGAAGAAGACCCGGGAGAAGACCCGGGAGAAGACCCGGGCGAG
>Ga0265293_10008734_pt1 | contig 14879 bp, 19 predicted proteins | sample Munlanlewell138R_FD_192505 | JGI IMG/M metagenome (GOLD analysis project Ga0265293, IMG submission 192505) | Leachate microbial communities from a municipal landfill in Southern Ontario, Canada - Leachate well 138R | ecosystem: Engineered > Solid waste > Landfill > Unclassified | place: Canada...
GCCAGATCATCCTTGCCCATTCCAATGCGGACGTTCAGGCGCTTAACCAGGCCGTGCGCGATGCCAGGAAGGAGCGCGGAGAGCTGGCCGGTTCCGCCCGGTTCATGACCGAGCGCGGCGGCCGCGAATTTGCCCAGGGCGACCGCCTGGTGTTCTTGCGCAACGACCGCGAGCTGGACGTGAAAAACGGCACCCTTGGCACCGTCGAGCGGGCCGAAAATGGCCGCCTGGCCGTGCGCCTGGATAGTGGCGAAATGCGCGAGTTCAGCGCCGAGCAATATGCGGCCGTCGATCACGGCTACGCCGTCACGATCCACAAGGCCCAGGGCGTGACCGTGGATCGCGCCTATCTGCTGGCGACCCCCGGCATGGATCGCAGCCTGGCCTATGTCGGCATGACCCGCCACCGCGAGGCCGTGACCCTGTTTGCCGGCGCTGATGACTTCACCGACCGCCGAGCGGGCCGCCTGGTCGATCACGGCGCAGCGCCCTACGAGCACGACCCGAAAAACGGCCTGTCCTACTTCGCCACGCTGGAGAACGACAAGGGCGAACGGCACACCATTTGGGGCGTTGATTTGGAACGTGCCATTGCCGACAGCGGCGCACAGATCGGCGACCGTATCGGCCTGGCGCATGGCGGCGCTCAAACTGTGCGCCTGCCCGATGGGCGGATGGTGGAGCGCAACACCTGGCACGTGCAGACTGCCGAGGAACTGGCCGCTGGCAAGTTGGCCCAGGTGATGGGCCGACAGCGGCCGAAGGAAAGCACGCTGGACTATCTGCCCGACTTCGCAGAACAGCGCGGCTTCGACGGCGAAAGCGTGTTGCGGCGCTGGGTCGAGCGCGGCCGGGCCAAGGTGGCCCACCTGGCGGGCCGGATGCGCGATGCCCTGCGCCGAGGCTTGGAACGCCACGGCCGTCCCGACCTCATGCCGGCCACCGACATTGCCGGCAAGCCAGCCATGCCGCAGCAGCAGGTCGAGAGCACGCCAGAGGACGAGAAAGCACGCAAGGCGCGGGAAATCGCCGAGCGGTTCCGCCAGAAGGTGGCCCAGGAGCGCGGCGAGCTGGCCGCCTCGCAGCAGCGCCCGCAAGCCGAGCAGCAGGCCCCCGACGCCCTGGCCGGATTCCGGGCCAGTGTCGAGCGTGCCGAGGCGGCCGGCGGCGGCCTGGCCCTGGACGTGGCCCGTGCGCAGCTTGCCGTGGCCCAGGAGTTTCAGGCGGCCGGGAAAGATCCACGGCACCACGCCGCAGCCATCATGCAGGAAGGCCAGCGCCGGGCCTTTGCTGGCCTGTCGCAGCCGTCGCCGGCCAAGGTCGAGCGCCAGGCCGAGCGGCCGGCGGCCGTCCAGGTCAATGCGGTGGCCGTGGGCCTTGCCAAGCAGGCCGTGAGCAAGTTCAAGGCCCTGGCGGCCGAGCGGCGGGTAGGTTCCCCCGCGATGAAAGATCTCGGTTCCAAGTGGCAGAGCCTGGCCCCCGAGCTGCGCGAGCAGATCGAGCGATTCAACGCCCTGCCTGCCACGCAGCAGGCCCAGGCGGCAGAACGGATGCAGCAGGAAATGGCCGAGCGGTACAGCCGCGACCCGAAGGCAGCAGCCCGCGACCGCGAGCTGTTCCAAGGGCGTGACCGTGGCGGCCTCAGCCGATAGGCAACCACTCAACGCAAGGAGGACACGATGAACGACGAACGCACCGAGCCTACAAACGACGAGCTGGCCGCCAGTTACGCCAAGCAGATCGAGCAGGCGCAGGCCCGCCGGGAAGCGAAGGACATGGAGCGCCTGGAGCGCCACGGCCAGGCCGCCGCCCTGGCGGCGCAGAGCATCGAGGGCCAGAGCTTCGAGCTGGACGCCGGCCAAAAGGTCGAGCTGAACGAGATCAACGGCCAGCAGGCAAAGACGCTGGCAAAGGAATTGAACCGGGACAACGAGAACGGCGACCAGGTGAAAGCAGCCAGGGCGCGGGAGATCGCCGAACGGTTCAAGGAGAAGGCGGCACGCGACCGGGAGCAAGCCCGCAGCTTTAGCCGCTAAAGGCGGTGCCAAGGGCGGCGGCAACCGACCCAAGGCACCTAACCACAACTCCACCTGACATAGAGGTGAAATCATGGCTGATACCAATGTTACCGGCCGCCAGAGCCGGGCGCTAACGAAATATCGGGCGACCTTTGCGGCTGCGCTGGCCGGGCTGGCGCTGGCGGGCTGGATGATCCAGGCCGCCTATGAGCAGCACATCGAGGTTCTGCGCATCGGCGACCAGACCGGCGAGCGGCTGCAAATGCGCGGCCTGATCGAGCAGGAGGGCGCACGGCATGGGCAGCGTTAAGGCCTGGCGGCAGGCCGCCCTTGCCGCCTACATTGCCGCCGGCGCGGCGCTGTCCGCAGCCGGCTACACCCTGGCATCCACGCAGGCCAATGTGAACGCCATCGCGTCCGCGCAGCAGCGCCTTAGCGATGCCGGCTGGCGCGACCACCTGGCCGGCGACCATGAAGCCAGCGCACGGCGTGCCGCCGGCGAAGGCCTGGCGCTGGACAAGCGCCCCTGCCCTGCCCCCGACTGGCCGGCGGTTGCCGGGCGCGTCATGCCTTCCGTGGTCATGGTGGCCGTCATCGAGCAGGCGAAGGGCGACGGAAGCAGTAACCGCGCATGGCTTGTCCCTGGCGTGCAGACGAACCTTGCGACCGCCATCCTGACCCGGTATCGCGCCTGGCAGGCCGGATGGGCGCAAGCCGACAGCGAACGCGAATGGGTGACGATGGGCGCGGGTTTCCTGATCGGTGACGGCCGCCAGGTGGCGACCGCCGGACATGTTCTCAGCGGCACCGAGGCGGTGCGCGTCAAGCTGGCATCGGGCGAATGGCGGCCGGCCCGCGTGGCCGGGGTTAATCCATCCCTGGACGTGGCCTTGCTGCGCATCGAGGGCGAGCCAGGCCGGCCGGTGACGCCTGCACCTGCCATGCCCCGGCAGGGGCAAGCCATCGCGGCCGTGGGCGCGCCCAACGGCTGGGGCTTTTCCCTGTCGGCCGGGATCGTGAGCCGCTACGGCGAGGCCTCCGGGATGTTCCAGACGCAGCCCATGATGCAGATCGACGCCCCTGTGACTGGCGGTAACTCCGGCGGCCCGGTGTTCAACACCAGAGGCGAGGCTGTGGGCATGGTTAGCTTCGGCAAGGGCGCATTCAATCAGGCCGTGCCCATCGGCCGGGTGCTGGAGATGGCGGATAGGATCAGGCGTTCTGCCTTTGCTTCACCAGCCGGGTGAATGACTCCACATCCATGAGCCAGGCCTGCTGTGCCGCCGTGTAGGTCGGGTGCAAGCTCCTAGGCAGCACAAGCTGAACCCGTTCAACCTTCATCTCGTCCGTCTGGTTCTCGCTGATGCTGGGTTCAAGTGTCAGGAGGTGCTTGTCAGGAATGCGGGCGGCTTCGTTGAGGATTTGCCGCCACCTGTCCTTGCAGGTCGATTTCGATGCCAGCATCGTCAGCCTTGCCTGTGGGAAGGCCGCATTGTGGTAATGGCTGATGCCCGGAAAGATGAAGTCAGGTTTCAGGTTGTTTTCGGTGACGCCGGTTCGCGTGTAGGTCACGCCGTGATCGGTGAACACCTGTTCAAGATGGTTTTCCAGCGCCGAGCCGGCCCGTGATTTCCTGCGTTGCAGGGCGCTTTGAACCAGCTTGATAAAGGGTTCCGTGTCCTCGATGCCGGACTGCGTGAGGCTTCGCAGCTTCTCGCCGAGCAGGTGCTTTTCGAGCGTGCGGAACAGGATTTCTTCCCGTTCCATCCATGCGACCAGCGCAGCATCCGGGTCGTCACGGCTGGAAAGATCGCGGATCGTGCTTCTGGCATAGGCCGAGAATTCGACGGTCTTCGGGAATCTGCCATCAAACCTTGCCAGCATGTCGTCCAGATAGTTCGGCGCTTCCTCTTCCGGTTCGATGCCGATCTGTTCGAGGATCACCCTTGCCGCAAAGCCGATCCTGTCCTGTTCCGTTTCCAGCTCCGACTTGACGGAGAATCCGGGATGCGTGAGATCGGAAAACCCGAACAGCCACATGAGCTGCCGCTCGATGGTCGTGTCCTTCTCGGCCACGATGGCGAGCAGGTCGCCATCGGCCCGCCTTGCAATCACCAGCAGGTCGCCTTCCGCCGCGCACTGCGAGACAAGATTGGTCGGGAAATACAGCCGGTATTCCCAGCGCATGATACCGCGCTCTTCCCTTGCCTTCTGGCGGGCGTCATACCACGTCAGGAATCCGTCCTCGATGACCGGTTCATCGTCCTGGTCGGAGAGATAGAGAAACCTTGCTGCGAAGCGAACCTTCCCGGAAGGTTCACCAAGGATCGAGCGAAGCGATTCCACGCCGTTGAACTCGTGCTGGTTCGACCGGATGACATCGGCCTCGACGGCGCTCAGGCGCTTGAGCGCGACACCCTCGAAATACTGCGACAGATAACCCTGTTTCATTTCCTGATCCCTGTTTCCGGTTCATTGCCACGCAGCCACACCGCAAGGCGCTGTGCTACCTGGCCGGGATCGGTTCCTGCCCCACGAAGGGCACATTCCCAGACCACGGCAACACGCCAGCCGGCCGCAAGGAGCGCATCCCTTGCCCTGTGGTCGCTGGCCCGGTTGCGGTCGATCTTGTTCCGCCAGAAATCAGGCCGGGTGCTTGGAAGCCGGTAGAGCGGGCAGTCGTGACCGTGCCAGAAGCAGCCATGCACGAAGATGGCAGCGCGGTATTTTGGCAGCACGATATCAGGCTTTCCGGGCAGTTCCCGGACGTGAAGGCGGAACCGGAAGCCTTCGCGGTGCAGCAGGCTCCGCACGAGGATTTCCGGCTTCGTGTTTCGCCCCCGGATGCCGGACATCATCCGGCTTCTGGTTGCGGCATCCACTACGTCCGCCACGGGATTCAGGCAAATGCCAGTGGCGGCTGGACGACGCCGGTCTGCTCCTGTTCGATCAGGGTTTCGACATGCGGAACCATGACGCGTGCCACCTCGCGCATGACCGGCATCACCACGCTGTTCCCAAACTGGCGGTAGGCCTGCGTGTCACTGACGGGAATGCGGAACGTGTCGGGGAATCCCATAAGGCGTGCGCATTCGCGCGGGGTCAGGCGGCGCGGCCGCTTGCGGCTGCCCTGCGAGACGAGGATTTCCGAGCCATCCTTGTAATACCGGGCTGAAAGCGTGCGGGCCACGCTGTCCGGTGTGACCAGCCCGAAGCCGAAGCCGTTGCCGGCGGCACGGTGCTTTTCCGCATAGGCCTGGAGATAGGCCCACAGCTTGGGCGTGAGGGTGTATTTGGGCTGGACAGTCTGCCGGTCGTGATCGAAGTACCGGTCGCCATCCCACGGCAGCACGGGTTCGGTGCCGTCCGTCCGGTGAAGGATCGAGGAAAGACGCGGCCCCTCGGACGGCAGTTGCAGATCGTCCCATGAAAAGGCGGTTTTCTCGCGGAAACCAACGATGATGATCCGTTCGCGGTGCTGTGGGGTGAAGTGCTGGCCGTCGATGATCCGGTGGTGCACGTCATAGCCCAGCTCGTCACGCAGGGTTTGCAGGATGACGCGGAACGTGTTGCCCCGGTCGTGTGAAAGCAGGTTCTTGACGTTCTCCAGTAGGAATGCCTTGGGGCGCTTGGCGGCGATGATCCGCGCCACGTCAAAGAACAGCGTTCCCTGTGTCGTGCATTCAAAGCCGTGCGGCCGTCCGAGCGAGTTTTTCTTGGAGACGCCGGCAATGGAGAACGGCTGACAGGGGAAGCCGGCCAGCAGCACGTCGTGATCGGGAACAGCCTCGGCCGGAAAGGGAACGATGTCGCCAACGAAGGTGTGCCGTTCACCGAAGTTCTCGACATAGGTTTTTTTCGAGAACCCGTTCCATTCGCTGGTAAAGACGCATTCGCCGCCGTGAGCCTCGAAGCCCATGCGGATGCCGCCAATCCCTGCGAACAGGTCAATGAATCTGAACCGGCCGCCGCCTGCCGGAGTGTGGGCGGCTTTTTGCAGCAGATCGCGCAATGCCGGTTCCAGCATGGCCGGACATGGGACTTCCCCCTTTTCCCAGCGCCTGACGGTCTTGGGTGTTTTGCCGATGTGTTCGGCTATTTCGCGCTGCGTGAACCTGTCTCGGGCCTGCCGAAGCAGTTCCAGCGGTTGTGCATGGGTCATGTCCTGTCCTTAAAATATATGGGAGTTTTAGGGGACATTATGGCCTATTTTTAACCCTTTGGCAGGGTTTTTTCGTGGCGCGGCTCGCTGTTGTCGCGTATGTCCTAAGTTTTGCGACACGCCCTGCCTGTCATTTTCAGAAGACGATTGCACCAGTTCATCGGGCTGGTCGCCCGGTGTGCAACCGACTTCTGAACGGGTCGCGTCAGCAGTCCTATGCACGACGCGCCGCGAGAGGTAGGAATTGCTCAGGACTCCCCTGCACGATGCCGCCTTGCATTGTGGTCGCAATGTGACTACAATATGGGCGTCTGAATCGTTCCAGGAGAATTGCTATGAGCACTACCGCCGACACCTACGTCCGTGCCCGCATCGACACCAACACCAAGGAGCGCGCAGCCAGCGCGCTCGAAGCAATGGGCCTGTCGATTTCCGACGCCATCCGTCTGCTGATGCTGCGCATCGCCGATGAACACCGCCTGCCCTTCGACGTGAAGGTGCCGAACGCCACCACCAAGAAGGCCATTGCCGAGCTGGAAGCGGGCAAAGGCAAGAAGTTCGCCAGCGTGGACGACCTGATGGCGGATTTGCATGCGGACGATTGACCGTTCCTCCGCGTTCAAACGCGACTACAAGCGAGAGGCCAAGGGCCAGCACCGCGCCACGCTCGATGACGCGCTCAAGCCGGTGCTGCTCGCGCTGGCGACCGACCAGCCATTGGATGCGCGCTACCGCGACCACGACCTTTCCGGCGATTGGGCGGGCTACCGTGAATGCCACGTCAAGCCCGATCTGCTGCTGATCTACCGTAAGTCCGATTCCGACACCCTGCGGCTAGCGCGGCTTGGCTCGCACAGCGAGCTTTTCGGCTGACGCCAGCCGTAGGCCGGAAAAATCGGCGGTTCCGGCTTAAGTCGGTTCGCTGTTCCAGTGCGCCGCCATGTCCGTCAAACGATCATTAGACGGTCAAGCCGGACGCCTGTCCGAAAACACCTTGCGCAACGGGATGACGGACAATAAGATAGACGGACGGAATGGCGGACAAAAGGGCGGCAATGGCACTCATCGGCTATGCGCGGGTATCGACAGCGGAACAGGACACTGCCTTGCAGACCGACGCGCTGCACAAGGCGGGCTGCGAACGGGTGTTCGAGGACACGGCTTCCGGGGCCAAGGCCGACCGTCCCGGCTTGGCCGATGCGCTGGCCTATCTGCGCGATGGCGATGTGCTGGTCGTCTGGCGGCTGGATCGGCTAGGCCGCTCCTTGCCACACCTGATTGAGACGGTCGGCAAGTTGGAAGCGCGGGGCGTCGGCTTTCGGTCGCTGACCGAAAACATAGACACCACGACGCCGGGCGGACGGCTCATCTTCCATGTGTTCGGTGCCCTGGGCCAGTTCGAGCGCGACCTGATCCGCGAGCGCACCAAAGCCGGATTGACTGCTGCCGCCGCACGCGGGCGCAAGGGCGGACGCAGGCCGGTTGTCACCGCCGACAAGTTGCAGCGGGCGCGGGAGCATATCGCCAATGGGCTGAACGTCCGGGAAGCTGCTACGCGGCTCAAGGTGAGCAAGACGGCCCTGTACACCGCGCTGCAAGGCGGAAGCGAGCAACGATGAGCCGCAAGCAAAGCAGCGCGTTCGTCACGACCAGAAAGGGCTTTTGCTATCTGACGGTCAAAGTCGGCAGAAGCAATTTCAACATCATGCGTATTCGCAGCTACACGATTACGCCGCAGGACAAGCGCGACATGCGCCGGTTGTATCCCGACCACCTCTTTGACTGGAAGAAGATCGGCCAGCAGCTTGCCGAAAAGAGAGAGGTGTGTAGAGCCTACCGCTCCAAGCGGCAAGCTCCCCGGAGTACAGAGCGCACACCCGACCAATTCGTGATGGTGTCCTATGACTCAGGGACTCGCACGGTCTACGCCTCTGACGCCTGCGATTCAATGGCATTGCTTGACGCCGTTCTGCACATGGAACGTGCCCGTAAGAAGTAGTGCAGCCGACTCCTGATATTCCGTGCAGTCGGCTTCTGAAAACGACAAATATAGGTTGCGCTTTCATAAATGAGCGTACCCGGTTAGCATGGGCGCGTTTGAGTATGCCCAAAGGAACCGACATGAAGAAACCGGCCACGGCCGCGCCGATGGTGGCGCGGGTCTATCTGCGCGTCAGCACCGACGCGCAGGACTTGGAACGCCAGGAACGAATCATCACGGCCGCGAAGGCCGCCGGCTACTACGTCGCCGGCATCTACCGCGAGAAGGCATCCGGGGCGCGGGCCGACCGGCCCGAGCTGCTGCGCATGGTGGCCGACCTGCAACCCGGCGAGGTGGTCATTGCCGAGAAGATCGACCGCATCAGCCGCCTTCCCCTGCCGGAAGCCGAGCGCCTCGTGGCCTCGATACGCGCCCAGGGCGCGCGCTTGGCTGTCCCTGGCGTGGTCGATCTATCCGACCTGGCGGCCGAGGCCCAGGGCGTCGCCAAGATCGTTCTGGAATCCGTGCAGGAAATGCTTTTGCGCCTGGCCTTGCAGATGGCCCGCGACGACTACGAGGACAGGCGCGAGAGGCAGCGCCAAGGCATCGAGCTGGCGAAGGCCGCCGGCAAGTATCGCGGCCGCCGGGCCGATCCCAAGCGCCGCGCCCAGGTGGTCGCGCTGCGCCGTTCCGGCCACAGCATCACCAGGACGGCCGAGCTGGCCGGGTGCAGCCCGTCCCAGGTCAAGCGGATATGGGCCGAGGAAGTGAGCCAGGCCGAAGCCCGCCGGCGCGGCGCGTTCACCGAGGACGCATTGACCGAGGCCGACGCGCTGGCGGCCGCCGACCAGGAGGGCGCGAAGGCATGAGAAATGGACGCTATCCCCTGCCCCCGCTTCGCCCCGAGCTGCAAGCCGCCCATGACGAAATGGACGCCAAGGGGGATTACTTCGCCTATGCCGTGTGCCGCACCCATGACGGCCAGGCTTGGGAAGTGACCACCAGGCAGGGCGGCATGTATGCCGCGCTCGATGGCCGGTATCTCGACCATGACGAGGCGATGGCCGCCGGCGTGGCTTGGCTGCTGGAACAGATCGACCGCGAGCCGACCGCCGACGAGGCGGCCTATCGGACGCTATGGGAGGCGCAGGATTTTAGCCGCTAAAGACCGTTCATAGACACCGCTTTTAATATTAAAAGAACATTCAAAAAGCGCGCCAACCCTATTGACGAAACCGCGCCAAGCCGGCACAATCTGGCACTGTAATTTAATATCCTTTGGAGGTGCCAATATGGTTCTTGACGATGGCGCAACATGGGAGGCTGTTCCCGACCCTATGGGGCTTGGGCGTGGCTGGACGGCCATCCGCCAGGGCGAAGACGAGCGCGGGCCATTCGAGGAATGGTGCGGCCAGTTCTTCCCCTCCGCGTCGGCCTGCCGCCAGGCCATCGAGGAGGGGCGCGCCGATGCCAAGCGTTAATATCCAAGACAGTGTTTTTCAACGTTCAATAACGGTGCGAACATGATTATTACAGTAGGAAACACAAAGGGCGGCGTCGGCAAGACGACGCTGGCCGTTCAGCTCGCCATCGCCCGCGCCTTGGCAGGGCGCGACGTGTGGCTGATCGACGGCGACCGCCAGGGCACGGCAGCGGCGGCCATCGCCGCACGGGCCGAGGGCGGGCGTCAGCCGGGGATTGCCTGCGCGCAATACGCGGACGGCCCGGCCCTGCGCGGCCAGGTGCAGCAGCAGCGGAACAAGTGGCAAGACATCATCATCGACGCCGGCGGCCGCGACTCGACCGCGCTACGGGCGGCGCTGATCTTGTCCGATGTGCTGCTGGTGCCGTTCGCGCCGCGTTCCTATGACGTGTGGGCGCTCGATGACATGGCCGCGCTGGTGGATGAAGCCCGGAGCGTCCGCGACGGCCTGCGCGCCTTCGCCGTGATGAACCAGGCCGACCCCGGCGAGCACTCGGCCGACAACGCCGACGCGGCTGCGGCCGTGGCCGAGGTTCCGCAGTTCGAGTACCTGGCAGCCCCCATCCGGCGACGCAAGGCGTTCAGCAATGCCGGCGGCGCTGGCCTGGCCGTGTCCGAGCTGGCCCCCCGCGACCCGAAGGCGATAGCCGAGATTGATAGTCTCGTTTCATCGCTTTTTAATATCCAACAAATCGCCTAACGGGAGTTTTTAGCATGTCAATACAGCGCAAACCCAAGACCGCCCCGGCAACCGCCGCCCAGGATGCTTTCATCCAGGGCGCACCCGACGCCAGCAAGGCCGCGCCGGCGGCCGCCTATGAGAAGGGCATCCCCAAGGGCCACAAACGGCAGATCACCTTGACCATTGCGCCCGAGCTTCTGCGCAAGGTCGATGAAGTCGCCAAGCGCACCGGCCAGGCCCGCGCCGCCGTCATCAACATGGCGATTTTCCGCGCCTTGGAAGGCGATATTTTCCAGAGCTAAAAGGAGTTCAAAGAGAATGAAAGTAATATCCAAGGGCAATCCATGAGCATTTGCGCCGCTTTAGCGGCTAAAACCAGGGCGAAGAAGGCCGGGCGGATAGCGCAGAACCTGGCCCAAGCGGCCCGCGAAAACGCGCAGCTCGGTTTGCCGGCGCCGTGGCAGCTCAATGGCATTTGGCTGGTGCCGCTCGAATCCGGCCGCGTGAAGCCCATAGGGTCGGCACCGTGGCGGCGGCCGAAGGCTTAGGAGACGGCATGAACAACCAACGCGGGAAAGGGCCGCAGCAGATCGGCGACCTATTGGGCGGTTCCCTGGGCGCTTCCTTGGAGAAGCTGAAAGCCGGGATCGATGCGAAGCAACAGAAGCGCATCGAGGCCGCCGCACGGCCGGGCGAGTCCAAGGAGCAGGTAGCCGCTAGGCTGCGCGACGAGGACGCCCGCGCCGACCGCGAGCGCAACGCCAGCAGCCCCGTTAAATCGCCCCCCCCTTCGCCGTCTATCCGCAAGCCGCCGACCGGCGACGAGCAGCCCGATTTTTTCGTGCCGTCGCTCTACGACGTGGGCACCAAGGATTCCCGCAGCATCATGGACGTGGCTGTGTTCCGCCTGTCCAAAAAGGACAAGCGCGCCGGCGGGGTCATCCGCTACGAACTGTCCGATGGTTACGTGGAGGTGAAGGCAGGCCCGGACGGCATGGCGTCCGTTTGGGATTACGACCTGGTGCTGATGATGGTTTCGCACCTGACCGAAGCCATGAACCGCTACCGCGAGGGCAGGGGCGAGAAGCCAGGCCGCACCTACCGGCCCCATGTGAGTGACATTCTCAAGTTTTGCCGCCGTGGCGACGGCGGCCGTCAGGCGGATGAAGTGGAAGGGGCGCTAGACCGGCTCAAGGGCACGACCATCAAGAACGTGCGCGAGCGGCCATCCGCCAACGGCCGGCGGCCCATGCGCGAGGTCGAGGCCGAAGGCTTGGTAAGCAGTTACAAGGTGCTGTCCTATACAGAGAACGGCAAGATTGCGTCCGTCGAGATCGAGGCCCCGAAGTGGCTTTACCGTGAAGTCACAGAAGGCAAGCGGCCGGACGTGCTGACCGTGCATCCCGACTACTTCCTGATTGACCCAGGCATCGGTCGGTTCGTCTATCGCCTAGCTCGCCGAGCGGCTGGCAAGGGTGAAGCGAAATGGGCTTTCCAGACGATCTACGAGCGCAGCGGCAGCGCGGGCACGTTCAAGGAGTTTCGCCGCATCCTGCGCAACATCATCGAGGCCAACGACCTGCCCGAATACGAGCTGCGAGAGGAAGCAGGGCAGGGCGGCCCGCTGCTGGTGATGATCTACCGCGACCGCGCCGACGAGGCGCTGCCGCCGCCGTCCGGTGTGTAATAGACGGAGATCGGCGCTAGGGCAAAATGTCCTAACGCCTGTTCAGGCAGGAACAGCCCCTGGCTTGTGGATAGTCCGTCGATTACCCACCCGAACCCGTCTATTACACACCGGCTTCCGTCTATCACCCACCCGAACCCGTCTATTACACACCGGCCACATTCGCAAGTCATTGATTAGTAATGGAAAACTGCCGATTTTCCCGGCTAAAACTCTTTAAAACATATAAAAACTCTTAAAACCCGCCTGGCCTGTGCATAAGTCGCGGCCAGATCGAACCGCCCAAGCGCCCTACGGGCGCACCTGCCCTCCGGTCGCTTCGCTCCCTTCGCCCCGCCGCCTACGGCGTCGGCCTGCGCCTTCGGCGGGGCACCCCTGCGGGGTTCCCCCGCTTCGCGGCTCCCCCTCCCGGCAATCGTGCTGGCCTGCGGCCAGGCTGCTTACCAAAGGCGCGGCCGCAGCCGCGCCAGTACCAGCTCCACCCCCTCGCCCTCATCGAGCGCCGCAGCAGCTCGAAAGCCAAGAAAAGCCAGGTTTAGCAAGGAAAAGCGGTTTGCCGAGGCCGTGCCCAACCTCAAACGCCAGCGCTGGCGTGACGGCCGCAGGTTGGACGCCAAGAGGGAAGGGCGGCAACGCCGACCAGGCCGACGAGCTGGCCAGCTTCGCCACTTCCGGCGATGACGGCCGCCGGCGCTCGAGCTCGCATCGCCAGGAATGACGATGCAGGCCCAGGGCAGGGCACCGCGCCCAGGCTGTCCAGGAGCGCCCAGGACGCACGAAGCCGGGCGCAGACGGGGGAAAGGGTCGGCCGACCCCTGAAAACGCCTCTACGGGCTTCCTGCGCCCGTTTTTCGCCGCCGACGCGCTCCCGGCCGGGCGCTGGCCGTGGCCGCCCGCGTAGCGTTCCTGTAGGGTTTGTAAAATTTCTGTATGGTCTTGTGTTTTGTAATATGTAGTAGTATTATACAACATACTACAACGCTACATTTTTACAGGAGCGCATCATGGCCGTGACCAAAGAGCAGATTTTTTCCGCCGCTGACGAGCTGGCCGCCGGCGGCCAGAAGCCCACCCTTGAGGCCATCCGCCAGCGCACCGGCGGCAGCTACACCACCATTTCCCCGGCGCTGAACGAATGGAAGGCCCGGCAGGCCACGGCCGCCGCGCCGCTGCGCGAGCCTGCGCCCCAGGCTGTCGCCGACCGTCTGGCCGAACTGGGCGCGGACGTGTGGGCCGTGGCGCTCGACCTGGCAAACGCCCGCCTGGCCGTGGAGCGCGAGGCGCTGGAAAAGGCCCGCGCCGAGCTGGAAGCCGACCGCAACGAGGCAACCGAGCTGGCCGACAAGCTGGCGAGCGACGTGGAAGCTCTGCAATCCCGCCTGGCGTCCATCGAGGCCGCCGAAGCGGCCGCACGCGGCGAAGCCGACGAGCTGCGGGCCAGCCTGACCGCTGCCCAGGAACAGGCGCACACCGCCGAGGCCCGCGCCCAGGAGATCGAGCGCCGCGCCGGCGAGCTGCGCACGGAACTGGACAGGGCGCACCAGGACGCCGACCAGGCGCGCGGGGCTCTGGCCGAGCAGCAGAAGGCCAGCCAGGCCGCCGCCGCTCAACTCGACCAGGTGCGCGGCGAGCTGGTGAAGGCGCAGGCCAAGGCCGAGGCCGACCAGGAAGCGCACCAGGAGCAGCGCAAGACCGCAGCGGCCGAGGCGCACCGCATGGCCGAACGCCTCACCGCCGCCCAGGGCGAACGCGACCAGGCGCGGCAGGATGCCAGCGCCGCCCGCGAGGAAGCCGCCCGCCTGGCCGGGCAGCTCACGGCGCACCAGGAACAGAACGCCGCGCTGCTGGCCCGCATCCAGCCGGCGGCCGACCAGGACAAGCCGGCCAAGGGGCGCAAGTGATGCGGGCAGGGCTGGCCGCGTTCGCGGTCATCCTGGCGGCGACGGCCGCCCAGGCCGGCGAGCTGCGCGGCCGGGTGGTGGCCGTCGCCGATGGCGACACGCTCACCATTCTGGACGCCGGCCGCCAGCAGCGCCGCATCCGGCTGGCCGAGATCGACGCGCCCGAGAAGCGGCAACCCTTCGGCCAGCGGTCGAAGCAATCGCTTTCCGATCTTTGCTACGGCCGGGATGCCGTCATCGAGGACGGCGGGCGCGACCGCTACGGCCGCACCATCGGCCGCGTGAGCTGCGCGGGCATCGACGCCAACGCCGAGCAGGTACGGCGCGGCATGGCATGGGTTTTCGACCGCTACGCGACCGACCGGAGCCTCTACGCGATCCAGGACGAGGCGAGGGCGGCCCGGCGTGGCCTATGGCGCGATCCCCAGCCGGTGCCGCCGTGGGAATACAGGGCTAAAAAATAGTAAATGCACTGTTTTTAATGTTAAAAACAGTGCATCGCTTCGGGCTGATATTGACACTTGGGGGGCGGCTTTAGCCGCTGAAAGACTACTGGCCGCCGCGCCGCTGCCTGGCGGCGGCCAGGTCGATCACGTCCGCCGTGCGCCGGCCGGCGGCCTGCATCGGCGTGGCCGGGGCAGGGCGGCCGGGTTCCGCCTGGCGCGGCCGCCGGCGGAACAGTTCGAGCAGGAACGACCCCAGGAAGATGCCGGGAATGAACGGCAGCACGATCAGCACGCCCAGGGCCGAGGCCAGCGCCCGGAAGGGCTTGGCGAGCCACCGCAGCGGCCCGCGCAGCAGATCGGCCAGCAGGCCATCGAGCAACCAGAGCGCCACAGCCAGGACGAAGCCGCCGGCGGCGACCGTCATCACCGCGCCGCCGCCGAACCAGGCGGCCAGGCCGACCAGCAGCAGATAACCGATGACGACGAAAACCCACATGGCCGCGCCCGTCAGCTATGGTA
>Ga0265293_10008735_pt1 | contig 14878 bp, 15 predicted proteins | sample Munlanlewell138R_FD_192505 | JGI IMG/M metagenome (GOLD analysis project Ga0265293, IMG submission 192505) | Leachate microbial communities from a municipal landfill in Southern Ontario, Canada - Leachate well 138R | ecosystem: Engineered > Solid waste > Landfill > Unclassified | place: Canada...
CCACCGACAACCTATAAACCGCTTCTTTGATCTGTCCGGCCCGATAAGTCGGCTGACCGGCCAAAATTTCATTCAATTTACTCAAGTCCATTGCAAATATTTAAGGGATATGCCCTTTTTATAGATGAAGGCGTTGCCGTGGCCGGGATGGACGATGACGCCGTCGGGAATCAACGCATCAAGTTTTTTTAGCGACGCGGCCATTTGTCCGTTGGACCCGCCTTCAAGATCGGTGCGCCCGATGCCGTCTTCAAAAAGAGTGTCGCCCGAAACCACAAAACCATCGCCAAAAAAGCAGACACCGTCGGGCGTATGCCCGGAGGTTTTAACAACTTTTAATTTTGATTTGCCGATTGCCAAAATATCTCCATCATTCAGATTTGCCAAAACCTCAACGCCGAATTTTTCGGCAACCGCGGCATTGGCGCCGATATGGTCAAAATGGCGATGAGTGTTGGCAATAAATTTCAATTTGGCACCGCTTTTTTCAATCGCATCAATAATTTTTTGCGGTTCGTCGCCCGGATCAATCACCGCCGCCTCTCCCCCGTCAACCAGCAGATAACAATTCGCTCGCAACATCCCGACCACGATTTTTTCTATCTTCATAAAAAATAAAATTGCAAACTGCGTTGAGGCAAGCATTTTTTGCGATGTCGCACCGGCGACGGCCGCGCGAAAGCAATTTGCCAGCAGGCAAATATGCGCGTCGCAAAAAATACTTGCCGAATAAGCGTTGCTAATTTTACATCCCAAACCCTCCCATTCCCATTGACTGCATTTTTCTGGCCACCACCATCTGCACTTTTTTCATCGCATCATTGATGCAATCCCGAACCGCCTTTTCCTGCTCCGCCAGGGAAAGATCGGGGTTCAGCTGGACATCTTCCACTTCCAATTTGCCGTTCATCAGGATTTTAACACCGTTTTTTTCGTTTTCCACTTTTTCGTTTTTCAGCGCGCCCTGTATCTCCTGCAACTTTTTGATCTGTTTCAATTTCTCAAACATATTTTCAAAAATCTTTAATCCTTAATCCTTAATCTTTAACAAAAACCCTCGCCTTAAACCCAGTTAACGATTAACGATTAACAGTTAACGATTATTATTATATTTTGACTTTATCGCAAAATCATATAATTTCAAGGTATGCAAACGCCAATCTCAAAAATCATCGCGCAGAAACTGGTTCAAGCCAATCCGCGGACAAAGACGGATTTGGAAGCATTCAAGCGGAAAACCGCCAAAGAACTGAAAATTCCCTATCCGAACAACCTCCGGCTTCTTTCCGCGCTTTCCGAAATTTCCGAAGGTTCCGAAGGTCTAACCTTCGGGCGAAGGTTAGACCTTCGGAAAGTAAAATGCTTGAAAGATTTATTGCGGGTGCGGCCGGTGCGGTCGCTGTCGGGCATTGTGAACGTTTCGGTGCTCACCAAACCCTATCCCTGCCCGGGGAATTGCCTTTATTGCCCGACCGAAGCGGGATTTCCCAAAAGCTATCTTTCGGGTGAACCGGCCGCCGAACGCGCCAAGCTTTTGAAGTTCAATCCGTATATCCAAGTCAAAAAACGGCTGGAAAATTTGGCGGCCGAAGGCCACAACATTGACAAAGTGGAATTGCGCGTGATCGGCGGCACCTGGAGCTTCTATCCCAAGGCCTATCAAACCCGATTCATCGCCCGTTGCTTTCAGGCTTGCAATGATTTTGGCAAATCAAAAAATAAGGCCTTGCCCATCGCAAGCGAGCAAAAGAAAAATGAAACCGCCAAATGCCGCATCGTGGGCATTTCGGTGGAAACCCGCCCGGACTATATCAACGGAAAAGAAATCTTCCGCCTGCGCCAATTGGGCGTCACGCGCGTGGAACTGGGTATTCAAAGCGTTTATGACGATGTTCTGGAATTGAATAACCGAGGCCACAAAGTTGCCGCGGCAATCGCCGCAACAAAAATACTCAAAGATGCCGGATTCAAAGTTTCCTATCAAATAATGCTTAATTTATACGGCTCGTCGCCAAAACGCGATCTGGCCATGGCTAATGTTTTATTTTCAAACCCCGATTTCTGCCCCGATCTGTTGAAAATCTATCCCTGCGCGGTTCTGCCCGAGGCGCCACTGCACGAATTATACGAAAACGGAAAATACCGTCCCTATTCCGATGAAAAATTGGTTGAAGCCGTCAAGGAAATAAAAAAGATCACGCCGCCGTGGGTGCGCATTGAGCGGATCATCCGCGACATTCCCTCCCCGCGCATAACAACGGGAACCAAAGGAATTTCCAATCTGCGCCAAATCATCGCCAATGATATGGAACGCGAACACTGGCGTTGCCAGTGCATCCGCTGCCGCGAGATCAAAGGCGATTACAATCCGCAAGAAAAAATAATTCTTGTCCGGCGCGATTATCAAGCCTCGCAAGGAAAAGAAATTTTTTTGAGTTTTGAAAATGAAGACAAAACAAAGCTATTCAGCTTGTTGCGGTTAAGAATAACCGACAAAGGAACAAAATTAATGATCGAAAATGCGGGCGATTACATGGAATCGCCCCTACGAAATACAATCGGAATCATAAGAGAAATACATACATACGGAATCCAAACCGCGATCGGTAAAATCGCGACTTCCGCCCAGCACACCGGCTTGGGGAAAAAACTGATTTTGGAAGCAGAACGGATTGCCAAATCCGAATTCAACATAAAAAAAATCGCTACGATTTCCGGCGTGGGCGCACGCCAATACTGGCGCAAAAACGGCTACAAACTGCAAAATACTTATATGGTAAAAAAATTGCGCGAACGAATCCGCGCCTGCTAGCGGCCGCCGCCCCGGCGGCGGCGTCTCTTATTTTTATTTTTCCGATGCTTCCGTCCAAGCCTTTCAAGCTTGGACCGAATGATAAATCGAGCTGTCCTTTCTTTTTCAGAGATGATTTGTCCATACTTTTCCAAATCACCCCTCTCCTCCGGCGACATGCCGGAAATTATTATCACCATTTAATCACCTGATTTGATGATGTATATTTTTTTATTTTTGTCAAGGTTTGCGAGCGCGCCAGCGGCGTTCAAGGCGGCGGGTTTGCGGTTCGTCAAAACCGAAATGATGGGCAATTTCGTGCCAGACCACAACCCTTACCAACTCCTTGATTTCTTCGGGCGTGCGCGCCTCTTCCTCAATCAATGATTTGAAAATAGTGATCTTGTCCGGCAGGCGAATGGCATCGCTTTTCCCCCATTGGTTTTCCGGAATCCCTTCATATAACCCAAGCAAATTGCGTTTCGCGGGCCCGTCTTCAATGACAATCGCCACGTTTTTTAACGCGTCTTTAATGTTTTGCGGCAGGCCATCCACGGCCATGGCAGTCAGTTTTTCAAATTCATTTAATTCCATAGCAAATTGATCAGAGTTTTAGAGTTTTAGATTTACATAGGTGTCACCTATGTAAATCTATGTAAATTTAAAACGGATAGGTGACGGTTTCCAGACGGCGTTTGGCGGCGTCAATTTCTTTGGCGCCGGACCGGCTGGCAATGATACCGCGTTCAATCGCGGCCAAGGTTTTGTCGTAGGTCGCGCGATCAACGGGAAACGGCGTGCCGTCTTTGCCGCCCACGGCAAAAGTGTAGCGCGCGGGATCTTCATAGGACGGTTTGGCGCCATAAACGATCTCGGCCACCAGCGACAGCGCCCGGATGGTTTTGGGACCAACGCCTTCGCCGGCCAGCAACTGCGCAAACTCCGTTGGCGCGAAAAAATGCGCCTTCTCAATCGTCTTTTTCAACCGCTTCATATCAAACTTTTCCGCGACGACCGGATGCCAATGAAATTCAACATCGTTTAGCTCCATCTCGGAAAATCCGGGCAGACGGCTCTGTTTTCCCAAGCTTGAACCGCCGGGATTAGCAACCGCCGGCATATTTTTTGAAACTTTTTCGGCCGCGATTTGTAAATTTTTCAGCACGGCCGCGGGCTCAAGCTTCACCATTTGCGCGGAAATCTCTTTGTTTTCCCGGCTCTCCTCGGCAGTCAAATTCAGCGGCTTTAGCCGCGCGTCGCTGGCAATGCCCGAATGCGGATTTTCGCAGAAATCATTCACGCCGTCCGACAGCCAGTGATAGCGCCGCGCTTTTTGCAAATCAGTGTTCATCCCCTGCTGGATCACGGCCCATTTGCCGGAATTGGTGAACAATAAATTGTGCGCGTAAATGGAAAATCCGTCCTGCACCAGCGCCGAATCAACTTTGGCCGCCATTTTACTGGCGTTCACCAGGCTGTTGGTTTTGCTTTCGGACCAGCCAAGATATTGGCCCCACTTTTGCGTTTCTTCGGGAGTTTTGCGCGACACGCGCTTGCCGCCGCAAACATAAAATCCCAGATCGGTTTCCATACCGCGCACCGCTTCTTTTAACGCGCCCATCGTGGTGACGGTCAGGCCTGAAGAATTCCAGTCAAACCCCATCACGCATCCCAGCGACTGGAACCATGCCGGATCGGAAAGCCGCCGCAACAACTCTTCGGGGCCGAATTCCTCCACAATGGCAACACAAATCCCCCGCCCCATGCGGGTCATTCTCTCAAACAGCCAGCGGGGGCAACGCCCCCAATCCAACGGCACGGTGGCAATCCCGGTTCGCATATGAGTCCACTCTAACGCAAAACTGACTTGGTAGCCAGTTTTGCGTTAGAGCAATTTTCAATTTTCAGTTTTCAATTTTCAAACAAATGCCAAATTGCAAAACCAGAGCACGGAATTATAAAAAAACGGTGCTATCTACCAGAGCCATGGCAAAAATTACCAAAACGGCAGTAGCGTATTTTTGCATTTTAAGGGTCTATCCCCCGTGCCTGTCCCGAGGTAATCCGAGGGATAATCGCGGGGGTTAGACCCTGGCCAAAGAATTTTAAGCACAAAATTAAAAGGGTCTAACCCTCGCAGTAACGAGGGATAGACCCTTTTAATTTTAGACCCAGTGAAAATTGGAAATTGATAATTGAAAATTATTTTGATTACTTGGCCAGTGGGAAAAAGATGAAAAATTTGGAGCCCATTTTTTCAATGCTTTCCAGCATAATGTCGCCGCCCATTTTGCGCGCCATTTCGCGCGACATCCACAACCCCAATCCCGTGCCGGGAATTTCGGCGTTTTCTTGGGTTTTCACGCGATAAAATTGTTCAAACAAATGCGCCTGCCCTTCGGCCGAAATGCCAAAACCGGTGTCCTGAATGGTGATGGCGCACCGTTTTTTGGCGGTTTGCGCCGCCACCGTCACCGCCACTTTTCCCGCCGGCGTGTATTTGATGGAATTCTCCACCAAATTGGTGACAATCCGTTTGAAGCACACCGGATTAACGCGGATCTTGTGGGAAAAGCCTTTCGCGTCAAAAGAAAGTTTCAGCCCCTTTTGTTCGGCTTTGGCCGCCAATCCGTCAACAATTTCCTTGACCACAATATCTGGCGCGATGATCTCGGGTTCAAAATCGGTCCGTCCCTGCTCCAAGTGCGACACCTCCAGAATGTCGGCCATCAAATCGCTCAGGTTTTTGACCGATAATACCATCCGGTCAATATATTTCTGTTGATCCGCGTCCACCGTGCCGGCCAAATCTTCTTTGAGCAAATCGGTATAGCCGGTGAGCACCGTCACCGGCGCGCGCAGTTCGTGAGTCGCCATCCGGATGAAATTATCCTTGGCGGTATTTTTCTGTTGCAAATCCTTGGACAAGCCGACATAGGAAAACAGCCGCGCGTGCTGAACAATTAAAAGCAAACTCAAAATCATAATGACCCCCATAATCAAATAACTTTGATAAACTCCGCCGGCGATCATATCCAGCGTCCGGTTAATGGAAAAATCGGCCGCCGCCAAAGCATAGACCTCGCCGTCTTCGCCGACAAACACCTTGATCACCCGCCGCAGTTTTTCTCCGGCAATTTCAATTTCCGACGACACATCCTCACTGGCGTTAACCCAACTGTATGCGATCAGCGATTCGCCGTTCAAAGACGGCGTGACGTCAACAGACATCCCCACTTGATCGCGGTTTTGCGCGGCAATCGTTTTATAGTCCCGGCCGTCTTTGACGATCACGCGGATGTTTTTCAGCCGCGTATCGTTGGCGACAATCCGATCAATCGTTTTTTGTAGCGCTTCGGGATGCGCCGCGTCCTTGGCCGGAAAATCACGCTCCACCATCGCCAAGAGCGTGTCGCTCACGGTGAAATCATGCGCCTCAATCTCATTGATTGCCGCATTCTCAAACGATTGCACCGTGAAAGACACATAAAAATAAAGCGCCAGCGGAATAACGACGATCAGCGCCAAAGAAAACAAAATCGCCGGATTTTCGCGCACGAAAACAAACGTATTTTGAAAATATCGCTTCATTTAATTTTTCCGCGTCAAACTTTCTTCGCGCCGCGGTTCGCCAGATAACCAACCGCCGCCAGCGCCAGCGCCACGGTAATCACCACAATGATGATGATCACAAACTTGAAATCCTGGATTATTCTGCCGGTCGCCGATGACATTGATGCTTCCTGCCCGGCCACCAATTTTTCAATTTGATCGCCGGTTTTTTTGAAAACATAAACTTCGGAACGCGCGGCAAACCGGCCTTGGCTGTTAACCAGCGTCGCGTACACGGTGTGATTTCCGTCTTCCAGAGGCTTGTCCAAAGTATATGTCCAGCGTCCCTGCGCATCGGTCTTCACCGCCACAATCACCGGCTGGGAATAGATGAAAATTTTGACATAGGAAAGCGGCAAGGCACGGCCGGAAATTTCAACCAAGGACGAACCGTCTTCGGCTTTAACCGATTTCACTTTTTCCACTTTATAAACATCGGCTTTTGCCGGCGGCACCGCGCCCGGATCGGTTTGCGCCTCAACGGCGGACTTTTCGGGCACCAACGGATCGCGCCCGTTGGCCGCTTCGTCGCCGTCCAGCAAGCCGTCGCCATCGGTGTCGGGATTGAGTAAATCGGTGCCGATCTCAATTTCCCGGCCGTCCAGCAAGCCGTCGCCGTCGGTATCGCGCAACAGGATTTTCCGGTTTTCAATGATCGCTTTTTCGCGCCGGGCGATATCCTCCCTCATGGCATCAATTTGGCCGCGCATCAAGCCTTTTGCTTCTTCCGTCGGCGCCAAACCGAATATCTCATCGGAAAGCCCGCCAATCTCTTCCGAAATTTTTTCAATACCGGTGTTGACCACAACAATTTCTTCTCCCAATGTTTTTTCCAATTCAATGAAATATTGCCGGGCGCGAACTTTATCGTTGAGCACCAAATCAATCACGTTGGCCGGCAGTAGCGCAATCTCGCCGTTTAATCTGGCAATCTGCGCGGCGGCCTCCCGCTGTCGGAGAACCTTTTCTTCGCGCAAACTTTCCAGACGGAAATAAACTCTGACCATTTGCGCCAAATTTTCAATCCGCTCCTCGGCGTTCGCTTGCGCGAAAGCCGGCGCGGCGGCGGTTTGCCGAACGGCCGCCTGGATAACCTCTTCGCTTTTTTCAATTGATGCGGTGCTGGCTTTAACCTCCTGCTCGGCGGCCGCCCTTTGCTCCTCGTTCACCGGCGCGGCGATATTGATGGCAATATAAACATCGGTGGTGTGATAAACATTTCCGTCGCCGCGATCAATCTGCGCGAAAACATAATAATTGCCGTTGGGCAACGGATTGGCGTTTAAATCCGCCGAAAATTCCCACGTGCCGGCGGCGGATTGCCGGGCCGCGCCCAAATAGAGCGGCGCGGCGGTAACCCCGCGGCGAAGATAGAACATCGCCCCTTTCGCATCGGCGGTTTTCAACCGCAACTCAATCGCCGCGGTGCGCAAAAGCGCGGCCAATTCCGCTTCCGCGGCCGGCAAAATAATCGTTTGCGCCGCCGCTTTCGTTTTTGAATCCGGCGATCCGGCCGCCTGGGCGCTCGGCGCGGCGGCCTCTACCGCCGAAACCGCAGTTTCCATGGAGTAGGAATTGTCAACAATCATGTCGCTGTTATCGGAAGCATTCTGGTAATTGGAAACCGCATTCTCGCTCTCGCTCTCGTCATAATCGTTGAAAAACTTTTCAAAAATATTATTGCTATCGGTGGAATTTTCCGCGGACGCGGACGCGGACGCGGACGCGCACCTGTCCCCCGCACAAGCGTCCGGCGCCGGGGTCGGATCGTTTTGAGGCGCCGGCTCAGGCTCATCCCGATCCTCCTCCTCTTCAATATCGGATTCAATTTGCCTTCTGGTATAAACCACGTCCGGCTCGTTGTATCTATTCAAGACCACCACCGGAGCATCTTCTTCGCGGCCCAATCTGATCGGTTCCCGGTCTTCTTTGGTGCTCAGATCAATCGGTTCCCGGTCTTTTTTGGTGCTCAGATTAACCGGCTCCCGATCTTTTTTGGTGCTCAAATTCAAGACATAACGTTCGGTATCGTTTTTTTTGTAAAAGACAATCGGATCATTTTCCTCCGTCTCCGTTTTTGCCGGCGGTTGGTTTGCTTCCTCTTGGGAAGGATCCTGCGTTTGATCCTCCGAAGAGTCCAGCGGATTTTGATTATTGTCGGAAGGCTCGCCTTTCGGATTGCCGTCCACATAATCGGCCGAAGATTTTGTCGGATCATTCGTCTCCAACCCCTCCGGCGCCACCCCCGGATTCTCCCCGTCCTTTTTCGGACCAACGGTACCCTCTTTGCCGGGATCCGCCGTCGGCTGATCCCCCGCCACCGGCGCCGCAGGATCTCCGGACACAGGATTCTCCGTCGCCGCCTGCGCCGCCGCGGCAATACTTTCCGCCAAAGCGCGCGAGGCATCCTTATCTCCGGTGCGCGCTCCGGTCAATCCGCTTGACAGTGCCGCATATTCCGGACTGGTCGGATCCGCTGATACACTCTCAATCCCCAAAAAATCATAAAAGCCGGAAACCACCTGCTCCTCGGTTAAATCCATTCCCGCAATTGACTCCACATATTCCTCAATCTTCGCCTTCCATTGTTCCTCCGTCATCGGCGTCCCATCCTCGTTTGTGAGTTGCCCAATCCCCGGCCCAAGCCCGGTCAAAAGATCTGTCCTCCCGCTAAGCTCTAGAGGAGCTCCCCACTGAGCACTGGTTGGATTCTTAAACAATGAAACTAAAAAGAAAGAAAGAAAAAGAAACAAAACTAATTGAAATAAAAATCTGATTTTCAAAAAATCTTTGCCGAAACTATTACCTTTGAAACTACTGAATAAAGTTGGCACCATAGCATAATATTATTATAATTTTATTATAACCAATTTAAAAATAAAAAAAATGGAGTGCCATTTCAGATACCCCCTTATTCAACAACAATACTCCCGATTATTTCGCTGAGGAGCGGCTCCTCGGCTCCGATTGCCATCGACATAGATTCGTTAATATCTATGTAAATGATCGTAGCAGAGAAGTGCCGCAACCGCTTCTGCGCATCTATGTAAGGCATTCCAACCCCTTGCCAGATTGTGGCATTGCATCCAGCCACAATCCCGGAAACTGGACTATCTTCCCACATCTCTCCGCCGGAGGAGACAAAGCTCTTAATAAAGAGCTTTTTTTCTGTTTCAACGGGAGGCTTCCCCCTGTCAAAATGAGACAGAGACACATATGCTCCCATTGTTTTATTTTCGTCCCAGACTTGGACACTACCAAACTGGAACGGATAGACAACTCCATCCGTTGTCATCGTATCGGCGTCGGTGAGGATAGCAAACTCGTCATGGTCAGCCACAAACGAGAACCCCCCAATTTTTGGATCGAAGAACTCCACTCTTCTTTCTTGCGCGCTCCCCACAGAGCACGCCACCAGCAGGAGCACGATGAGCGCTCCCGCACCATATTTCAGCCTCATCTTCCTTACCTCCTAGTAGCGGCTCCTTCCTTTTATTTAATTTTATAAGAGCGCGTCTACTGCCCTGACTATACACCATTATCCCATTTTGTCAAGGTACCCGTGGTTTTTTTAAAAGGGTCCGACCCTTTTCAAAATCAGAGGGCCTAACCCTCTGAACACCTTCTTGCCCTTTCTTGCAAAGTCCGTATGCATTAACCTATCCGATTTTGTAGTTTTAAATCATTCACCAGTTTAATAAACTACGCCGGGGCAGAACCCCGACGTATTCCGGCGGGTAAATAAAAAGGCCCAACAAATCAAAAAGTTGAGCCGGAAGCCTTTATGATGGCTTCCAAGAATAAACTTCTGGGCCTTCCTTACTCGCGACGATCTGGAAGCATTCAGTCATTTTCTTGTCGCTGGTGAATGTTCCCCCCAGAACCCCCAAGAGCACGGGGTACTTGGCCTGAGGATACTTCACCATGTATATAATATCAATGTCGCTGACATTATATACGGGGAATACTTCTCCCTTTCGCAGGGAGACAAAATGCATATCTCGACCGAATGCCAAGAATAAATCGTAGCACTCCTGGCCGGTTATATTATACGCCGGCGAAATGCCCGTTTGTCCCCGTATCATTGAAATCGCAAACCAAGGGTGGATATTGGGCGTTTCGTCATCCACCACTTGGGCCATCCCCATTGCAGGCGCGCTTAGCGCCACTATCAGGAGCGCGACGAGCGCTCCAATACATAATAGCCTCATCTTTATCCTCCTAGTAGCGGCCCCTTCCTCTTATTCAATTTATTCAATTGCGAAAGAGCGCGTCTACTGTTTTGGCTGCACACCATTATTCTGTTTCGTCAAGCTATTGACATAAAATCAAAGTTATGATAGAGGGAAAGCGGTGAAACCCTATGAGTCAGATAAGAACGAGGAGTGCAATTGTTGCCGCGATACTATTTGTCGCAGCAATAGGAGTAGCTAGTGCACTGGATTATTCCAGCGCACTGGGAAATAGCGGCCAGCTGGGAATTCCAACTCCCGCTGGCATCCAACTAAGCCATGGGCCGTTCGATCCCCGGATGGATATGGGGAACAATATATCCCTCGCCATTCTTCCCGGAGGGAGAATAACAAACTTCCGCGACATCAAAAATCTGTCGCGAGAAACGCTGGCGAGTATCAGGCCCGTGCCTGAGCGCAAACCGCTCGGGTAATGGTCAGTCAAGGACTGACCCTTTTTTATTTTCATTCCCGATTAACAATCATCATTCATCGCCTTGGCCAATCGCAACCGCTCCGCTAAAAGGGTCCGACCCTTTTCAAAATCAGAGGGTTAGACCCCCTGAACACCTTCCAAAATTTTTCGTCTTCGTTTTCGCCGGCGTTTGATTTGTTTCCTCTTGAGAAGGATTTTGCGGCTGGTTATCTGAAGAATTCGGATTGCCATCCAAATATTTATTTTATTGTTTTTTATTGTTTATAAACTATTTTATAGACTAATTATTGCACCGAAGCAGTTTTAAAAAGTTATTTTTATAAATAAAAATAAGCCGACCATCATAAGACTAATCGGCTTCTCGCTTCACAAAGAGCATCTACGTATCGGACATTATCCGTTGGCAAGCTGATAACTTTCCTTCCAAGATCCTGGCAAAAAACTTTTTTCTCTGAAATTCTTTCAATTTCTTCAAACAAGAGAGTTGTTTGCTGAAGGCAAAAATCGGAAAGATCTGGACCATATTCAGAAGGTATGGACGCCCAATCTTCAAACTTGCCAAAGGGATAGATGTAAGGAACCCCTATGTTTTCACCATCAGACAAAAGTCTCCCCGAGAGAGGCACGCCGGGATAAAAATCTCGTTCGCAAATTTCATCAATCACTTGATCAAATGTTCGAACACAATAAATCTCCCGCCTTGCATAACTAATATGTTTAATCCCATGAGCGATACCAATACCTGCGCAGACAACAGGCACACAAATTCCTATGCTTGAAAAAAGATTCAAAATCATTTCAAGCATATTCCCCGAAAAAATAACGTCATCCACAAGAGCAACTTTTTTCACTCCCGTTTTACGCAACAAATCAAGTTGTTGCGGAATAGTCAAAGTGCCAGCACGATTTCCCCAACCAATATTTTGGCCCTGTCGATTCACTAAACGAGTTATTTCAAACGACATCTCACTCTTAAAATACACCCCATCAAGTGAAACTGGCGGCAATCCACTTTCAGACACAATCTTGAACAAGCCATCAACAATTTCTTTCTCGGGGACAAGTTCAAAATTAGGAAATATTTTTTGCATTCGCAAAGAGAACTTTTCCCTCATACAGTCAAAAAAAACAGTAGAGGGTATTTTAAAGCCCCTTTGATCGGCCCAATTTTGAAGCAATAAACGTACATCAGCAGATATAACGTAAGGTCGTTCCATCTCTTTTCCTCCTTTTTAAGTTATAAAAGTACTGCCCTCTCCTAAATTAAAAATCCCTTTGGGAAAGGGATTGACTGCTACTGAATAATTAAAATCAGAAAACAGCAACCAATCTCTTCCAAAAAGAGATGCCAAAAAAGTGATGATGGATAATTGAATTATTTACTTTCTTCATATTTTTCTTGAATAAGCCCGATAGCTTTCTCAACCGCCTTTTGCGGGTTTTCCGCAATCTCCACTTTTATTCTTTTTCTGTCGTCTAAATATTCCCCCGCCAATCTTTCGCTCCATCCCCCGCTTTTCTCCAAAACAACCACCGGAATGTTTGCCTGATAGGCAATCGCTATTTCCGTGAGCGTCCCCGAACCGCCGTTGATGGCAATGATGGCATCGCAACTAAGGACGAGGGAGAGTTCCCGACCGCCGCCGCGTTCCAGCCCGGTCGCAATTACAACATCAACATTTTCCTTTTCGTAAATCACTCGCCCTTTTCCATAAGTGACACCTATCGTAAACCCTCCGGCCTTTTTGGCTCCCCGGCAAGCGGCAGTTGAAAGAGAGTCAAAATCTTTTTCCGCCCCGAAGAATAACACCGCTCCGTTCTTGGCTATCCAATACCCCGTTTCTTCGGCCATTTCTTCAATTTTTTTGGAATAGTTAAGGTCAATAACCGATCCCATCACTCCTATTTGTATTTTCCGCGATTGTTTTGCCATACAATTAAGAGATTTTTTCAAAAGGCAGGTTATTTACCATTACCTCGATATCTTTACTATCAATCGTCCGCGAATAATAGATTTGGCCTAATTCTGTTTCTTTTTGGGCGTACACGGTTTCGAGATTGCTTCTGATGCTGGTTTTGGCAATTGGTTTTCTGATTTCTTTTTGCTTGATGTAGCTGATTATTTCCGGCAGGTCCAGTTTGTATTTATCCAAAATCAAGAACAAATCGTAAAAATCACGGTAACGGGCACGATCGCTGATTGATCGGATTTTCTCGGCACAAATTTCTTTAATATCCATTACATTGGCCTTGAAGCTAATACCCCAAACATTCTTATATTCCAGAGATTGCGCTGGCAATAAGACATTCTGCAGAAAATCGATTTCCACTTTCAAGGAATTGGGCAAATCCAGCGGTCCGGTATATTGCAGTTTCTCTATTTTTACCGTGGCGCCAGATAAATAATCCTTTTTGATTTTAAGGTAATCAATGCCCGCAAACATATTTTTCGCCTCTTCAAGGAAAATTTTCTTTTGGTTGGCGGAAAAATCCAGATCTTCAGAAAAACGATATTGATCAAGATAACAATGATGAATTGCGGTACCACCTTTAAATATCAGGGTCTTGCCCAATGCCGATTCGGAAATGATTCGCAGAACTGCGGCGAGCATATAATCCTTTTCAGCAATCTGTAAAGGATACCGCAATGTGTTGCGGTTGATGGTTTCGAGTTGTTTCCGAAGTATCATCAGTTTTGGTATTTATCAAAATATTCATCATAATACAGACGCCATTTGGAATTGAATTTTTTATTCCCGGGTATCATCCAATGAACGCCGCATTTGCTTTTCGCCCTGGCAAATTCAAATAAATTGGTTGAATCGATTTCCGCGAGGTCAAATAAAAATCCGAATATCTTTGCAATTGTGACGGGAAACTTTTTCAAATAATCTTCGAGTCTTTTAATGTCCAAATCCTGCCTGTACTCGTGTAATTTTTCCAGAACCAAATCGACGGTGTATTTGGTACGATGGAAGTTGAGCATATCAATCAAAGCCTTCTCGGCATAAGCAATGCGGGCGGTTCTGTTATCCGCGACGATTTCCTGCCAGCCAAAATAATAATCGGGTTTGGTTTTCACGAAAACGTACTCGGCATTGTCTAATTTTACCGCTCTTTGCATTTTAAGCGAGATTGACGCGATTCTGGCAAGCGACTGATCGAACATGCTGTAATGCTGGAGTGCTGCCTCAAAAGAGACATAAGAATCTTTAACCAGCAAATTCGCCACCAGACAAGGAGACAGCGACAAGAATCCCCGGCTGCTTAATTCCGAGATTGCGTAAAGTTCTCGTTTAAGCCGAATAAGCCAGCCATTTCTTACCAGCTTTGTGACTAGATTCTTAATGTGTTGATGGTCAGTTTCGACGCCGATTTGAGCCACTATCTGGTCAAAAGTTACAATTTGGCCATATTTTGCCGTTAAAGCGTCTAAAATTTCGCTTTGCTTTTGAGATAGGATTGTTTGGTTCATATGGGGATAGTAATCAAATTCGATTACTATCTATATACAGCTTAAACAACCCTGCAAAAAGGTCAAGCAGTCTGATGTTAAATGGTAATGGAAATGTCATACCCCGGATTTGAATAGAAATGTCATACTTAGAAAGATTTTTAGCAAATTTCGCTTTTCAGGAAAAATTCTTTCACATCTTTCCAACTTGGCAAATTTCCCGCGCCAGAGATAGCTTCAAAATTAATTAGGCAGGTGTATCATATGTATCTGAACATGGACAGCGAGAGCGGGATTTGAAAACGGGAGCGGGAAAGGGTAAAATGAAGCATGGAAACGATTTTTGACGCGGA
>Ga0265293_10008736_pt1 | contig 14878 bp, 15 predicted proteins | sample Munlanlewell138R_FD_192505 | JGI IMG/M metagenome (GOLD analysis project Ga0265293, IMG submission 192505) | Leachate microbial communities from a municipal landfill in Southern Ontario, Canada - Leachate well 138R | ecosystem: Engineered > Solid waste > Landfill > Unclassified | place: Canada...
CCAGGATCACCGCCACCGACTGCTCGATGCCGATGCTGGTGTAGCTGGAGCCGATGCCGCGGATGCTCAGGCTGGCGCCGGCGCCGCTGGTGCCGCGCACGATCGACAGCTGGGGCGTGTTGGCGGCCACGTCCTGCAGGCTGGTCAGGTTGAACTTCTCCATCTGCTCCTGGCCGACGGCGGTGATGGCCACCGGAATGTCGCGGACCGACTGTTCCTCGCCGCGCGCCTGGACGACCACCTGATCGATCTGGGCATGGGCCGGAACGGCGCCGAGCAGCAGGGCCGCGGGCGCGGCGGTCGACAGCAGATAACGGAGAGCCGAGCGATCACGCCGCTCGTGACGGTTCTTCATGGGGGATTCCTTCGCTGGGTTGCACTCGCTCGCGCCTTGTGACCGGCGCTTTTTCTACGCGGGCAACCTACGGGACCCGGCTTTCATTAAAAAACCATCAAATGCAAAACTGTATGCAACATAGCCATGCATAAATCTAAGATCATGATAAATATAAAAAATCAATGCTGATTTCCGGAGCGAATGACCGCGTTACGATGCCGGGCTACCCTCGCTGCGCGGCTGCGAATTGGGCATTCGCCGTTGGCGATCGGGCCACACGGAAAGGAAGGATTGGCCAGCACCTACCCCAAAACCGAGAGGGCTGAGGAGGCCCGCAGGGCCGTCGCGAAGCCCGGGCCGCGTGACGCGCGGCATCCCGCCCCCTTCGACGCCGCCTGCGGCGTCGCTCAGGACAGGCTTCGAGACGCGGCTTCGCCGCTCCTCAGGCCTCGCGGTTGTAGTAAGGGAGTAAGGGAGGATGCGGACACAGATGGTGCCCCAGGCCAAAAGAAAAGGGCCGCGTCCCGTGGGATGCGGCCCCTGTTTCTTGCTGCCCTCGCGGGATCAGCCCTGGCGGGCCTTGTAGCGCTTCTGCGTCTTGTTGATGACGTAGGTGCGGCCCTTGCGGCGGATCACGCGGCAGTCGCGGTGGCGCGACTTCAGCGACTTGAGTGAGTTCTTGATCTTCATTGTTCTGCTCCGGACCGCCGTGGCGGCTGAATTTGAGGCGCGGACCATATGGGCGCGATCCGGCGTTGTCAACACGTCAGACGCCGGAAAAGGCGGAATCCTCAGTCGGACGGCGGCGCGGTTTCCTCGTCGTAGCCGTCGTCCGAGGCGGTGACCACGATCACCGCGCCGACGCCCAGCGCCAGGGCCATGATGCCGTAGGTCCACCAGCCCGAAGGCTCGCCCTCGCTGCGCGCCGCCAGGCGCTGCTCGGTCTCGCGGTAGCTCAGGCCGTTGACCTTCAGGTCCTCGAAGCCGTCGGGCGAGAAGCGCAGGTCCGCCAGCGACATCAGGTTGCGCTGGGTGTTCATGTAGTTGGTCGAGATGCTGTCGGGCATGCGCGCGGCCAGCGCGACGCCGTATTTCACGTCGGACTTGCGAAGATGGGCCGGGCCGCCGAACGGCACGCGCAAATAGGCCATGCCGGCCACTTCGTCGTCGCCGAGGACGCCCGCGAGGGTGTTCTCCTGCGCGGCATAGAGCCTGCGCCACTCCTGGGCGAAGGCGGGCGTGGTCTGGCCGGCGGCCAGCGCGACAACGGTGGCCACGAGGGCGGTCTTCCGCAGCATCAGGAACTCCGAATCCGACGGTTAAGTGTGCCGATAATACTGGTTTTCCCGGCCCTGTCACCCGCCGGAGAAGGGCGGTTCAGCGGCCGATCAGGAAGCGGGCGATGCGCTCGATGCGCCGGCCGAAGGGCGGCCACGCCGCCGTGTTGAAGGCGATGCGCCCCTGTTCCATCACCGAGCGGGCATGGCTGAAGGTGCGGAATCCGGTCTCGCCGTGATAGGCGCCCATGCCGCTGGCGCCCACGCCGCCGAAGGGCAGGTCCTCGATGGCGACGTGCAGCATGGTGTCGTTGACGGTGACCCCGCCCGACAGCGTCCGCTCCAGCACCCGGCGCTTCTCGGCCGCGTCGCGGGTGAAATGATAGAGCGCCAGCGGCCGGTCGCCCGCGTTGATCTGGCCGATCACCTCATCGATGGCGCGGTAGGCCTTCAGCGGCAGCACCGGCGCGAAGATCTCCTCGCGCATCACCGCCATGTCGTCGCTCGCCCGCAGGATCAGCGTCGGCGCGATCTTGCGCCGGTTGCCCAGCGCCTCGTTCGACGGGTTGATCTCGACGATCTCGCCGCCCCTGGCGCGGGCGTCCTCGATCAGCGCCTGGACCCGGGCGTAATGCTGGTCCGACACCATCGAGGTGTAGTCGGGGTTGTCCGCCAGCGACGGATACATGGTGGCCACCTGTTCGGCATAGGCGCGGGCGAAGGCGTCCATGCGCCCCTCGGGCACGAAGCCGTAGTCGGGCGCGATGCAGGTCTGGCCCCCGTTGATCAGCTTGCCGAAGGCGATGGCCCCGGCCGCCCTGGCGAGGTCGCAGCCCTCGCCGATGATGACGGGCGACTTGCCGCCCATCTCCAGCGTCACCGGCACCAGGTTCTCGGCGGCGGCCTTCATCACCAGCCGCCCCGTGGCGGTCGAGCCGGTGAACATCAGGTGGTCGAACTTCTGGCGCGCGAACGCGGCCGCCACGTCCGGCCCGCCGGGGATGACGGCGACCCGGTCCTCGCCGAACGCCTCGGCCAGCATCTCGCGCACCAGCGCGGAGGCGCGCGGCGTCGCCTCGGGCGGCTTGATCATCACCCGGTTGCCCGCCGCCAGCGCCTGGGCCAGCGGCACCAGGCACAGCTTGTAGGGATAGTTCCACGGCGCCATCACGCCGATCACGCCCAGCGGCTGGTAGTTCACATAGGCGCGGGCGAACGGCTGCTGCAGCCGGTTGAGCGGCACCGGGCGCGGCCTGATCCAGCGCGGCAGGTGCTTGCGGGTGTGGCGCAGCACCAGCAGCGAGCCCAGCGCCTCGGCCAGCATGGTCTCGTGGGCGCTGCGGTTGCCGAAATCGGCGCTCAGCGCCTCGGCCATGCGGACGTGGTGCCGGCGGATCAGGGCGTCGAGCGCGTCCAGATGCGCCAGCCGCTCCTTCAGGCCGGGCGGACCCTCGGCGAGGAAGGCGCGGCGCTGCTTCTCCAGGATGGCGCCGATCGGTGCGTCGGACAGGTCAGCTCTCCATGTGCGTGACGGGCGCGCATATTAGCAGGCAAGGCCCGCCGCGACAGTCCCAACCGCCGCTTTTGCCCGTTGCGCCGGCGCGCCGCTTGCCGGAAAGTGCCGTCATGGCGCGATCAGACTTCCGTTTCTTCCACCGCCTCCGCATCCGCTATGCCGAGGTCGATGCCCAGGGCGTGGTGTTCAACGCCCATTACCTCACCTATTTCGACGTGGCGCACACCGAGTACATGCGCGCCGCGGGCTATGACTACAAGGCCGAGGTGGCGCGGTCCGGGCTGGATTTCCACCTGGTGAAATCGGTGGTGGAGTACCGCAAGCCGCTGGTGTTCGACCAGGAGGTGGACGTCTGCGTCCGCGCCGCCCGGATCGGCCGCACCAGCGTCACCAACCTGTTCGAGATTCACGCGGCGGATGCCGATGACCTGCTGGCGTCGGGCGAGACGGTCATCGTCTGCGCCGACCTGGCGACCCATCGCCCGGTGCCGGTCATGCCCGCGTTCCTCGACGCCATGCGCCGCATGGAGGGCGAGGCCCTGGCCGGCGTGTGAAGTCCTAGCCGCGCAGCCGCGCGAACGCGGCGTGCACCAGCGGCAGGCGGTCGTTGCCGAAATACATGTCGGTGCCGTTGACGAACATGGTGGGCGATCCGAAGCCGCCGCGGTCGATCACGTCCTGGGTGTTGGCCTTCAGCCGGTCCTTGATCTCCGGGCGGGCGATGCCCTCGAAGAAGCCCGCCCGGTCGAGGCCGGCCGCCGCGGCGATCTCGGCCAGCACCGCGTCGTCGGCGATGTCGCGGTCGCGGCCCCAATAGGCCTCGAACACCCGCGCCGCGAACGGCACCAGCTTGCCGGCATCCGCGGCGACGAGGCAGCCGCGCGTGGCCTTGACGCTGTTGACGGGGAAGATCGACGGCCAGTTGATCTCGATGCCGGTGATGCGCGCCCAGTCGTGGAGGTCCTTGCGCGAATAGCGCGCCTTGGCAGGCACCGGATTCTCGCGGTTGCGGTAGACGCTGTCGTTGACCGCGTTGAAGATGCCGCCCACCAGGATCGGCTTCCATTCGATGTCGACGCCGAAGCCGGCGGCGATGGGCTGGACGTTGACGAACGCCAGATAGGTCCACGGGCTGGAGCAGTCGAAGAAGAATTCGAATCGGGTCATGACGCCGCCTCCGTCAGGTGAGGTTGTTCCCAGTATCGGTGGACCGCCAGCCACACCAGCACCGCGCTCGCGCCCAGATAGGCCGCGCTCAGCCACGCCAGCAGCGAGACCGAGGCGCCGTGATCGAAGGCGACGCCCATCACATAGGGCGACAGCGCCGTGGCCAGCATGCCGAAGCTGCTCATGATGGCGCGCACCGAGCCCACATGGCGCGGGCCGTACATCTCGGTCCAGAACGCGGTGCCTACCGGGATGCCGAAACCCAGGGTGATGCCCGACAGGCCCAGATAGAGCCAGGCGGCGACGGGATGGCTGGTGACCGCCAGCGCGATCATGCCGGCCATGAAGGGCAGCGTGTTCCAGGCGATCATCTTGCGCGCGCCGATCCGGTCGACCAGCGGCCCGGCGAACACCGAGCACACGAAGGCGACGCCCGCATAGGCGACGAAAGCCCTCGGTTGCAGGCCCAGCGACCAGTCCAGCAGCCGCGCCACATGCTGCTGGTGGAAGATGAAGCCGGTCAGGATGAACGGCATGGTCATGACCGACGGGAAGATCAGGTAGAAGCGGATGTCCCGCAGCAGCACCCGCCGCGTCCAGCCCGACTTGCCCTGGCCCGCCTGCTGGCCTTCGGCGCTGTTGCGCAGGAACTCCTCGTGGCGCTCCCGGTGGCCGGTCAGCAGCCACAGCATCATGGGAATCAGGGTCACGGTCAGGAACAGGGCGCTCCAGTGCCAGGCGTCGCGCCAGCCCAGCGCGCTGTTCATAGATTCGGCCATCAGCGGGAAGGTCGCCTGGGCCAGCGCCATGCCGAACGAGGCGACCGAGATCGCCTTGCCGCGCTCCTTGTCGAAATACCGCGCCATCGAGGTGAACGAGGCGTGCATCATCAGCCCCTGGCCGGACAGGCGCAGCAGGAAGAACGCCAGCATCAGGGTGGGGATGGAATTGGCCGTCGACATGGAGAAGCAGCCGGCGATCAGCGTGACGCAGATCAGGAAGGTGAAGGTGCGCAGGTCCACGTCGTCGATCTTGCGCCCGGCCCACATCATCAGCAGGCCGGCCGCGCCGGTCGCCAGCGAGAACAGCAGGCCGATGTCGCCGTGGCTCAGGTCGAACGAGCGGCGCACCGAATCCGTGTAGGGACCGAAATAATAGGTCTGCCCGAAGCCCGCGAAGAACAGCATCATGAACCCGTAGGCGAGGAAGCGCGGGTTCGACAGGATGAAGGCCAGATAGTTCATCGAGCGCCCCTCCCCGCGGGCGCGGCCGTTGTGGCGCAGGCTCTGATGGGTCTACATACCGGCGAGTAACGTAGCTGCATGAAAAGGCGAAGGCCATGACCGAATGGCGCTATTTCGAGGATCTGTCGGTCGGCGAGACGGTGGAATCCGCGCCCTTCACCCTCGAGCGGAACGAGATGATCGCCTTCGCCTCGAAATACGACCCGCAATGGTTCCACAACGACGAGGCCCTGGCCGCCGACCATCCGGTGTTCCAGGGCATCACCGCCAGCGGCATCTACACCGCCGCCATCTGGCGGCTGCTGGATCATCAGGTGTTCGGCGACGTGCGCTGGGTCTGCGGCATCGGTTGGGACGAGGTCCGCTGGCGCAAGCCGCTGAAGCCCGGCGACCGGGTTCGCGCCTGGGCCGAAATCCTCGAAAAGCGGCCATGGAAAAGGCGCACCGACATCGGCCGTGTCACCATCCGCCACGAGCTGCGCAACGACGCCGGCGAGGCCGTCTTCCATTTCCTCGGCGACAGCCTGGTGCACAAGCGGCCGAAGGAGGCGTGAGGGCCTGCTCCCTGCGGGATGTTCTCAGCCCTTGCGCGCCGTGCCCGTGAACCCTTTCCGGCTACCGCTCTACGCCACCACCACCGTCTTGATGTTGGTGAACTCGCGGATGCCGAAGATGCCCAGCTCGCGGCCGTAGCCGCTTTCCTTGATGCCGCCGAAGGGCAGGCGCGGGTCCGACTTCACGAAGTCGTTGACGAAGCAGACGCCCGCCTCGAAATGCTCCTTGGCGATGCGCTCGCCGCGCTTGCGGTCCTCGGTGAACACGGCGGCGCCCAGGCCGAAGGGCGAATCGTTGGCGATCTTCAGCGCCTCCTCCTCGTCCTTGGCCCTGATGATCGAGGCGACCGGGCCGAACAGCTCCTCGTCGAAGGCCGGCATCCCCTTGTGGACGTTGTCGAGGATGGTGGCCGGATAGAACGCGCCCGGTTCGTTGGGCACCGCGCCGCCCAGGATGTTGCGCGCGCCGACCTTCAGGCTGCGCTCGACCTGCTCGTGCAGCTCGTCGCGCAGGTCGACGCGGGCGAGCGCGCCCAGGGCGACCGTCTCGTCCGTGGGATCGCCCATCTTGCGGGCCAGCAGGCGCTCGGCCAGCTTCTCCTCGAATTTCCCGGCGACGCCGTCGATGACGATGAAGCGCTTGGCGGCGATGCAGGCCTGGCCGGTGTTGAACAGCCGGCTGGCGGCGCCCGCCTCGGCGGCCTTGTCCAGGTCGGCGTCCTCCAGCACCACGAAGGGGTCGCTGCCGCCCAGCTCGAGCACGCTCTTCTTCAGGTTGGCGCCGGCGGTCGAGGCGATGGCCCGGCCCGCCGCGTTGCTGCCGGTGAGGGTGACGGCGCGCACGGCGCCGTGCCTGATGACGTCGCCCACCATGCCGCTGGGGATCAGCAGGGTCGAGAACGCGCCGGCGGGCAGACCGGCCTCGCGCAGCGCCTCCTCGATGGCGAGCGCGCTGCCCGGCACGTTCGAGGCGTGCTTCAGCACCGCCGTGTTGCCCGCCAGCAGGCTGGGGATGGCGAAGCGCAGCACCTGCCAGAACGGGAAGTTCCACGGCATCACCGCCAGCACCACGCCCAGCGGCCGGAACGCGACGAGCGCCTTGTGCGCGTCGGTCTTCACGATCTCGTCGTCGAGGAAGGCCGGGCCGTGCTCGGCATAGTAGCGGCAGGCCCAGGCGCATTTCTCGATCTCGGCGCGCGCCTCCCTGATGGGCTTGCCCATCTCGGCGGTCATCAGCCGGGCATATTTCTCCTTGTTGGCCTCGAGCACCTCGGCGAGGCGCGGCAGGAGCCTGGCGCGCTCGGCGATGGGCGTGCGCGACCAGCCGGCGAACGCCTGGGCGGCGGCGTCGACCTTCTGGCCCACCTCTCCCGCGGTATGAGGCTGATAGGTGGCGATGACGTCGCCGGTCGCCGGGTTGATCGCCTGGATCGCGTTCATGGCTGCATTCCTTCGTTGGGCCTACTCGTCCACGCGCTCCAGCGGCGTGGTCCAGAGGTAGATGGTGCGCTCGCGCTTGTATGCACCGCCCGGCGTGACCTTGACAACGGTCTGGTGCCTGATGCCGGGGATGTCGAAATCGTGGCTGACGATGCGCGATCCCGGCTTCATCGCATGGAACTGGGGCAGCAGCTTGGCGTTCATCGCCGGGCTCAGATAGAGCGTCACCACGTCGGCCTGGCTCAGATCGGCCTCGAACAGATTGCCCTCGCGCACCTCGACCTTCCCGGAAAGCCCCAGCGCGGCGATGCGCTTGCGCGACTGCTCGACCAGCCTGGGGTCGATCTCGTAGCCGACGGCACTGGCGTGGTACCTGGACGCGGCCGCGATCAGGATGCGGCCGTCGCCCGAGCCCAGGTCATAGACCGTCTCGTGCGGCAGGATGCGGGCCATCGCCAGCATCTCCTCGGCCACCGGCTCGGGCGTGGGCACGAAATTGATGCCCGCGCCGCCGGGCCGGTCGACGGCGGTCGCGGCCTCGGACGCCTTCAGCGGCGTGGTGTAGACATAGATCAGGTGCTCGCGCCCGCCTTCCACCTCGGGCGCGAAGCGGATCAGCTTCTCCGCCTCGTATCCCTCCAGCGGGAAGTCGTGGCTGATGATGCGCGCCCCCGGCTTCAGCGTCAGCAGCTGCGGCAGCAGCTTGCGGTTGAGGTCGCGGCTGAGCGACAGGGTGATGACGTCGGCCGGGTCGAGGTCGAGGGTCAGGATGTCCTGGCGCTTGAAGCCGACCTTGTTCTCGAGGCCCGCCGCCTTCGCCGCCGCGCGCGAGCGCTCCAGCAGCGCCGGGTCCAGCTCGAAGCCTTCCGCCTTCACCCCATGCGTCAGCGCCGCCTGGATGACGATGCGGCCGTCGCCCGAGCCCAGGTCGTAGAGCATGTCGCGCCGCTTCAGCTTGGCCGCCTCCAGCATCCGCTCGACCACGATCATCGGCGTCGGCGCATAGGGGATGTCGGGCGACTTGAACTGCGCCGCCTGCGAATGCTCGCGCCATGCCTGCCAGCCGTTCCAGCCCAACAGGCCGGCGACGGCCAGCGCCACGACGACGAGCAGCCAGCGCACCGCCGCGCGCTTCACGGCCGGGCCTCCGGGCGGGCTATGTGCAGGGCGTCAGTGAACGGCCGCCTCCTCGGGTTGAGCCGCCATCCTACACGTCGAGGCGGTACGTTTCGCCGTCCCGCACCAGCCGCCCCGCCGTGGGGCTGGCGAAGTGCGTGCCGATGATCAGGGTGGGCGTGTCCGCGTAGCGCTCGAACATCTCGCGCCGGGTCGTGGTCGAGCGGGCCGGATCATGATCGACCGCCGCCGCCCAGTGGGGCCGGGCGATCTGGCAGGGATGGTGCATGAAATCGCCGGTGATCAGCGCGCTCTCGCCCTGCGATTCGATCAGCACGCTCACATGGCCGGGCGTGTGGCCGACGGTGGGGATCAGCCGTATCCCGGGCGCGATGACGTGGTCCGTGCCGACCAGGTCGACCAGCCCGGCCTCGAACACCGGGCGGACCGAATCGCCGAACACGGTGCCGGTCTCCAGCATGTCCTTCTCGCCGGCGGGCCGGGCGTCGTCGGCGTCGGCCTCCGCCTTCCAGTAGGCGAACTCGTCCGCGCCCATCAGGTAGCGGGCGTTGGGGAAGGTCGGCACCCATTCGCCGTCCACCCACATGGTGTTCCACCCCACATGGTCGATGTGCAGGTGGGTGCATAGCACCGTGTCGATGCTCTCGCGCGGGAAGCCGGCCGCCTCCAGGTCCCGAAGGAACGGCCCCTGCATGTGGTTCCAGGCATCGAACGCCCGGTCCTTGTCGTTGCCCACGCAGGTGTCGACCAGGATGCGCCGCCCGCCCGCCTCGACCACCAGCGCGTGGATGCTGGCCAGCATCTTCAGGTCATGGGTGACGAAATGCGGTTGCAGCCAGCCGATGGGCTCGATGGCCTCGCGGGTGGCGTCGGGGATCAGCCCGCGCATCCCGGGCACCCGGTCCAGCTCCGGCACCTTGGTGACGGTGACGTCGCCCACCGTCCATTTCATGAACTCCATCGGTCTCTCCCCTTCCCGATCGATCCCAGATTTCTATGGCAGCCTTGTGACGGCGATCCGCTTGATCCGGCGCTCCGGCCCGGTGACGGTCTGCTGGTCCAGCGTCACCTGGTCCGGCCAGCCGTCGGCCAGCCGCAGCGCCGTGGTCTGCGTCTCGATCACGTCGTAGTTCTCCATGCTCCGCAGGGTGCGGGCGAGCTGCTCGGGCAGCGTGCCGTTGTTGCGCGCCTCGAGCTGCCGGGTGGCGACGGCGAGGCCCTGCTTCACGCTGTCGCGGTCGAAGCCGGTGCGGATCTCGACCACGGCCTGCGTGCCGTCCTGGCGCGACAGCCACAGCTTCCCGGTCTTGTCCAGCATGGTGCCGGTCAGCGCCCAGGGCAGCTTCTGCGTGAACTGGATCTCGGCGTCGGGTGGCAGGCTGATGCCGGTCAGGCCGAACAGCGGCCTCACGTCCTCCAGCAGGATGTGGTTGGCCTGTTCCGGCGTCATGCCGGCATAGAGCTGCTCCATGCTGGCGATCATCTTCTCGGTGGCCTGCGCCGCTTCCGGCGGCATGGCAGCGTCCTTGAAGGCATAGCGCATGGTGCCGATGTTCCTGGTCATGATCTCCTTGATGTCGGCCAGGTTCTCGATCTGGGTCGGGATGCCCTCCATATCCGCCAGATAGACCAGCGTGGTGCGCTCGAACCGCTTGCCGATCTTGTCGGCGATGTCGTCGCCGATCCCCAGGGCCTTCATCTGCGGCGACCGGCTCTCGACCCGGTCGTAGCTCAGCGACATGCGGTAGCCGTCGCTCCGGGTCGACAGCACGCGGAAGGTCACCTCGGAATTCTGGGTGGCGGTGACCACCGGCGCGGCGCCGTCCTTCTGCCGCGACTGGGTCATCTCGATGCGGTAGCGGACGATGGCGCCGCCCGGCGCGCGGAAATCCACCTTCAGGTCGCCGGGGCGCATGGAGGGCTGCGACACGATCGGCTGCGCCGCGGCTGTGCCCGACACCAGCATCAGCATCACCGCCAGCCACCCGAATTTTCCGCGCATGTCCCTGAATCCGAACAGCCCCATGTGCCCGCACCCTATCGCGCGGCGGCGGCGCTGAACAGCCCGGTCGTCCGCCGGCCGGCTTCTCAGGCGGGACCGGGATCGAGCCTTCGCGGCGCCACGGCCGGGGCGGGCGTGCTCCATTCGGCGGCCGCCCTGGCCGCCGCCTCGGTCGTCTCGCGCTCGGCGCGGCGCGCGTTGCGCCGTTCGATGGCCTCGCGCATCTTGCGGTGGCGGGCCTCGGTGATGGGATAGCGCCAGGTCACCCAGGCGGTCAGGATCATGAAGATGGGCGGCCCCAGCGCGAACACCGCCTTCACGCCCCACAGGCTGCCCTCGCTGTGCACCGCGCCGGGGCTGTCGTCATAGCCCAGCAGCAGGATGGCATAGAGCGCCAGCGCCGGGCCGAAGGACTGGGCCAGCTTGGTCACCGTCGCCCAGATGGCGAAGAACAGGGCGGCGCGGTTCTCGCTGGTCTTCAGCGTGTCCAGGTCGATCACGTCGGCCTTCATGGAGTTGGCCAGCACCGCCGACGAGCCGCCGCCGAAGCCGGTGACCATGGCGATGGGCAGCATCCACCAGAAATCGCCCGGCCCCAGCAGCAGGTAGAGCCAGCTGAAGCAGGGATAGACCATCAGGCAGGCGATCCACGCCTTGTGCTTGCCGATCCTCTTCGACAGCCAGACCCAGAACGGGATGCCCGCCAGGCCCGCCAGATAGAAGGTCAGCAGGAACAGGATGGCCCTGTCCTCGGACTGGATCACGTCGGCCAGGTAGAACACCACCATGGCGGTCGCCACCGCCGTGCCCACCGAATTGACGAAGAACGCGAAGATCAGCCGTTTGAACGGGCCGTTGCGCCACATGGCGACCAGGCCGCGCCGGAACTTGATGGCCGGCGGCCGGTAGTTGGTTTCCTCGGGCACGTTGATCACGGTCAGGCCCACCGTCAGCGGCACCAGCACCAGGGTCATCGCGCCGATCATCATCAGCACCTCGCTGGTGCCGCCATAGCCGAAGGCCAGCAGGGCGATGACCGGGATGATCTTGCTGGTGACGTTGGCGCCCATCCCCAGCCAGACGCGCCAGCCCACCAGCACCGAGCGTTCGTTATAGTCGGTGCTCAGCTCGGCGGCCCAGGCGTAATAGGGGATCATCAGCATGGACCAGCCGGTCCACAGCACCAGCATCCAGGTAAGGAAATACAGCGGCGTCACCGGCGGCGCGGGGAAGAACAGATGATAGATCGCCGCCATCATCAGCGGCACCGAGGCGACCATCCAGACGCGCCGCCGTCCCCAGCGCGTGTGGGTGATGTCGCTCAGATGGCCGATCAGCAGGTCGGAGACCGCGTCGAACAGCCGCGCCGCCAGCCAGATGGTGCCGACCACCGCCGCGCCCAGCGCCAGGTCCTTGGTGTAGTATTTGAGCAGATAGGCCGTGATGACGACGCTCGCCACCTGCAACGGCATCTCGGACAGGCCATAGTAGAAGATGGTCCGCTTGGACAGCGGACGGCGTCCCGTCTCCTCGACCATGATATCTCCCCAATATCGTCTGGTCCGGCTCCCGTTAAGCAAACGTCCGTCCGCCCGTAATGTCCAGCGGAGTTTCCGGCGCGCGTGCCGAAAAAATGCCCCGCCCAAAAACGTCCCCCGCTGGACGCGCCCCGCCGCCGTGCTATGAATCTAGCAATGCGGATTCGGGCGCTTCTTCTGATTTCGGGCGTGTTGGCGCTGGCGGCCTGCGGCGAGCCGCTGGGCAAGCAGGCCATGATCGCCGGCTGCCGGGCCTCGGCCGCGGCGCTCGAGCCGGCCCTGACCCCCGAGGCGATGGATTACCGCGCGGTGGTGGGGCGCGAGGCCATCCTGCGCTTCCAGGTGACGGCGGACGGCGGCGCGGCGCGGGCGGTGAACGCCAAGTGCAAGGTCGGCATGGGCGGCCACCTCAAGCGCATCAAGCTGGACGCGGTGCGCGTGCGCGGCGCCGAGTTCGAGCGGGCGCAGGCCGCGTTCGCGGCGGCGACGGGCAGATGACGGGCACCTTTCCCCGCGGCGCGCCGTTGCCTATAAGCAGATGAATTTTCCGGAGGGATGCAGCATGAAGGCCTTGGGCACAATCGCGCTCGTCGCGGGCGCGGCGTCGGTGATCGCGGGATGCGGCGTGATCTACAAGCCCGAGGTGATCATCAGCGGCTGCATCGCCGCCTCGCGCACCACCGGCGAGCCGGTGCGCGGCGCCAAGGTCGATTCGCACGTCTGGGGGCCGGGCCAGGCCGAGATCGACTTCGTCACCCAGGACGACGAGGAGGAGCGCCACATCATCGTCCAGTGCCGGATCGACGGCAGCGGCGAGCTGGGCGTGCTGAAGCTGGGCGACGAGACGCTGGCCGACGAACGGCTCGAGGCCGCCCGCAAGGCGTTCCGCGACATCGCCCAGTCGCCGGCCTGGGAAAACCGCTAGGGCAATCGGGCAAGGCTCATTCCGCGGGCTGGTCGGCGGACCGTTCCAGCCGGCGATAGCCGCTCATCTCCTGGCCCGCGTCTGGCGCCAGCCGATGGAACCACAGCCACGAGGCCGCGCACATCAGGCCGGCGGCGCCGAAGATCGGCAGGAAGTAGTCCGGGTCGATCCGCGCCATCGCCGCGTGATCGCCCGTCATGCCCGGCACGAAGCTGAGCAGCAGCGCGGCGAAGGCGATGCCCATGCCCAGGCTGAGCTGCTGCACCACGCTGGCGAAGCTGGTGGCGTTGCTCATGCGCTCGTCGCTCACGTCGGCGAAGCTCAGCGCGTTGAGGCAGGTGAACTGGAGCGAGCGGAAGAAGCCCGAGACGACGAGGACGGCCAGCACCACCAGATAGGGCGTGTCGGGCTGGATCAGGCCGGTCGCGGCCAGCAGCACGCCGGACAGCAGCGCGTTCCAGGTCAGCAGGGTGCGGAAGCCGAAGCGGCGCAGCACCGTGGTCGCCACCGCCTTCATGGTCATGGCGCCGATGGCGGTGGCGAAGGTCAGCGCGCCCGATTCCAGCGGCGTCAGCCCGAAGCCGAGCTGGAACATCAGCGGCAGCAGGAACGGCACCGTGCCGATGCCGATCCGGAACAGGCTGCCGCCCATCGTCGCCGCGCGGAAGGTGGGGATGCGCAGCAGGCGCAGGTCGAGCGCCGGGCGACGGCTCAGCAGCGCGTGGCGCACATAGAGGCCCAGCGTGACCGCGGCGACGGCGAACCCCGCCGCGACCGTCCAGCCCGGCAGCAGCCCGCGCCCCACATTGTCGATGGCGAAGGCGAAGGCGCCGAGGCCGAGGCCCAGCAGCACGAAGCCGGCGATGTCGGGCTTGCGGACCTTCGGGCTGGTCACCGGCCCGATATGGCGCAGCGCCAGGCACAGCCCCAGGACGCCGATCGGCAGGTTGATCAGGAAGATCCAGCGCCACGACCAGTAGGTGGCGATGAAGCCGCCCACCAGCGGCCCCAGCGCCGGCCCGATCAGCGCCGGGATCACCACCCAGCTCATGGCCTGGACGAACTGGTGCTTGGGAATGGTGCGCAGCAGGATCAGCCGCCCGACGGGCATCATCATGGCGCCGCCCATGCCCTGGCAGACGCGCGCGGCGATCAGGGTGTTGAGGTCGATGGCGAAGGCGCAGCCCAGCGAGCTGAGCGTGAACACGACGATGGCCGAGCAGAACACCCGGTGTGCGCCGAACCGGTCGGCCAGCCAGCCGCTCAGCGGGATGAACACCGCCAGGCTGAGCATGTAGGCGGTCATGGCCAGGTTCAGCGCCAGCGGGCTTTCGTCCAGGTCGCGCGCGATGACCGGGATGGCGGTGGCGATCACCGTGCCGTCCAGCGTCTCCATCAGCAGCGCGCAGGCGATGACCAGGGGAACGATCATCGACGGGCGCTCTGTCGGGGCGGATGGGGGCGGCGTGGGCAATGGACGGTTCCGGCTGGGATCGCACAACCATAAGGCCGTAGGTAGGGCCGGGCCAAGGCTTTGCCAGCACGCGCGCCGAATTTCCGCCGCGGGCGTCCCGTCGGGGCTTCGCAGGCGCGTCGGCGCGGACTAAGCTCGCGTTCCAAACGGGCAATCGGGGACAGATGCACCATGACCATTCGGCTCGACCGGCTGACGCTGCTGGACAATCCGCGCGGCTCCAACACCAGGCGCGTGCGCATGTACCTGGCCGAGAAGGGCCTGGAG
>Ga0265293_10008739_pt1 | contig 14872 bp, 15 predicted proteins | sample Munlanlewell138R_FD_192505 | JGI IMG/M metagenome (GOLD analysis project Ga0265293, IMG submission 192505) | Leachate microbial communities from a municipal landfill in Southern Ontario, Canada - Leachate well 138R | ecosystem: Engineered > Solid waste > Landfill > Unclassified | place: Canada...
CAGGTAGAACGCGCGGCTGCCGGAGGTGGTGGTCACGGTGAGCACATCGCCGATCGAGGAGCCCTGGACGGCGGCGCTCGGCTGGCCCTGGTCTCCGAGGCGGGGTGCGGTCAACGCCGGGGAGGCAGTGATTGCTCCGAGCAACGAGGGCGAGACGGTGAGTGCGGCGTCGACGACCGAAGGAGTCAGGCCGAGCGCAGCGTGAGCGGCATAGTCCTGGGCGCCGACCTGGGCACGGGTGTCTCGGTAGAGGAGCCACAGCTGTGACGGATCGCTGCTGGGCCGCACCAGGACCGCGCGGGTCTGGCCGAGATCCTCGCCACCTTCGAGCATGTCCTCGCCCGCGATCACCGCGGTGGTGATGTCGCCGGCCCGCAGCAGTGACAGCGGCACAGCGGTGTCGCGCCAGTCGCAGACCGTCCACGTGGTGGTCGACTCGCTGCGCGGCTCCAGCAGATTGGGTGCACTGGGGATACCCATGAGTGGGCCGGTGGGCATCGAGCGCAGCGCGGTCTCGGTCACCACTTTCGCTTCACTGGCTTTCCCGACGATCAACCGAGCCGATGCCAGGTTGGTGACCGGATGCAGTCGGCCGTTGAACTGAACGAACATTCCGCCGCTGCGGGTGGTCACGATCTCAGCGACACTGCCGTCGGGCTTCGGACTGATCAGGCCCACCACGAAAGCTGCAGCCAAGATCAGCACTCCGCCGACCGCGCTCACCATCAGTGATCCACGCAGCCGCTTCAACGGCGAACCCAGTCCCCGCACATCTTGGCGAGACAGGGCCTCATCGACCCGGTTGAGTTCCCTTTTGAATCCCTTGATCTGTCGGGGGGTTGTCAGATACCAGGGCACCTGCGGCCTCCTCGCTCGCTGGGGTCTGCCGCAAGCAGCAGACGTGTTCGGGGACTGAGGGTGGTCAATGACGGTGGCCGGGGACCGCCGGGGCGCGACTTGTGCAGCTCGAGCGGCAACCCGAGGCACCTTGCAGCGCTGGGCCCGGCGCAATACCATCGAACTGATATTCTCTATTTTAGAGACTACACCGACACGGGAGAGCCAGCATGAAGACCATCAGCCGACCGGTCCGGCGCCGACCAACCGAGCCACGGCCCGCGACACTGACCGACGCCGGACTCGGTGCCGTTATCCGCGCCGAGCGCCGCCGGCAGAACCTGCACCAGGACGGGCTTGCCGCCGCGTCCGGGATCGACCCACGGGTGTTCTCGCGCATCGAGCGCGGCGAACGGTCGTGTCGGGTCTCGGAGCTGTCCGCCATCTCCACCGGTCTTGGAGTCACCTCCGAAGAGCTGCTGGCGCGAGCACAGGAGCGCCACCGGGCATTCGGGGACGCAGGGACGTGATCCGGTTCGGCTTCGATGGCGACGCCGCGGAATTCTCCGCTCACGGCGCCGGCACACCCTGGAACGGGTGGTTGTGCCCGATCGTGTCCCGCCAGGTCCTCGGCGACGTCCTCGACCGGCTCAAAATGATCGACGACGAGCGCAATGTCGAACTGAGCTTCGACGCGGCGGGAGTCGCCACGGTGCGCGAGTACGAGCGCGGCGGCGACTCCCGCACACCGCTGGGTGAGTTCGACATCGCCCCCGACGGCCACGGCCTCTACCTGCTGAACCTGGGGCTCGCGCTCGCAGCTTGCTGAGGCGGGGCGCTCAGCTCAGGGCGATCCATAACGCTGCGAGCAGGCCGGCCCACAGCGGTGCGGACAGGGCGAGCGCCCACAGCAGGCCCCGAAAGAGGCTGCTGCCGGGGTTCTGCGCACGCCACCATTCGTCGTGGCTCCACGCGTCATACGCATAGCCGCGAGCCCGGGACAGCCTCAGCCGGCCGCGGCGGCGCCTCTTGATGCCTTGCACGCCGACCACGGTCACAGCTCCCCATCCGGCTGCGGGCTCGCGGCGTCAGACAGCGCCTCCCGCACAGCCTGCTGGACCCGGCGCTGGCGATCGCACGCAGCGGTGTCGCCAGCGTCGAACAACCGCGTTCGGCAGATGACGATGTGCCAGCCCGGAACCCACAGATACCGGACCCATTTCGCGCAGGCCACCACCGCGGGCAGCACCGCGTTGTTGTACGGCTTGGGCCGCCTCGGCCAGAGCTTCCAGCTCGACAGGTCGAAGCGCTCGGAGTACCAGATGAACGCCACAGCGGCCCCGGCGACAACCGCCACAGCCACTGCTGCTGCCGGTATGGCGAACATCCCGAACCAGAAGTCCCGACTCATCGGCTCACCCGGCCCGGCGTGGCGGCAGCGGACGCACATGCATCGTCGCGTGGGCCGTCATGCGCGGTGTCGCAGGCCCGGCACGGGTTACACACCGGGCAGGTGACGCACCGGTTGCACGGCGGGGCAATGTGGCAGGAGCACTCGTGACATGTGAACACATCGCAACCTTCACCACTGGCCCCGGAAGCAGGATGCGGGGGCGCGGCGTCAGCGGTAGCCGGACGCTGCCGACGCCGGCCCACAGGACCGCGCCGGGGGCGAGTTCGACGCCAGCGGGTGCCGCAGGCAGCGGGGGTTTCGCCCCTGGCAGTGCCACGGCGGCCAGCCCCCCCTTTAATTCGCACACCCGTTCGAGGCGTTACCGTTTCGTGACCTCGAATTTTCCGGCCACTGCCGACATGGGACAGACCTCCCAGCGGATTACCTCACGAAACCAACGGGACCTGCGGTTATGGTCACGTTTTCCCTCAGCGTTCACGGTGAGCTGGCGTTTCGCACAGCGGTCGTCGGAAGGGGGGGTGCCTCTGGCGGACCCCGAAAAAGGTACCTATACGTAAAGCTGATTAGTTAGTCTGTTTATATACCTATATCTACCTGCTACGTCTCTGTTATAGAGAACGTTCTCGCGCAGAGGCACCCCCCCTTCCGACGACAGGTACGCATACCTGCAGTTCAGCGGTGATGAGAGCGGAGTTTGTGGCAATAACCGCAGGTCCCGTTGGATTTCTGCGGTAATCCGCTGGGAGTCCTGTCCCAAAAAGCGCGAAAGCAGCGACCAGAAACGCAGGCTTGGGGAAATCGCACATGTGTTCTAGTGGTGTTGAGGCGGAACAGAGGGATTCGACCGATGGAGCTCCAGCAGGGCGCAGGGCGCCGCCGAGGTAGCGGCCAGGCCGGATTCGCTCAAGCAGCGGCCGCCGCGGCAGGACCGCCACACCCGCGGGGGCGGGGCTTAAACGCCGAGGACCTCGAACTTGCTCGGGCGGGTGATCACCGACTGATCGGTGCCCTGGTACTGCTCCTGGGCCTTGACCGTGGCCGCGGCGATGGTGAACTTGTCGCCTGCGGCGATCTCGAGCCGCTTGCTGGCCTTCCAGACGATGACGTGGCCGTCGTCGGCGATGGCCACCAGGAACGTGGTGGTGCCGTAGTCGCCGTCCCAGTAGCGGACGGTCTTGGCGGTGGCGCGGACGTTCTTGACCCGTTCACCGATCTTGCCGATGAACCCGTCGGTCACCGGGTTGGCTTCACGCTCGACCTCGAGCTGCTGCTGGCGGGCGTACACCTTGACCAGACTGGCCAGGATGCCGACATTGCGCCCGGAGACCGTCTCACCGGACAGGATGACGCGGAGGTTGCGCCCGTAGTCGCTGTCCTCGGCCGTCTCACTGACTGAGGCTTTGATTGCGGCCAGCAGCGCGGTGTCCTCCAGATAGAGCGCGGCCTCCCTGCCCTTGGCGGTGAAGTATTGCCGGTCGGGATCCGTCATCTTGCTGATGTCGCCGAAGAGGCTGGTGCGGACCATGCCCGCTGTGGAGGGGTCATAGCTGGACGCCGGAACATAGGACCGGCCCCGATCGGAGTGCGCGAAGCTGTAGGCCAGCACCGCGTCAATGCGCGAGCCCAGAACACGCGGGGAGAACCCGCCCTCGCGGGGCTCAGACAACCGGCTCAGATCCTGGTCGAAGGTCAGCGCCCACAGCCCCTTGGGGGCGACGCCGGTGTACAGCTCGATGCAGGAGTGACCCAGCTGCAGAATGGAACCGTCGCGTTCGTCGCGGATCAGGTACAGCCGCGAGCGGTCGCGATCGACGCCGCAGTGATCGCAGTGGGTGGTGCCCGCGGGGGCGTAGCCGCCCAGCTCCTGCCCGGGAGCGCTGTGCACGGTGATGCCGGCCTCCTCCGGCACCAGCTTGGCCACGAAGGTGAAGTGGCCATGGGCCAGGCGCAGCGGGCCGACCATCGACGCACGCACCCAGGGCTCGGTGGCCACGGTGCCCTCGATGACGACGATGCCGTCGTCGGTGACCAGGCCGCCCTTGCGTACCTCCTTGCCGAACTCCTCGTAGGCGACCTCGAAGCGGGCATCGAGGCCAGCGCGGGCGAGCTTCAAGTTGGCCTGGTCGACCTTGGACTTGAACGCGTCGAGGTTGTAGGCGGGAATCTCCCAGCTGTGAGCTTCTTCGCTCGAGTCGCCCTCGGTGGGTGTGGTGCTGAGCATGCCCGCCCCTTTCATATTCTCTATTTTAGAGAATACCAAGCCCGGCCGGACCCGGTCAATTCCTCGCGCAGTTACCCGTGATCGACGTTCAGCGGGATGTACATCCGGTGCGTGAACTGCGACTGATAGGCGCCGCCGCCGCCGATGCGGATCCCGCCACCCTCACCGGAGGACACCGCTGTCCCGTCCGGCAGCGTCACCGCGGTGTGCGACGCATTCCAGCCGATCACCAACGCGTTGGGAGCTGCCCCCTCGACGAACCCGCGCGAGGCCAGTTCCTGCCCCTGGTTGGCGGTACTGAACCGGCCCGAGAAGGCGTCGCGGCCCACTGCGACGTTGGCGACCCAGGAGGCCAGACCCGAGCAATCGGTGCCGGAGGGGCTGTTTCCGCCGGCGATGTAGGGGGTGCCTGACACGCGGGAGATCAGAACCAGGATTGCAGTCAACGCTTCTGGAGTCATGCCTGCACCGTGGAACAGTTGACAGCGGCGAGTCGAACGCGGCGCGAGCAAAGCTTCTATTCTCTATATTGAGGACAGCTAAATAACTCAACCACCGGCGTGTTTCCGCACATTCCCTGTTCAGGCCTTGTACAGCCACACGGGACTGGGGGGCGGACCGCGACGTCAATGCCGAAGCCTGGCTATGCCCTCCGGCCATCAGCAGAGCACCGGACAGAGCGTGGAGAACCGCCCGTTCACCGCCGCAGACCGCCCGAGAACGCCGCCGTGTCACGTCCCGCACCGCCGCGGGACTTCAAACAACCAGCTCCGGTGCCTTATTCTCTACATTGGAGACACCCGCACCCGGCGTCTCCCCGAGCCCCACGAGCACGCCCCCGCCGCCGGCGGAGGCGTCGCTCACCCTTCCGAAAGGAACTTCCCATGCCGATCCATCCGCAGCGCACCTTCGACCTGGCCGATACCGCGGTCGGCGAGGTGGTGCGAGCTGCGCGTCTGTGGGCAAAACTCGATCTACGCGTCGCCGCGGAGACTGCCGGCATCGACTGGCGCGTGCTGTCGCGCATCGAGCGCGGCGAACGACCTTGCCGGGTCACCGAACTGGTGGCACTCGCCGAGGCCTACAGCTTCCCCGCTGAGCGGATGTTGCGCGCCATCACCGGTGACGAAAAGGTGCGCGCTCGGCTCAAGTTGGACGTGGAGCTCGAGCCTGCGAGGTAGTGTCACGTCCCCCCACCCCGCCGGCAGGGACTCTGGGGCTCTCCCCCGGAGAGCCGTTGCGACTTCTCTCGGAGTCACACGGAAACGAACACCGACTCCGGGCGGGTCACCGCCGCTGCTTTGCCGGCGGGCACAAGCACTGAGCTTCGAGAGCGCCGACGCCGGACCGCGTCCGGAGTCGGACTGTGCTCGGGATCAGCGCCGCTGAGGTGGTGCAGCAGCCGCAGCGTCGACCACAGGCCGGTCGCTGTGCACCCGTGCTCCACCTCGCTGCTGACCAGGGCGCGTGCCACCGCAGCATCAGTCCACAGGCTCTCCAATGCCCTGCCCGCGGCGGTGGCCAACATCGCGGGGTGGCCGAACGGCATCGTTTCCGGAACCCAGTCCCCGTGGCGCACCAGCACCGCACCCGATCCGCTGTCCGGCGCGTGCACTCGAGTCAGGCACACCAGCGACACGGTGTGTCCGCGCTCGTCGCGCTGCGGGTCGGAGACGACGGTGATCGGGAACGGCTCGGTGCCCGCCACCACCGGCGCATGTGCGCGCTCGGCTGCGATCCACGCCGCGGTCTGCGCCACCGTCTGACCCTTCGCCGGATCCATCACCGCGCCCGGCAGCGACAGTGCCCCCGCATATGGTTCGCGCTCGCGGCGATAGAGCACCAGCGCCGGGTCGTCCGCCTCGTCAGTAATGGCCACGAGGTCCACCGACAACCATGTGCGGCGGTCCTCAACGGCAGGCTGTTTGGGATCTGGCACGTACCAACCGTACTCACGACCCGGCGCGTCGCGGCGCGAGAGCATCCGGCCGGCAGTCATGCCGCTTCCCTCGCGCGGGCCTGTGCGGCGGCGAAGCGGGTCCAGCTCGCGCGCAGCTGAGCGCGAACAGCGGCGAACGTCGCGGGATTGTCAACGAACACACCGTCGTCGAACACCACGCGCATCCTGGAGCTGGCCTCCTGGTCGGGGCGGGCCTGCTGCACGAGCTCCATCGACCCATCCATCCCGCCGAGCACAGCCAGACGTCCCATAGCCGACCGCTTGCCGGAGCCGGTGATCGGATCTTTGAAGATGTCGCGGCCCTGGCCCTGCACCTGCACCCAGGTCGCCTTCATCGCCAGCGAGAAGTTGTCACGAGTCACGAATTGGTATGTGAAGGAGCCGAAACCAAATACGGGGACCGTCGAGGCATATCCCTGACGCATCAGGTTCGCGGTGATCGAATCGGCCCGCTCATGGCTGATCGAATCGCCGTAGATGACACCGATGTGTGGGTCGAGCTCCTTGAAACCCGCCGCGTTGGTGGTCGTGCCGAACGTCTCAGCCAGCAGGTTCACCACCCCGGCCCTCTGCGGGCTGTTCTCCGCAGCTTCCGGGTCGCCGCACAAGATCAGTTCCGGGTCACCTGAGTCGGGGCGGATGACCAGCTTCCCGTCGCGGGCCATGATCTGTTCCTTGAGCACGGGCAGGAACTCGGTCAGCACCTGCCACAGGTCCCAGCTGTCGGCGACCACCGAGACGATGCCGCTCGGGTACAGCTCCAGCAGCCGGGCGAAGGTATCGAACTCCCCCTCCGGCCCCGAAGCAGTCATCACCGAGTGTTCGGTGGCCGGCACCGATCCCCCGATGACGGTCCCCTCCGGTGAGCCCGGGTAGAAGCGGTCGATCCAGCCCAGTGCCGACAGTGAGTCGGTGCCGGTGAAACTCAGCAGATGCGCAGCTCCCGATGCCGCCGCGGCGGCCATCCCGGCCATCCCGCGAGCCGAGAAGTCGTGGCCTTGCCAGGCGACGGCGGCCGGACCCACGCCGCTGGCCTCGGCTCGCTCGTCGAGCAGTTGCCGGTTGCGCCACGCGGTGCTCGCTGAGGTGATTGGCTGCCACAGCGCAGCGCTCATGTCGGTCTCGATGTAGTTGGTCAGCCAGAAGAATCGGGAGTCGGTGTTCTCCACGGTCAGGTACGGGATGCCCAGCGGCGTGACGGTCCCCTCAGGCAGTGCCCGGAACCGCAGCGGCAGGCGGCCGTAGGTGTGTAGTTCGCGGATGTGTCCGGAGCCAACACCGTTTGGACCGAGGATGTCGGTGACCCGCTCCTCGTAGGCGCGGCACACCTCGCCGACGTCAGCGGCAAAGAATCGGTCCCACCGCTCGACGAGGTCGCGCAGGTAGGCCTGCAGGCCGAAGAACACTGTCCAGTCGAGCTCAGCGATCCGGCTGCCGCGCGCGGTGAGGTTGGAGTACACGTACTCAGTTCCTGCGGGATATTGCCGTCTGTGATCCAGCTTGTAGGCGTCTGTGTCCATCAGGACCGCCAGGGCCGCAAGGGTTTCAGGGGTGTAGTCCTCAGCGTTGAAAGTCATCGTCAGCTCCGTTCTCGTCAAAGGGGTGGATCAGGCGGCCTCGGTGGTGAGGCGGTGGATGTGGTTCAGCTGTTCAAGGACGTGTGGCAGCAGCCGCACTGCCCGGACGCCGTAGGGCAGTGGAGAGTTCTCCGACCCCGCCGCGGTGTCAGCAGCGGAGACCGAGACATAGTTCTGCAGAACGTTCTCCCGCCAGTGGCCGGTGAACAGTCCATGGGTCACCCACAGATGCAGTTCGGCTTCCGGGGCCACCTCGGCGATCGCGACGGCCAGTCCGGCGAAAGTTCCGCCACCATCGCAGATGTCGTCGATGACCAGAAAACGTCCGGCGCCGATCTCTGCGGGTGCGGCGAACCCGGACAGCTTCCCGGTCGCTGCGTCGCGCACCTTGCCCGCGGTCAGCAGCGGAACCCCGAGAATGCGGGCGACATCGCCGGCTCGATTGACGGCGCCCTTGTCCGGGGCGATCACCGCCGTCCAATCCCAGTGCGGCGCCGCCAGAGTCGAGCCTCCCACCAGGTCGTCGGCCCCGACCGCATAGATCCATGTCGGTCCCGCAGCCGCGGCCCAGGCCGGAGAATGTGGGTCAGCGGTGATGAGGAGGCGGATACCTGTGGCGGCCGTCAGCCGGGCGGCCACCTGGGCATCCCGGGTGCTGTCGCGGTCACCGCGGGCCGACGGCAGGTAGGGCATCACCAGGACCGGCGGCAGCGTCGACTCCGCGGTGTGGAAGGCCACCCACTGGCCCAGCGCCGCGTAGTCGAGTGTCCCGCCGAGGTTCCAGGCCACGGGATGTTGCTTCTCAGCGGTCACCGGCTCGAGGTGGCGCACGGAGGTGTCGCCGCCTGGATAGCTCGTGACAGAGCCCATCGCCGGGTCGAGACGTCCGGTGCGAGCGTCGAAAGTGTGGAAACTCAGGCTCATGACCGCAGCGTAGCAGAGATACGGGCGTATCCGCCCGTATCTTTCCTGGCTGATTGCCGAGCACTGCCCGCGCGGCGTTTCCGCCCCAGAGTCCGCAGCATGTCTGCATCCGCCGCGCTGAGCCAGCGGCCCGCGCTGCTCCGGTGCCCCGGCACGAAGTGGACTCTTGCCGAGAATCACGGTGCGGGCGCCCAAGGTGGAGAAGGCCGCTGTGCGCGACGAGATGCTATGGGTCAAACGCACTTGACCACCGGCGTGTCGCGCCGCCGCGCTGGACTTGTCGGTGGCACCAGGTACCTTCGATCACTGGCGCCCTACACGGCCACCAGGGCCTCAGTGCCGCGACACACAGCGGTGAGCAGGTATCCGGTGGACAGCCTTGAGGGATGCGCGGAATGGGCGCGCTCCCCAACTCCCAAGGGGCTGAAAGGTTTCGACAGCCAGCAGAAACAACTGAACAGCGTGCCAGTGAATGGCTCTCGACCACTGCAAGCGTCGGAGCCGAAACACAAATGCGAACGATAACGAGTCGCTCGTGTCCGACGCCGATCTCGCCGAGATCGAGGCCTTCGCCAACCGCGAAGCCCTCATCTCCGCCTGAGCGGCAAGGACACCGGGACGGACCAGGGAGACCTCCGACGCTCCCCCGCCCCTTCAAACCAAAGATCGGATGGCGCAGAACGGGTTTCCTGCCCCAACGCTGCGTGAGACAACAAGCGGGAAGCCGGACCTAGCGCAAGGGAGTTCCCGCCCTAGCGCTCCGGAGGGTGAACGGGAACTACGCACGTAGAACACAGCTGAGGACGCTGACTGGACTCCAGTTCAATTCTGGACAGCTCCACTTTCGGCAAGGCCCGCAACCAGATCGGTTGCGGGCCTTCGTCGTGGCCGGCCGCGGAGCGAGAGGCAGCGCACATCCGCGCCGCGTAACACGCTCCTGCCGCGGCGGGGCGAGCCTGTGCAACAGACGATTCAGCCGCGACCCCTCGAGGAGCACCCGTGTCGAACCAACGCATCGAAGGCCACCCGCTGGTCGGGACCCGCCACACCTTCCGCGCCGACCAGCCGCCGTATGACCCCGCCGCCGACTCTGATTCCGGCGTGCTGATTCTCGGAAACGGCCACCACGTCGAAGTGCTTTCCGTGTTCAAGAACTGGAACGGCGTCGACGGGCTCGACATGCTCTACGTGCGCTGTGAGGAGACCCGCGAATCCACCCACGTCACGCCGGCCGATCTGGGCCTGCCGCCGCTCGCGTAAGCAGCCCTCGACGCGCCGGCGGTTCTGCTCCGAATATCCCGCCACCGCAGCGCAATCAGCAGCTGAGCCGCGCCAGGGACGTGACAAAGCCGCAGCGGTGACGCCCTGCCGGCGTGTCCCGGCACCGCCCTTCACGCAGTGCGCGCTGTCCAAGAGCCTGGACAGGTGGTCCCGCTTCGGCGCTCAGAACCCGAGACACAGCGAGACGAGCACCTACACGAAAGAGACTCCGATGCGATACCGACTCCGCGCCGCAACGGGCGTTGCCTCCGCGCTGGTCGCACTGCTGCTCGCGAACTCGACGACCGCCGGAGCCTGGGGCGAATACCCCGTCGCCACTCCCGGTGCGTTCCTGGTGAGCACGGCCACCGCGGGCAACGGGATGCCCTACCAATGCACCGCCGGCTTCCTGGTCAAAACCCCGAACGGGGCTCCGGCCATGCTGACCGCCGGGCATTGTCGCCGAGACCCGAACAACGACACCGTGCTGCAGCGAACCCCGCACGGTGACCGGGCCATTGGGCATTACGTGCGCTGGGAAGTGATCCCCGGTGTTCACGACGTCGGGCTCGTCGACCTCGCCGGCAGCTCGGTTCCGCTGCTGAGCGACCTGGATGGAATGCGGGTCTCACGGGTCCTGACCGCCGACGACGTCCGCCGCGAGCAGCCCCAGCTGTGCAAGTCAGGGGCACGCACCGGGCTGTCCTGCGGCCAGCTCACCCAGGTCACCGACACCCAGGTGTCTTTCCGTGCTTGGGACGATCTCGGCGACTCCGGAGCACCGGTGTATGTCCGCCAGGATGACGGCACCGTCGCGGCGGTGGGGATCCTGTTCGGACACAGCGATGATGCGCAGGGACGCATCATCCACGCCTCGCTGGTGTCGCCAGTCATGGCGAACTGGGGAATCACGTTTTAGAGAACGGCGTGGCGGGTTCATCCGCTCTGCGTTGTCGGTGTTCGGTGCTACCGTGGCAAGTTATGTCCACGCAGCGTTACGACTATCGGCCGACAGCCGGGATGCGCATAGCGACCCCGGTGGCTTTGTCGTGCGCAAGCGACCTTGATGTCGTCATCGGTGCGTTCTGGACGGTCGAGGCCACCGCCGGGATCAATCAGCCCAGTCGCTTCCGGCAGCTACGCCACCCTTCCGCCCAACCACTGGGCGTGTGCCCCAGCCGGAAGCAAGGGCCAGAAGAACATTCACATAAATCTCTCAGTTTTCGCGTTGTCCCTGGCAGAAACGTCGCCTGACGTCTCTGCTGTTTGACGACCCGAATCACTAAGCGCTACACGGCTTTTCGCTCACAATTGCCCTGGACATCGCCTTGTTTTCGGTGCACCATTCAACCTGTCGGATACGGAACCGCTCGGCGGGAACGGCTTCGGCACGCGGACCGCGGCGACGCGCAACCGCTCAGCAACTTGAGAACTCCACAGTGTGTGATGCACCGTCCCCCATCGGGATCGGGTGAACTACCGCCTCGGCGTCCGGGCTCCTGCGGGAGCAGTGACCGGCCAGCCAGGTGTGTTCGTTCACCGTCGTTCCCGATGGCGTGGACGGTAGCTGGGCGCCGCCATGCGCCCAGCACCCGCACAGTTCGCCGATGAGGTGGGCTGTGCGGCTCTCCGTATCCGCCACAGTGGCGTGAAAGTCACTGTGGCGGATACGGATATGCGCCGCTAGCTCAGCTGGCAGAGCAGCTGACTTTTAATCAGCGGGTCGGGGGTTCGAACCCCTCGCGGCGCACCTCGATTGCACCGACTACGACCGGCACCCGCAAGGTGTCCGGTGGGCAGCATCCCGCTGCCAAACGGCAACCCGCTCGGCAACCGGAGGCATCTGGACCTGGGCGGCACGGTGCGGGAAAAGACGCCTGCGGGCGGGCCGGACAGGGAGCGCCACCGGGCATGGTGGGACCGCGCGGAGCGACGCGCCGTCGGGAAGGCCAGACGAAAAGCGGCCGGAGGAGCGGCGTCTCGGCTCCGCCACACACGAGGTACCGAGTGGCCCCGTCGGGTGCAACAATCCGGGGCGTCTGCGGACGTAGCTCAGCTGGCAGAGCGTCACCCTTCCAAGGTGAATGTCGCGGGTTCGATGCCCGTCGTCCGCTCCACACGCGCCACGCGCTGCTGCAGGTGGTCGATTTCGGTAGGGCTGGACGCGAACCAGAACCGTCACCCAAAGGAGCACCCGAATCGTGAAAGCGCACCACGCTGGCGCAGTGCAACAGGCCCTCTCCAGCGCCAAGGGAATGAGCTGGGACGAGTGCCACAAAATCTACGTGCTCATGGATGACCACCAGGTGGCCCACATGGCGGAGCTCGGGTACGCCGTGATGGCCCCGGACTTCGACGTGCTGTCGAAGTGGTTCGACGAATCGTGCAGCTTGCGGTTCGTCAGCGCTGTTCGCACCGTCGACGGCGACCCGAACGAGGGATTCAGCAACTTGATCGCACAGTTTGAGTGACCCGGGTCGAGAGCCGCACCGCAGCGGCGTGCTGCGCCAGGCTGGTCACTGCTTGAGGCAGAGGGTGTTGTGCGCTGCTGCAACAAGCTGGTCGGCATGCTCTGTCGCGATGTGAGCAAAGCGGACGAGAGCGTCGCGAGCAACATCGTCGTAGTTGTGAGCGGGGCCGCCGTTGAGCAGGCAGACCCACAAGCCCATGTCCGTGAGCTCGGCTTCGTCGGCGCCTGGGACGAGGGATTGTGCCCCGCTGAGAAACTCGGGCAGACCGGCGTCCCAGGGCTCGGGCGCCATGGCCCGTTTGGTGTTGTTCCAGGGGGTGTCGGATCCCGCCGGGGCAGAGTGCTCCGGCCCGGTCTTCCAGAAGTTGCAGGTGGCCGGTTCGGCGGGTGACCTGTGGGAAAGCTCGAGGGTGTCGCCGGGGTCTAACCCGAAGCGAACCGTTCCGGAGACGGGGATCCCGCTCTCCTGGAGCAGCCGCGGGTACTGCCAGGGGCGGAGGAGTTGATCCTGACCGGAGGACGCGACCTTTCGGTGGGTCTTTCTGTAGGTGCACAGGTGGCCGCGGGCCGTTCCGATCCAGGACCCCGGCTCGATGTCGACGCCGGCGGTGTACTGGCCGGGGCGGGTGGCGATGGACTGTGGCCGCGCTCCATCTGGGGTTGAGGCGGCATCTGGTGTCGGTGCGCTGGTCGGGCTCTCGCTGTGCGCGCATCCGGAAGCCGTGAGCAGTAGCGTCACGGCAGCGGCGGCGGCAGCGAGGATGCGGCTGGTCATGGGTGGACAGTAGAGCAGCTCCGCAGGCGGCGGTTGCCCGCCCCGACGCCTTTTCGAAGCTGTGGCCCGGTGGGTCGGCGGTCCTCGATCTGGCGCGGCCCAGATGTGCGATGCCTCGTGGTGTAACTGGCAGCACCGGCGACTTTGGTTCGCCTGGTTCAGGTTCGAACCCTGGCGAGGCAGCCGGTCCGTAGAACTGAGAACCACACCATGCCCGGTGGTCTAACGGCAGGACACCTGATTCTGGATCAGGGCGGTAGAGGTTCGAATCCTCTCTGGGCAGCAACGAACACGGCCTCGACGACCGACGCAGCACCGGCTCAACCGCGCCTCGGCCTCGACGCCGCCGGCACGGACACCACACTGCTGTCCGCCCCGGTTGGACCGCCCAGCGGGGACAGAGAGGGACCTCGTGGCCGCCGGACCTGCATTGAAAGTGAATCTCCGCTACGGCACCCACCGCGGAAGCCAGGGCAGCCCGACTGACGCCGATCACCAGAAGCTCGCTGATCTGTGCAGGCGCATCGCCGCGGACATGGGCGACGACGCATGGATGGTGGGTCTGGACCCGACCGACACGTTGAGTTGGCCGTCGATGTGCCTTGAGCTGACTTACTCGGCGTTCAGCCCCCACGCCTCGGATCTGAGCCACCTGGCCGCGACCTGGCAGCCGAAACTGGAATCCGCCCATGGATTGCGGGTTCGTGTCGATGCCAGCACCGGCTAGGCCAGCCCCACACACCAGCCCCGATAGCTCAGCCCGGACATAGAGCAACCGCCTTGTAAGCGGTCGGCCGCCGGTTCGAATCCGGCTCGGGGCTCCGCCTTCATGGCTCAGTGGCAGAGCACTTCCTTGGTAAGGAAGAGGTCCCGGGTTCGATCCCCGGTGAAGGCTCCACGGTTGTCGGTGACCACCCCGCTGCGCGAGCGGGAGGCGGAACCGTCAGACCCGGCGTCGTCCTGCCCGCGCGGGGACCGTCGGCGGACAGATGCTCCGCGCTCAGGCAAGCCAGTCTGCAGCTGGCCGCAAGTCGTGCGTCTTCGTGGATGTGGCGCAGCCGGTAGCGCGTCTCGTTGCCAACGAGAAGGCCGCGGGTTCGATCCCCGCCATCCGCACCATGCCCCTCTGGCCCAACTGGCAGAGGCGTCGGGTTTAGGTTCCGAAGGTTCCTGGTTCGACTCCGGGGAGGGGTACTGGAGTGGGCTGATAAAGGAAACCGCTTCATTCGCAGCGAATGAAGCTGTCCGGCATTGCCAGCGGCCCAACACCTTTGCCCGGTAGCACAATCGGCAGTGCACCGTCCTGTTAAGCCTGGATCCACCGATGAGCTGTCGTTCTGAGGTGGTATTCCGTTGTGTGCGTTGAATCTGGGGTGTGGTGTGATGTGGGCGTGTGTGTTCGCCCGATCTCGGTATCGGGTTGTTCCTGTGGGT
>Ga0265293_10008740_pt1 | contig 14870 bp, 13 predicted proteins | sample Munlanlewell138R_FD_192505 | JGI IMG/M metagenome (GOLD analysis project Ga0265293, IMG submission 192505) | Leachate microbial communities from a municipal landfill in Southern Ontario, Canada - Leachate well 138R | ecosystem: Engineered > Solid waste > Landfill > Unclassified | place: Canada...
GAGGCCTTCGTGCTTGTCCGCGATTCCGCCGCCGAGACGGTGCAATCCTGCGGCTCGATCTTCCTGCTGGTGATCGGCGCGCATATTCTCTCGAACCTGCTCACCCTCTCGGGCATTGCCGACGGCTTCACCCAATGGGTCAGCGCGGCGGGGTTTGACAGGGTGCAATTCCTGCTCATCCTTCTCGTGGCCTATCTCGTGCTCGGCACCTTCATGGAGCCGCTGCCGATCATGCTGCTCACCGTGCCGCTGCTGATCCCGACCCTGCAAAGCCTCGATATCTCGCTCATCTGGTTCGGCGTCTTCGTCGTCTTCATGTGCGAGCTTGCGGTGCTGACGCCGCCGGTTGGAATCCTCTCGTTCATCGTCCATGGCCTCGTGCAGGACAGGGAGATCAACCTCGGGCAGAAATATGCGCTCAGCGACATCTTCGCTGCGGTGATGTGGATCATGCCCGTCGCCATCCTGTTCGCGATCCTGCTGATCTTCTTTCCGCAGATCGCGACATGGCTGCCGGACAGCATGTGATGAAGGGAGGGAACGGAATGGCAAGTCTTGAGGGCCTGCGGGTCGTGGAGATCGCGGATGATCTCGCCGGATCGGTCTCGGCCATGCTCATGGCCGACCACGGGGCGGAGGTGTTCAAGATCGAGCGGCCCGTCGCGGCAGCGGAGCGGCGCGATCCCGGCTTCGCGGCATGGAACCGGGGGAAGAAATCCCGGATTGTCGATGCCGGGCGGCCGGCGGATCTGGAGTGGCTCGCGGCGCAGGTGCGCGGGGCGGATCTGTGCATCCTCGGCCATGGCCGCGATCTTTCGGAGTTTTCCGAGGCGGTCGCGGCAGCGGCGCGGAGCAACGCCGGGCTGATCACCCTGCGGCTGCCCGCGTGGCTTGAGGGCAAGGCCGGATGGGCGGGCGGCCAGCCCTCCCACGGGCTGTTGACGGCCACGGCCGGGCTCGGGATGCGCCAATCCTCCAACGATGGCGGGCCGGTCGATCCCATCTCGCCGTTCATTCACTATGTGCAGGCGCTCTGGGGCGCCTGCTGCGCCCTCGCCGCCCTCTATCAGCGTGGCGAAGGGGGCCATGGGCAGGAGGTCGTGGTCACCGGGGCGCAGGCGATGATGGAGGCGCTGATCCATCCCTACAGCGTCGATCCCCATGCCCCCGATCCCGCCACCGATATCGGCTCATTCGGGCGGCATCCGACTTACCGGCCCTATGAGGCGCGCGACGGGTTCTGGGTGGCTTCGGGTGCGCTGGGCGTCAAGTTCGAGGTGCGGATGATGGAGCTTCTCGGCATCCCCGAGATCCTTGAGGATCCGCGCATCGGCGGCAATGTCGATAGGCTCAAGCATCCCGATCATCTCGATTGGGCGATGGAGAAGGTGGGCGCCGCCTTCAAGACGCGCGACCGCGATGAATGGATCGCGCTGATGCGCGAGGCCGGGATCCCTTGTGGGCCGGTCCGCCCGCGCGATGAATTGATGGACGATCCCCAAATTGCGGCAATTGGGATGCGCGTGGAGGTGGATGACCCCGAACGCGGTCCGCTCATCATGCCCGGTGTGCCAGTGAACCTTACGCGGACCCCCGGGCGGGTGGCAGGCCCCGCGCCCCGGCATGGAGAGCATAATGACGCACCCGCTTGGCAAGCGCGGCCCCGGCCCGAAGGCCCGGTGCGCTATGCCGTGGGACCGCTCTCCGGGGTCAAGGTGCTCAACCTCGGCACGTTCGTGGCCACCCCTTACGCGGGCATGCTGCTCTCGGAGCTTGGCGCCAATGTGATCAAGGTCGAGGCACTGAGCGGCGATCCCTTCCGTGCCAACGGCTATCCGCATAATCGCGGCATGCGCAGCCTTGCCGTCGATCTGACGCGGCCCGAGGGGCAAACCGCGTTCAAGGCCGTGGCCCGGCATGCCGATATCGTGCTCGACGGCATGCGCCCGGGCGTCATGCGGCGGCTGAGCATTGACCATGAGGCGCTGGAGCAGGAAAACCCCGGTATCCTCACCATGTCGCTCTCGGCTTATGGCGAGACCGGGCCGCTCGCGGCGTTGCCGGGCGTCGATATGGTGATCCAAGGCGTGAGCGGGATCATGACCGCGCAGGGCAACGCCAGCGAGCCGGTCGCGGCGACGGTGGCTTATGTCGATGTCGCCACCGCGAGCATGTCGGTCTTCACCTGTTTGCTCGGCCTTCTCGCGCGCCGCAAGACCGGCGAGGGCCAGCATATGTGGGATTCGCTGCTCGGCACGGCCTGCTATCTTCAGATGGGCGAGCTGACCCGCTTCACCGGGCGCCCGCCCGCACGGCAAGGCGGGCCGGATTTCCGGGGCGATGTCTGGCATGACTGCTATTACAGGGCGGCGGATGGATGGGTGCGGGTGGATGCCTCCGCCGATCCTGCCGCTGCGGCGGAGGCCCTCGCGGCGGCGGGGCTGGTGGCGGGCGGCGAGATCGCCGAGGATCTGGCGCGGAGCCTTGCCGCGCTGGATGTGGAGAGCGCCGTGCGCAGGCTCGCGGATGCGAGCATTCCGGCCGTCCGGGCCCGCCGGGTCTCGGAGCTTTTCCTCGATCCCGATCTGATGGCGAGCGAATTCGCCCATTTCCGCCCGTCGGTGACCGGCTCCATCATGTCGCTCCCCGGTCGCTACGCGCGCTTCAGCCGGACGCAGCGCTGGGGGCCGATGTATCCGCCCGGCATCGGCGAGCATACAAGGCCCGTCCTCGAAGACGCCGGCCTCGCGCCGGATGAGATCGAGGCGCTCGTCGGCGAGGGCGTGGTGCGGATCGGCGAGCCGATGCCCGCCCGCTTCGGGGTCACTTACAGGTAGCCCCGAGCCCGATCATCGGGGCCCATGCGCCCCATATAGAAAGCCTTACGGTAAACAATTGGAGACTTGAATCATGGTAGATTATGCGAAGCCCCTCGTCGGGCGGGTGGCGATTATCACCGGCGCGGGGCGCGGCATCGGGCGCGGATATGCATTGGCCTATGCGGCGGCGGGGGCCAAGGTCGTCGTCAACGATTTCGGCGGATCGGGGGATGGCGTGGGCCAGTCTTCCGCCCCGGCCGAAGAGGTCGTGGCCGAGATCATCGCGGCCGGCGGGGAGGCCATCGCCCACGGGGGAGACGTCGCCAATCCGGATCACGCGGCGGATATGGTCGCGCAGGCCGTCGCGGCCTTCGGCAAGGTCGATACGCTGGTGAACAACGCCGGGATCCTGCGCGACAAGAGCCTGCTCAACATGCCGATCGAGGATTGGGATGCTGTCCTGCGGGTGCATCTGACAGGCACGTTCGTGATGACGCAGGCCGTCGGCCGCCATTGGCGCGACCGCTCCAAGGAGGGCGACGCCGTGAATGGCCGCATCGTCAACACCAGCTCCGGCAGCGGGCTTTTCGGCAATTTCGGGCAGGCCAATTACAGCGCCGCGAAGGGCGGGATCGCCTCGCTCACCGTCTTGAGCGCCATCGAGCTTGGCCGCTACGGGGTCACGGTCAACTGCATCGCGCCGGTCGCCAAGACCCGGCTGACGGCCACCGCCGGCATGTCCACCGAGATCGCCGAAGGGTTCGATCCCTATGATCCGCAGCATGTCTCGCCCGCGATCATGTGGCTCGGCAGCGACCGCTCCGCCGATGTGACGGGGCGGATCTTTACCGTGGTGGGTGGCTTCGTCGGCGTGGTGGAGGGCTACAATCGCGGCCCCGGGCTGCACCACGATGGCCCCCTGACCTTCGAGGCCATTGACCGCGAGTTGCCCGCCCTCATCGCCGAGGCCAAGCCGCGCACGCCGGTGATGCAATCCCACCCCTATATCGGAGCCCGTTGATGCCAGTCGATCTTTCCGTCATCGGCCAGAAGCTACCGTCCCATCCGGTGCGGTGGACCTCCACCGATGCCATCCTTTACGCCTTGGGTGTCGGCGCGGGCGCGGAGGATCCGGCCGAGGATCTCGCCTTTACCACCGAAAATACCGAAGGCGTGCCGCAGCAGGTGCTGCCCACCTTCGCCGCTGTCATCGGCGCGGACGCGCCGCGCCTCACCTATGGCGATATCGACCGCCGGATGACCGTCCATGCCGAGCAGAGCATGGTATTTCACGGCGCGCTTCCGCCCGAGGGGGAGGGGCATCTAGTGCGGTCCGTCGAGGCCATTTATGACAAGCGCAGCGGGGCGCTCGTCGCGATGAAATCGGCGCTGAGCGATGCCTCGGGCAAGCTGCTCGCCGATATCCACACCAGCGCCTTCATCCGCGGCGAGGGCAATTTCGGCGGTGAGCGCGGCCCGAAATCCTCTTGGACCGCGCCCGAACGCGCGCCGGATCTGACGGTCCGGCAGCAGACGCGCATAGACCAGTGTTTGCTCTATCGACTCTCGGGAGACCGGAATCCGCTTCATTCCGATCCCAAATTCGCCGCCGCCGGCGGCTGGCCCCGGCCGATCCTGCATGGCATGTGCACCTATGGCTTCGTCGGGCGGGCGATCCTTGCGCAGGTGGGCAACGATCCCGCCCGGCTGCGTTCGCTCAAGACGCGCTTCTCCGCGCCGGTGCTGCCGGGCGATCTGCTTGAGACCGCGATCTGGCGCGAGGAGGGGCGGCTTCTGTTCCAGACCCGCGTAGGCGGGAAGCTGGTGCTTGACGGCGGCGAAGCGGAGATCCTGCCATGAGCGCCGCCCGCAAATTCGCCCCCGTGCCCACACCGGAAACCCTGCCTTTCTGGGAGAAGGCCGCGCAGCATGAGCTCTGGCTGCCCCGCTGCGCCGATACCGGAAAGGTGTTTTTCCCGCCCCGCGCGCATTCGCCCTTCTCCGGCGGCGCGGTGGACTGGGTCCGGGCCTCGGGCCGGGGGGATCTGGCGTCCTACGTCATCAACCACCGCCCGGCACCCGGCTATGAGGACGAGGCCCCCTATGCGATCGCGCTGGTGCGGCTCGAGGAAGGGCCGATCCTCACCAGCAACATCAAGGGCATTCCGGCCGATCCGGCGCATCTGCGTATCGGCATGAAGCTCGAGGTGCAGTTCGAGGCGCGCGGTGAGGTGACCGTGCCGCAGTTCGGCCCTGTCGGGAAGGGAGAAGAGGCATGAGTGACGTTGTCATCGTCGGCGCGGCCGAGAGCGAACAGCTTGGGGTGATCCCCGATCAATCGGCCATGACCCTCGCCACGGGCCCGGTGCTGGCCGCGCTGAAACAGGCAGGGCTGAGCCTTGCCGATGTCGATGGGATCGCGGGGACGTTGCCGGTCATTGATCTTGCCTTCACGCTCGGCATTCAGCCGCGCTGGCTCGATGGCACGATGGTCGGCGGCTGCTCCTACATGCTTCATGTCCGTCACGCGGTGGCGGCGATCCGCTCCGGCATGGCTTCGGTCGTGGTGATCGCGCATGGTGAATCCGGGCGCTCCCGCGTGGGCGCGCCGGGCTGGGTGCCGGATCGCTCCAGCATGCCCGGCCAGTTCGAATTACCCTATGGCGGCTCGGGGACGTTCTCGCGCTTCACGTTGCCCGCCATGGCCTATCTCGATGCCTACGGGCTCGGCGAAGCCGATCTCGCCGAGGTCTCTGTCGCGCAGTCGCGCTGGGCCAATCGCACCCCGCGCGCCACGCGGCCGGATCTGCTCACCGTCGATGACGTGCTCGCTTCGAAGCTCATCGCATGGCCGTTTCACATCCTCGAATGCTGCCCGCTCAATGACGGCGGGGGGGCGCTCGTGCTCACCTCCGCCGAGCGGGCCGCCGATCTGGACCTTGCCCATGCGCCCATCCTCGTGGCCGGGACGGGGGAGGCGAGCGAGGGCCCGAGCGCGCCCTTCATGGAAGACCTCACGAGCTTCCGGGGCTTCCGGCAATCCGCGGCGGAGGCCTTCCGCACCGCCGGGATCAGCCATGCGGATGTCGATCACCTGATGGTCTACGACGCCTATGCGCATGTGCCGCTTTACGGGCTTGAAGATCTCGGCTTCGTCGGGCGCGGGCAGGCGGTGGATTTCATCCGCAGCGGCGCCACGAGCCCCGGCGGCACCCTGCCGATGAACACCAACGGCGGCGGCCTGCTTTACGCCCATACCGGCATGTATGGCATGTTTGCCCTGCAAGAGGCCGTGCGCCAGTTGCAGGGGCGCGCGGGCGCGCAGGTGGAAAACGTCCGGACAAGTTTCGTGCAAGGAATCGGCGGCATGTTCGGCGCGGCCGGCGCCGTCGTGCTGCAACGCCAATAGGGAGGAAGACCAATGTATGACCGCAAGGAAAGCTACTGCAACATCGAGAAATGGCGGGAGACAGGACTGGATTTCGAGATCCGCAACCATGTCGCGCATCTCACGCTGAACCGTCCGCATCTGCGCAACGCCGTGAGCCGCGATCTGCGCAATTCGCTGCTGGAGGCGCTCGATTACATCTCGCTCGATCCCGCCATCCGCGCCGCGCTCGTTACCGGCACGGGCGGGGCGTTTTCCTCGGGGGCGGATCTCTCGCAAGAGCGGGTTCATGACATGCCCGAGGAATACGAGCGCGGCACCCAGGTCCATCGCAACCGCGAGGACGGGCTGCGCTTCGGCTGGTGGCGGCTGATCGAGAAGGTCTGGACCAACACCAAGCCCATCGTGGCCGCCGTCACCGGCCCGGCCTATGGCTTCGGCTGCAACTTCGCCTTTTCAGCCGATCTGGTGATCGCGGGGGAGAGCGCGCGCTTTTGCGAGATCTTCGTCAATCGCGGCCTGCCGCTGGAGGCGGGCGGCGCCTATGTGCTGACGCGCAGCATCAGCCCGGTGCGGGCGCGGGAGCTTGCGATGTTCGGCGAGCCGCTCTCGGGCAAGCGGGCCGAGGAATGGGGGCTGGTGAACCGCTGCGTTCCGGATGAGGAGGTGCTCGCGCTCGCCACCGAATGGGCAGAACGGCTCGCGTCTGGCCCGACCATCGGCATCGGGCATATCAAGTCGCAGATCAACATGGGGCTGGATCAGACGATCCATCAGACATGGCGCGACGAGGTCACCTATCTCGGGATCGGCCCGGGCGATGACGGCATGGAGGCGATGACGGCGTTCATGGAGCGCCGCCAGCCCCGCTTCACCGGGCGTTAACGCGGGGCCATCCGCAGCGCGCCGTCGAGGCGGATGGTCTCTCCGTTCAGCATCGGGTTGCCGATGATGGCGAGGGCAAGGTCGGCATATTCGGAGGGCCGGCCGAGCCGCGACGGGAAGGGGACGCTGGCACCGAGCGACGCCTGCGCCGCTTCGGGGAGCCCGCGCAGCATCGCGGTCTCGAAGATGCCCGGCGCGATGGTGCATACCCGGATGCCGAGCGGTGCGAATTCGCGCGCGGCTGGCAGGGTCAGCCCGACCACGCCCGCCTTGGAGGCGGCATAGGCGGTCTGGCCGATCTGCCCCTCGAAGGCGGCGACGGAAGCCGTATTGACGATGACGCCGCGTTCGCCCTCCGCGAGGGGCTCAAGCGTGGCACAGCGTTCCGCGAACAGCCGCATCAGGTTGAACGTGCCGATGAGATTGACGGCAACCGCGCGTTCGAAATCCGAGAGCGGCATGGTGCCGGACTTGCCCAGCACCTTTTGCGCAGGCGCGACGCCCGCGCAATTGATCAGGACGCGCGCCGGGCCATTGGCGGCTTCGGCCGCGCGGAGGGCCTCGCCGGCTTCCCCGGCGTTTGCCACATCGCACCGGACGGCAAGCGCGCCGATGTCGGCGGCGACAGCCTCGGCGGCGTCAAAGTTGAAATCGAGGATCGCGACTTTCGCGCCCGCCGCGCGCAAGGCCCGTGCCGTGGCCGCGCCCAGCCCCGAGCCGCCGCCGGTGACGATGGCGGGATGTCCGTTCAGGTTCATGTTTTTCTTCCTTGTTTAGAGAATTTCCACCGCCATCGCCGTGGCCTCGCCGCCACCGATGCACAGGGTTGCGACGCCGCGCTTGAGCCCGCGCGCTTGCAGTGCCGCCAGCAGCGTGACGATGACGCGCGCGCCCGAGCAGCCCAGCGGATGGCCGAGCGCGCAGGCCCCGCCATTGACGTTGACGCGCTCATGCCCGAGCCCCAACTCGCGCATTGCGACCATGGTGACGGCGGCAAAAGCCTCGTTGATCTCGTAAAGATCGACCTCGCCCGCGCGCCAGCCGACCCGCTCGAAGAGCTTCTGCATCGCGAAGACGGGCGCGGTGGTGAAGAGCGCGGGCTTTTGGGCATGGGTGGTATAGCCACGGATGGCCGCGATCGGCTTGAGCCCCTTGGCTTCCGCAACCGACAGGCGTGTCAGCACCAGCGCCGCAGCGCCGTCCGAGATCGACGACGAATTGGCCGCCGTGATCGTGCCGCCCTCGCGGAAGGCGGGTTTGAGCAGCGGGATCCTCTCCGGCCGCCCCCGTCCGGGCTGCTCGTCATTCTCGATGCCGTCGATGGCGACGATCTCGCGGGCGAAGGCGCCCTCGCGGATCGCCCGGTTTGCCCGCTCCAGCGAGGTGAGCGCGAAGGCGTCTTGCGCCTCGCGGCTGAAGCCGTATTCGGCGGCGGTGTCTTCGGCGAATGTTCCCATGGTGCGGCCGGGCTCGTAGGCGTCTTCGAGCCCGTCGAGGAAGAGGTGGTCCATCAGCCCGGCATGGCCGGCCTTGTAGCCGCTGCGGGCCTTTTCCAGCAGATAGGGGGCGTTCGTCATGCTCTCCATGCCCCCCGCAACAACCATCCGGGCATCCCCTAGGGTGAGGGCGTCGGCTCCGGCCATGGCCGCTTTCATGCCCGAGCCGCAGAGCTTGTTGATGGTCGTGCTTGCGGCAGAATCGGGAAGACCTGCCCCGCGCGCGGCTTGCCGCGCCGGCCCCTGTTTCAGGCCTGCGGGCAGAACGCAGCCCATCAGCACCTCGTCGATATCCTCGGGCACGGCCCCGGCCCGCTCCACGGCCGCGCGAATGGCCTGGGCGCCAAGCTCTATGGCGCTGCGGCCTTTCAATGCGCCATGGAAACTGCCGATAGGCGTTCGGACGGCGGAAACGATCACGATGGGATCGGATGTGGGAGGCATGTCATTTCTCTCTAGTGCGGGGGGTAAAGACTCTGATGCAGTATATGAAAATTTCTTACTTCAAAGTATAGTATTTGACAATATATACTTTGAAGTATACAAATTTCCCAGCGCTCGCCAGCGAGTGTTCGGCGAAGAGGGATGTAGATGGGAAGTGAAGCAAGTTCGCCTTGGCGCAAGCGCCCTAAAGCGCCTCAGGCCGATGCCGCCGCAAAGCGGGAGCAATTGCGGGAACGCAAGCGGCAAGCCGTTCTCAACGCGGCTGTGCAGGCATTCAACGAAAATGGGTTCGCGGCCACCTCGCTGGAGGATGTCGCCAAGGTGCTGTCGGTAACCAAACCCACGATCTACCATTATTTTGCCGACAAGGACGAAATCCTCTTCGAGTGCGTCCGGCTCGGGAGCGAGGGCATCCGCGAGGCGATCACCCGCGCCGAGGCGAGGGGCGGCTCCGGGCTGGAGCGGCTGACGGCCATCCTGCTCGATTACGCTGCCATCACCATGCGCGATTTTGGCCGCTGTGTTGCGCTCACGTCGGACCATGAGATGTCCGAGACAAGCAGGATTCGCTTCCGCACGCTCAAGCGTGAGATCGACGAGGCGCTGCGCCGGGTCGTCGAGGCCGGAATGGAGGATGGCTCGCTGCGAAGCAGCGATCCCCGGCTGGTCACCTTCACCCTGACAGGCGCCCTGAACTGGGTTTCCCGCTGGTATGATCCGGCGGGCAGCCTCACCAGCGAGGAGGTCGCGCAGGGGTGCGTCCAGACCTTGCTCAACGGCGTTGCCGCCAATCCGGAGACCAAAGCCCAATGACCATTCCTGCTCTGCTGCAATCCAATCTGCGCCTTCCGGCTATCGTGGCGCCCATGCTTCTGGCCTCCGGGCCGGAGCTGGTTATCGCCTGCTGCCGCGCGGGGCTCATCGGGACGTTTCCCGCGCTCAATCCGCGCAGCACCGAGACGTTGCGCGACTGGCTGCGGCAGATAGAGGGCGCGCTTGAGGGCGGCGCGGCGCCTTACGGCGTAAACCTGATCGTGCACAAATCCAACGCGCGGCTGGCGGCGGATCTCAAGGTGGTGAGCGAGCATCGGGTGCCGCTGGTGATCACCTCTCTGGGTGTGCAGAAGGATGTGATCGATGCCGTCCATGCCCATGGCGGTGTGGTGTTTCACGATGTCATCTCGCGCCGCCACGCCGAAAAGGCGGCCGAAGCCGGAGTGGACGGCATCATCGCGGTCTGCGCGGGCGCGGGCGGGCATGGCGGCACACTCAATCCTTTCGCGCTTCTTTCCGAAATCTCCTCGGTGTTCGACGGGACCATCGTTCTGGCCGGGGCGATCAGCACCGGGGCCCATATCGCCGCCGCCCGCGTGATGGGCGCGGATATGGCCTATCTCGGGACACGGTTCATCGCCACACAGGAGGCGATGGTGGATCGGGGCCACAAGGAGATGATCCTGGGCGCGACCTCTCGCGACATCATCTATACCCCTAATATCTCGGGGGTGCATGGCAATTTCCTGCGCCTCAGCCTTGAGAAGGCAGGGCTGGACCCGGACAATCTCCCCATGGTGCGCGAGCTGGACATGGGCAGCGAGGCCAAGGCATGGAAGACCCTCTGGTCGGCCGGGCAAGGCATCGGAGCCATCGCCGACATTCCCGCGGCGGGCGAATTGTGCGACCGGCTTGTGGCGGAATACCAGCGCGCCATGGCGACCAAGGATCCCTTCGCCGGAAAAAGAGCGCCGGCCCATGTCTAGGCCCCTTGTGACTTGTCATATCGGCGAGGGGATCGCCCACATCCGTCTGGACCGGCCCGAACGCCTGAACGTGCTTGATCTGGAGATGGCCGAGGATTTCGAGATCGCGGTGAACGGCGCCCTGGCCGATCCGGACGTCCGGGTGATCGTTATCACCGGAAACGGCAAATCCTTCTGCGCTGGCGGCGATCTCGCGAGCTTTCATGCCGCCGCCGACAAGGGGGCTGCAATCGTAGACCTTCTGGCCCCGCTGAACCGCGCCATCCTGAAACTCGCCGAAGCGCCCAAGCCCGTTATCGGCGGTGTGCAGGGCGCGGTGGCCGGCGGCGGCATGAGCCTCGCGCTCGGCTTCGATCTCTTGCTTGCGGCCGAGGATACCCGCTTCAATCTCGCCTATGTGAATATCGGCGGCGTTCCGGATTGCGGCGGAAGCTGGTTCTTGCCGCGTCTCGTCGGCCTGCGCCGCGCGCTGGAGATCGCGCTTCTGGCCGAGAGTATTGATGCGCCTGAGGCCAAGGCGCTGGGGCTGGTCAACCGGGTGGTGCCGCACGGCCAGCTTGAGGACGCGGTTTTGCGTCTGGCCCGGCGTCTGGCCGACGGTCCCGTTCTGGCGTTGGCCCATACGAAGGCGCTGTTGCGCAGCAGCTTCGAGCGGGGATTGACGGGGCAACTCGAGCACGAGGCGGAAGCCTTCGCCCAATGCGCCGCCGATCCCGCGTTCGACGCCGCCCTGAGCGCATTTTTCGCCCGCAAATCGGCCACCGGAACGCCCGAGCCATGACACCCTCCATATCTCAGGGAGAAGCGCCTTGACCGACACCGCCGCCAGGCGTCCGCTCGCAGCGGCCCCAGGCTCTGTTCTTTTCGGCAATGAGGCCGCATCACTTTGGGATATCGGCGATGGCGTGGCCTGTCTGGAGATCCATACCAAGCTCAACGCCGTGACCCCGCCTGTTCTCGATGTCCTCGCTGAAACGCTCGCGCGCGGCGGGGCGGATTTCGAAGCGCTGGTCATCGGCAACGACGATCCGCGCGCCTTCTCGGCGGGCGGTGATCTCGCCCATATGCATGATGTCATTGCTGCCGGTCGGTTTTCTGCCCTTGAGGCGTATATCGCGCGCGGGCAGGGTCTGATGCTGGCCATCAAGCGGGCGGGCTTCCCCGTCGTTGCGGCCGTGCACGGGCTGGCGTTGGGCGGCGGCTGGGAAATCTGCCTCCATGCCGATGCCATCGTCGCGCATGCGGGGCTGCGGGCGGGCTTGCCGGAAGCGAAGGTGGGGCTTGTCCCGGCTTGGGGCGGATGCACCCAATCGCTGCTGCGCGGGCAGGCGGGCGCGGCGCCTTCCGCAGCCCATGAGATGGTTTTCGCAGATTTGTGCAGGGGGCATCCGGCCGTTTCGGCGGAGGAGGCGAGAGCGCGGGGATATCTGCGCGCGCGTGACCGTATCGTCGCGGATCGCGCCCTTCTGTTGCCGGAAGCCAAGCGTGTGGCTCTCGCCTTGCGGGAAGGCTATGTTCCGCCCGAACCGGCCCCGATCCGCGTCGGAGGGCGCGAGGCGGCGGGAGCCTTGATGGCTTCGGTCTCCGCTCAGGCGGCAACCGGCGGGCTGACCCAGACGGATCTCGCCATCTTCGAGGCTCTGGCAACCATCCTGACCGGCGGCCCCGACGCTCGCAGCGAAGACGTGATGGCGGAGGAGGCCATGATGCGTCTCGAACTGGACGCCATCGCACAATTGGCCCGCCGTCCGGAAAATCTGGCCCGCATCGCCCATATGCTCGTCTCCGGCAAGCCTCTTTCCAACTAGGCCGGCTCAATGGCGAGAGGGCCGAGGGCCCCCTTTAAAGCCGGATAGGGAAGCGCGCGCAGCCACCGGGAGCATCGCCCGCGGCCTCAATGCGCGGGCGGGTGAGGCCCGCCGCATAGTGCCGGGCGCGGGGGCCGGTCTCGAAGAGGGCGCTTGTCCCCGGCATCGGCGCGAAAGACCAGACGGGGCGGGTGGCGGGGTTGATCGTCTCCTGTTTCGCGATATGGCGCATGATCACATCGCGGTTGGTATCCGGCGCATCAAAGCCGATCGTATCGCCGCCCGCGCCGGGGAAATTGGCGCCGCCCGAGACGCGATAATTGTTCGTCGCCACGTTGAATTCCATCTCGACGCGCACCGCCTTCCCCGCATGGGTCAGATCCACGATCCGGCTCGTTCCCGGGCGCAGCTCGGAGCCGCCGGGGCCGAAGCGCGGGCGGCGGCACAGGTCTATCCGGTAGCGCAGGCCGGTGATGACATCGAAGTGATAGGAGGGAAAATCCGGGTCATGCAGAGGCTGATCGGGCTGGCCTGTCGCGAAGCTGGGCGCCGGTGATCCGCACCGCGCTGGGGTAAAGTTAAAGAGTAACCGTTCCATTGCTACCGCAGATTACGCGGCTTGACGGCCAATTGCGGTGGTCAGCGGCGTCAATTCCACGGGAGCAATTCATCCAGCCTGTTGATCTTATGTCGTGCATGCGGTCGAGGATGTCGGCGCGGAGGGGGCACAGAAAAAGTTGAATGATACATTGGGCACGCCACATCCAGCAGAAGAGGCGCGGAAAAGAAAGCAGCGTGAAAGAACACGTAAATCCCGTGAGAAGAAAAAGGCGAGCGCTGCAACAGCCGCGCACGGTAAGGACTGCGTAGCTGGACCGGAGCATAATAATCCGGATGCGGCTGGCCCGGCATCGGTTGGTTGACCGCAAGAAGACCTAGGGAAAGGCCGAGTAACGCATGGTAAATTTTTTGCCACCCGGAAGGGGTGGATCTACCGCGGAGGTGTAACGCTTTCCTATACGATTCTGATGTAACGCTCTCCTATTATTATATGTATTTGTTTACTTATATATTATAACAGAAGTTAGGAGAGCGTTACATCGCAGACCTTGATCCTCGTCCCGGTCCCCTCCGCCGGTTACAATCCGAAGCTGTTTGATACTTACCCGCAATGCCTACGAGTCGCGGGAAGGACGTTGACAGCAGGCTGTGCAATCAAGATGCCGCCCGGGAGGTGGAGCGCGCAAGATGGCGCTGCCGCTGGCCACCCGGCTCCACTCTGAAGCCGGGGTGCACTGACATGATCGAGTGGGCTCGCTGCCAACACGTCACCAGCAGGTAAAGCTGCGGCCAGCCAGCTCAGTGCCACGATAAGCAAGCGTTGTAGGTGGCGGTTATTCACAGTGCTCGCGGGTGTGAGGCCAAATGCGCGAGCAATCGATGCATGGGGTCCAGCGCGATCTTCGAGTCGGCGATAAGGTTTTGCACGATGATCTCGTCGGCGCCGCTTTGTGCGACCATCTCGTCGAGGGTTGTCTTGACCTCCTCGGGTTGATCCCGACCATCGCCCGGGGCGCACCGGTTCCAAATGGGTGGATACGAAATTTTCCCGATACGTGCGCAGTGCCGAGGCGCTGCTTGCGGATTGATAAAACCTGCAAAGAATAGGCGATCCCCAGTTGAGCAGCGAGAGATGCGCCGCCCGGACTCGATTCCAACAAGCAAGTATCGGGAACGGTCGACATTGATGGCATCAGCGGCCTGTTGGCAAAAGGGTGGTCGGCGGGAAACGTGTTGTGAAGCCAGGCGAGAGCTTCGAACTCTAATTGTTCGTAATAAAATCAACTAGTTACGGCGAGCTCTGGCACCTGTTCTGGCCCTAATTTTGGCACCAGTTTTCTCGGAAATCTGGAGTGAGCGCTAGTTAGTCTGATGAAGTCAAACGAATCCGCCTCGCCCCAGCCATTTCAAGAACAGGAATTCCCTTCTTCAACTTGGGAGCCAGTTCTGAATCGCTTCTCTACAGCCATCACTCGCGCGGACATCGGTATCCCCAGGCCAGAACTGACTGCTGCGAGCGTGCTAAGCGAGGGCTGACGCCTCGCGGTCTCCAAAAGCGAGATGAACCGAACCGATACATCTGCACGTTCGGCGAGCTCTTCCTGAGTCACGCCTGCTTGCCCGCGTGTATCGCGCAAGGCTTCTGCGAAGGCGGTGACGCCATGCCGGGCGGCGCCACAGCACGGTTTATGACTCCGCTTATCTGGGCT
>Ga0265293_10008745_pt1 | contig 14856 bp, 12 predicted proteins | sample Munlanlewell138R_FD_192505 | JGI IMG/M metagenome (GOLD analysis project Ga0265293, IMG submission 192505) | Leachate microbial communities from a municipal landfill in Southern Ontario, Canada - Leachate well 138R | ecosystem: Engineered > Solid waste > Landfill > Unclassified | place: Canada...
CTGCTCCCTTACCTTTTGAGCGTCATAATATATTCCTCTGTTAGTATCTTTATAAATGTCAAAATCCTGAAGCCAAGGCCTGATTTTCGCGGCAGCTCCGATTGACTCTATGTAGTCTTTGGCTATAAAAATAGATCTGGCAATGACAGGATAGGGGTTTCCGGAAACCGTTTCCGATAAATCTTCCGAGTCATATGGAATATAAACCCCGGGCAGCCCTCTTTTTTCATCCCTGCTGACTTGAAGCCCGCCGTAAAAATGGCTGGGATAAAGCATGTAGGAAATATAATCGAAATGCTGGGCGGCGTCGTATGTCCTCTGGCCTATCTCCGTAGAGTTCCGATGGGCGGCTACGTAGCCGAATAAATCAACGGAAAGAATTATATCGCGATCGTAATTCTTAAGGGAATTGGAAAGCCGAGAAAAGAAATCGCCTATTACCTGGTATTTCTCTTCTGAGTTATTGTCATAAAAAGGATAGATGGCGCTTTTAACGTCGCCGTCCGAGGGGAACCTTATATAATCGAACTGCAATTCGTCAAATCCGAAATCAATTGCCTTTTTGGAAAAATTAATTATGTAATTCTGAACTCCCGTACCCTTTGGATCCAGCCACAATCCCCCTCCGCTGTCTTCCCAAATTTCCAGAGATCCGTCTTCTCCCTCTATTTTAAGATACCAGTCCGGATAGGCGTCCTCCAGGGAAGAATCCCTAAAGACGCATATTCTGGCTATCACCCAGACGTTTTTTTCATGCAGTTCTTTTATATATTCCTTGAGGGACGAGGGCATATATGGGCCGTCGTGCTCCTTAATGTCTATAACTACCGCATTTAGCTCTGTTTCCTCCAAAAGGGAATTTATTTCCTCGCGAACGGCAACAGCCTGGGAATGGCTGGAATTGGCGACAAACTCATTAAGGTAAACTCCCTTAACGTTTTCGCTTTGCTCCCTGGGAGAACTATAAATGATTTCTTGAAAAGAATTTGTTTCGGGATTTTCCGTTTCAATTGAGGATTCGGTTTCCGGTTCCTCGGGATAATAAACGGCTGTGCGCCATTGGGTGGAAACAAAAATTCCTCCGGCAATCAAGGCAAGGAGGGACAGAGCTGGTAGAATAATTGAAGCTCTCGAACCGAACATATTTAAGGCTGATTAATCATCAGGGAGAACGATTCCGGATTTATTTCCACCTTGTCTCCCCTCTTTAATTCTCCGGACAATAAGGCGGAAGCCAAGGCGTTTTCCACTTTGTCCTGAACCACTCTTTTCATCTGCCTGGCCCCGAAAGCGGGGTCGTATCCCAGTTCAACTATTTTTTCCTTCAAGGGATCGGTGACAATAAATTCTATCCCTTTTTGTTTAAGGCTTTTTTTCAGCTTGGCCATTATGAGCTCGGAAATATCCAAAAGGTTTTTCTTGCTTAAAGGTTTGAAAATAACCACTGCGTCAAAACGATTGATGAATTCCGGTCTGAAGGTTCCGGCCTCGAAAAGATGGTCAATCATTCTTTGCTTCAGTTCCTGCCAATCGGCTTTCTCCTTAAGGGCCTTGAGTATCATTTGGTAGCCGGCATTGCTGGTAGCAATAATAATGCTATTCTTAAAATTAACTTTCCTGCCGACGCCGTCCGTTAAGAACCCTTCGTCTAAAACCTGCAGGAAGAGATTTAAAATATTCGGATGGGCTTTTTCAAGCTCGTCCAAAAGAATCATGGAAAAAGGATCTTCCCTGACGGCGGTGGTCAGCAGCCCCTCTTCTCCGGCAGAGCCGATAAGCCGGGGAATATCTTTAACGTCCTGGAATTCCGACATATCCAGCCTGATCATTTTCTGCTCGGAACCGAAGTATATTTGGGCCAAAGCTTTTGAGGTTTCAGTTTTCCCCACTCCGGTAGGCCCCAAAAAGAGAAACGTTCCCATCGGAGCCGACTTCACCTGAACTTCAGACCGAGCCCTCCTTAAGGCGGTAGACACTTCTTTAACCGCCTCTTCCTGGTTGATAATTCTTTGGTGGATAAGCTTCTCTAAATTCAAAAGCTTTTCTTTTTCTTTGGCCTCCACCTCCCCTACGGGCACCTGGGTCCTCTGGGAAACCACGGCTGCAACGTGCGAGGGCAAAACAGTTCCGTCTTTGACCGACTTTTTCACATAAATCATCACTTCGTCTAAAAGATCCAAGGCTTTTTTGGGGAAAGGATTGCTGGTTAAATACCGCTTGCACAAAGACACTACTTCCCTCAAAGCGGGATAGCTGACAAAAAGATTGTATTTGCCTTCCAGCTGAAGAGAAAGATTTTCCAAAACAAGCATGGTTTCTTTTTCCGAAAGCTCAGCTACCTCCACTTTCTCGAGAAGATTCAAAACGGAAGGATTCTGCTCTATATTTTTATGGAGCCCGGCATAACTGGTAATAGCCACTATTTGGAACTGGGGTAAATGGAGGTAAGAGGAAATGACTCCGGAAATGTCTATCATTCCCGGCCCTGGTTTTACGGCAATAAAGTTATGGAATTCATCGATTACCAAAATCACGTTGCCCGCTGAAACGACCTCCTGGAAAATAGTGTCCAAGGTGGCCTCCACATCCTCGGGATTGGAAAATTCAGCTAAAAGGGCCTGCATATCCAGCTCAACAACTCTTTTATAGTTCACGTCGGGAAGACTTTGCCCGAAAACCGATTTCCTGACGATTCCTTGAATAATCCCCTTTTTGCCGACTCCCGGTTCCCCTACCAGCAAAACGTTATTGTATTCATGCCTGGCCAAAATTCTTTCGGTCTGCTCTATTTCCGATTCGTGCCCGATAATTTCAGGAAACTTCTGCCTCTTGGCGCTGTCGGTCCAGTCAATGGAATACCTGTCCAGGGTTACCGTGTATCCGGCGGTCCACTCCTTGGCCAGAGTCCCTTTCTTTATCAAATTACCGTACTCCCACCATTTTTTTTCCTGCTCGCCCTTTCTGGTAAGAGACTCGTACCACCAAGTCAGATTCTCTATGTCTTCGACCCTCAAATTGTTTTCTATCAGGAGATGCTGGAATATCGGGTCTTTTTTCGCCAAAGACGTAAAAACGTCTCCCACTTCAATCCTAGAATGTCCCCTTCCCCGGGCTATATTCGCGGCCTCCAAAACAATCTCCTCCAGTCCGGCGCTTTCCGGAGTGCCGGGAAAGTTCTGCTTAAGGGCTTTTTTAATCTCTTTTGGATTAAGCAAAAGGCGGATAAAGACAAAGTCGGTAAGCTCCGGATTTATTGAAAGGAGATAATGAAAAAGTATTGTGGAATTGGCTCTGGCTTCTTTTTGGGAATCCTGGAACTGCAGGGACTTAAATGCGGCCTTGGCCGGACCGAAACTCAACAGCTCGGCCAAATTGCGGTCTTCCGGGTTTTTGAGAAATTCCTCCAGAGTAAAGGGCAGTTTTGGATTTTTAAGCTTTAATTCGAAAAAAGAAGACTTCAGCCTGGCTGCCGCAGAAAAAGACAATGACAAAAGGGATATTCCCAATAGAAGCGAATTGCTGGCAGGAGAAAAAGATGCCGTAAAAAAGCCGTAGATAAATAAAAGGAAAGCGACGATAAAGAATATAGATAAAATCTTCCGGAGACTCCGGGCAATTATAAAAATCGGGTTCCGGGAGTGAGCCACGGCCTTGTATATTTTGGCCCTTTTTAAATTAAAATAGAATTTTGAATCCATAAAAAATTCCCAATACTAAAAGAACCGGCAAAGCCAGCCAGCAAAGAAAAACAGCGACTCCCGCAAGTAAAACGATGATTTCAGTAGCCAAGCCGGCAACGACCAGAAAGCTCCTCATAATCGCTCCGATTGTCCGGGATATTATATTGAAGGAAAAGGCCTCAATCCATCTTTTCAAGTCGAATCCCTTTCCGTAAGAGTATCGGTATCTTCTCCAGGGAGAAAAAAAGGTTTTCAATAATACGGGAACGGACCAGTAATTAAGATTGAATTTCAGGCAATTCCCCCATCCCCTTAAGATGCTCTTGGGCCTGTCTAGAAAATGCCATTCTAAATATAGAAAAAATATATTTCCCATCAATTATATTGTACCACAAAACAAAAAGCGGTGTATAATGCACCGCTTTTCGCTGATGAGCAACCTAATTGATTTTGCTCTTTATCTTGGCCTGGGCAGCGGCAAGCCTCGCCACCGGAATTCTGAAGGGAGAACAACTGACGTAATCCAGCTCTATCTTATGGCAGAATTCTATGGTTTCCGGGTCTCCGCCGTGCTCTCCGCAAATGCCCACCTGGATATCCTTGTTAGCTTCTCTTCCGGCCCGAACTCCCACCTTAATCAAAGAGCCCACTCCCTCCTGATCCAAACTGAGAAAAGGATCATCTTTAAATATCTTCTTTTCAAGGTATTTTGGCAAAAATCTTCCTGCATCATCCCTGGAGATTCCAAGGGTGGTTTGAGTCAGGTCGTTGGTGCCAAAAGAGAAGAACTCGGCGGCAGTAGCTATCTTGCCCGCCAATAAAGCGGCTCTGGGCGTTTCAATCATCGTTCCTATCTTGTATTCGGGGTTTACTTGATAGCTGTCTTTAACCTCCCGGCAGACGTCTTCTATTAAATCCTTGATAATATTGAATTCTTCCAAACTCACTACCAGGGGAATCATAATTTCGGGAGAAACTTTTACCCCCTCTTTGGCCAATTCGCAAACGGCCTCCATTATGGCCCTGGCCTGCATCTGGTAGATTTCAGGATAGACTATAGCCAGCCTGACCCCTCTGTGCCCGAGCATGGGATTTAATTCCTTTAAGCTTTCTGCCTGGGATTTCAGTTCTTCTTCTGAAACCCCTATCTTCTGAGCCAAGCTTTTTATATCCCCCTCTTCTTTGGGAAGAAATTCGTGCAGGGGCGGATCCAGCAGCCTGATAATCACGGGCCGCCCTTCCATGGCCTTAAATATCTCGATGAAATCGCTCTTTTGCAAAGGAAGTATTTCAGCTAAGGCCGACTCTCTGGCTTCTTTGTCTTTGGCTAGAATCATTTCCTGAAAAATCTCTATTCTGCTTTCTTCAAAAAACATGTGTTCTGTCCTGCAAAGTCCGATTCCCTCGGCGCCGAAATCTTTTGACTGTTTCGCTTGAGCGGGAGTGTCGGCATTGGCAAAAACCCTTAAAGCCCTCTCTTCGTCGGCCCATTCCATTATTTTACCGAGGTCTCCCGAAACTGCGGCCTCCAAGGTCGGAACCTCTCCCAGTAAGACCTCTCCAGAGGTGCCGTCTATGGATATTTTATCTCCCTTTTTGACCACTATTCCGTCAGCTTCAAACTGCTCCTTCTTGTGGTCAACGAAAATGGTTTCGCAGCCGACTATACCGGGCTTTCCCATGCCCCGGGTGACCAAAGCGGCGTGAGAAGTGTATCCTCCCCTGCTTGTTAAAACTCCCTGAGCAGCATCAATACCGTGAATATCGTCCGGAGAAGTTTCCATTCTCACTAGAATAACCTTTCTGCCTTCCTCCATTAATCTTACGGCCTCGTCGGAATCAAATACGGCTTCCCCGACAGCGGCCCCCGGAGAGGCGGGCAAACCCTTGGCGATTACTTTTTTGGCCGCCTTAGGGTCGAATGAAGGCCTAAAAAAGCTTTCCACTGATTTTGGATCTATCCTCAGCAGAGCTTCTTTCTTATCTATTCTCTTTTCTTCCACCATATCCAAGGCGATTCTGACCGCAGCCTGGGCAGTTCTCTTCCCGGTCCTGGTCTGAAGCATCCAAAGCTTGCCGTTTTCTATGGTAAACTCGATATCCTGCATGTCTTTAAAGTATTCTTCCAGCTTCTTTGAAATTTCCAAAAGCTGGCTGTAGCATTCCGGAAAAGTCTTTTCCAGCTCGCTTATCGGCTGGGGGGTCCTGATTCCCGCTACCACGTCCTCCCCTTGCGCATTGGGCAGAAACTCTCCGTAAAGATTCTTGTCTCCCGTGGAAGGATTTCTAGTAAATCCCACGCCCGAAGCCGACTGGTCGTTAATGTTTCCAAAAGCCATGGATTGAACATTGACCGCAGTCCCCCATTCTTCGGGAATCCGATTGAGCCTTCTGTAGGTAATGGCCCTGGGAGTATTCCATGATTTAAAAACCGCCCCCACCGCTTCCCAAAGCTGGATATGCGGATCTTGAGGGATTTCTCTTCCGGCTAAAACAGAAACCTTGTTCTTCAGCCGCTGGGCCGCCTCCTTCCAGTCTTCAGCCAACAGCTCTACATCCAACTTATAGCCTTTTTCTTTCTTCACTCCCTCCAAGGCCTCATCCAGCTCTTCTTTGGGAAGGGCCATAACTACGTCGGCAAACATAAAGATAAATCTCCAATAGGAATTCCAAGCGAACCTGGCGTTGCTTTCGGCCAGCTTCTCGGTAATATCGTCGTTAAGCCCCAGGTTCAATACTGTGTTCATCATGCCGGGCATTGATATCCTGGCTCCCGACCTTACCGAAAAAAGCAAAGGATTCTCTTTGTCTCCGAAAACGGAACCCCTTTCCTTTTCAACCCCTTTCAGGGCCTCCTCCACCTGAGCTTTCAGCTCCTTGGGATAATTCTGGCCGTTCTGATAGAAGTAAGTGCAAACCTCCGTTGAAATAGTAAACCCGGGAGGAACGGGAAAACCCATCTTGGCCATCTGGGCCAAATTGGCTCCCTTGCCCCCCAAGAGATCTTTCATGGAAGCGTCTCCCTCTCCTTCCCCTTTTCCGAAAAAGTACACGTATTTTGGCATTTGTTTTTGTGTGTTTTTAATTATTCTTAATTTTTGGCAATCAAGTCCTTATATTAAAGGCAAAACGATTTCCTTGCAAGGCTGCAGGTTGTGGAAAAATAAAATCCCGGAAAATAATCCCGGGAATCGGGTGGGCACTACAGGATTCGAACCTGTGACCCCTGCCATGTGAAGACAGTGCTCTAACCACTGAGCTAAGTGCCCTATTTCACTTGGATGTTAGCACATTTTTACTAAAATTCAAATCCGCCTTACTGGGGCGGATCTGAACTGCGCAAATATACAGAAGCACTTCTGTAAAGGATCCCTAGGTAAATTAACCCTTTAATTTTCTGTATAGGTCACGCAAAACGTCGGTAGCGATTTCCTTTCCTCCAAGACCGAAAGCTAAGCCGGCTGAAATGACTATAACAGCAACCAATCCGGCGAATAGAGTGTTGATTAGGGTTGGAGCAACTCCCAGCTGTATCAGTATGGCAAGTATGGCGAAAATCCAAATTGACCATCTGATGATAACGCCGACAATGTGCCCGTATCCCACTTTAATCGACTCTACTGTCGCCCTAACGACTTTCTCCAAAAGGTCGGCAATAATGACGGCTGCCACGAAAATAAAGGCTGCCACCACTACGTTGGGCAGGTAGGCCAACACCGCTGTCAGGAATCCGGCGAATTCGGTTAATCCCAAAATCTCGATAGCTGCCAGCAGAAAGACTATAACCAATACCCATTTAACAAGAGCTCCTATGAAATCGGCAGCGTCAACTTTGAACTCCGCCTTTTCCAAGGCCTCTTTCCAAGCTCCCCTCTCGAAGATGCGGTTGAATTTCAATCTCCTTAGGAGTTCTGAAACTAATTTTCCTATCCCCACGGAAATGAACCAACCAATCGCAAAGACGATTATCGCACCGATTAAGGCAGGAATAAAACTCAGGAATCCCTGCCAGAGGTTTTGCAAAGCTTCAATTGTGACTGAAGCCCAATCTGCAACCATGATAAGGTTATTTTTTATTATTAATTATCGACCTTTACAGATTCATTCATTATATCAAGTCAAGAACAAACAAAAAACCCTTGCCTGTGGAAAACTTTTTCCCTTAGCAAGGGCCATTAATTGATGCCTTCTTCGATAATCGCCTCTTCGGCTATCTTTTCTTTAATCTTGACCTCTTCAGTGATTTTTTTATTCTTCCAAGTCCCCCTAAGGAACCAAATTATAGTAACAACAGTAGCGATGATATCGGCAACCGGAAAGGCTATCCATATTCCCGTTTCCGCCAAAGAAGTTCGCTGGGAAAGGAAATAAGCTAAAGGCAGAAGCAAAACCCATAATGAGACCAGGGTCAGCACCATGGAGGTGATGGTATTTCCCGCTCCCCGGAAAACTCCGCTGATAACCTGATGGACGGCGATAAATCCGAAAGCAAAAGACATCAGCCTTAAAAATTGAACGCTCTGTCCTATCGCCTCCGGCTCTCCCGGAACGAAAAATCCCGCTAAATGTTCTGCAAAGAAAAACATCAAAACTCCCGCCAAGCTAAGCACGGCAAATCCCACAGCAGCGCTGATTTTCGCTATTTTTTCGGCCCTGTATATTTTCCCTGCTCCCATATTCTGGCCCACAAGGGCCGAGGTGGCCATGGATAATCCGATAGCCGGAATAATTACCACCGCCATCATCCTGGTGCCGATTCCATAGGCTGCCGTTACAACAGTACCGAAAGCGACTACCAGGAACATCATAATTATCATCAGTATTGATCTGGATGATTGTTCTATGGAGGCGGGCAACCCCAGATTGAACATTTTCTTAATCAGAGGAAAATCCGGCTTTAATTCGCTCCAGCGGATTCGTATTTCTCCTTTCTTTCTAAAGAGCAGATAAATTCCAATGGCAGCCGAAAGGCCCTGGGTAAGAATACTCGACAAAGCGGCGCCCGAAACTCCCATCGCAGGAAAAGATCCCCAGCCGAAAATGAACAAAGGGTCGAAAATTAAGTTCAAGAGAACCGTTCCCAGAACAATGAACATGGGAACGTTAACTTTGCCTACTCCCCTCATGAGCGACTGAAACATTATGTAGATGAAAAGAAAGGTAATGCCGATGAGAGAAATCTTGAGATAAGAAACTGCGTCCTCATAAACGTCCGGCTCAGCGCCCATTAAATTAATCAAATGAGGCGCAAAGAAATAGCCGATTGCAGAAAGAAATACGGCCACTACTAATATAAACAGAAGGGTTTGAGTGGCGATATGATTAACCGCCCCTTGGTCGCTCTTGCCCTTATATTGGGCCACCAGAATCGAGCCGGCCATAGCCATTCCCCCTCCCCAGGCTATAAAGAAAAATATAATGGGGAAGCTTATCGAAACCGCGGCTATGGCTGAAGCCCCCAATCTGCCAACCCAAAAAGTATCCGTCAGCTGATAGGCGGTATGCAGAAGATTAGTGGCTATTATGGGAACCGATAAAGACAGTAAAGACTTTAAAACAGACCCCTCTGTAAGACTATTGTTATTCATATTTGGACAAGCTAAGACCGCGTTGTTGACGCGGCCTGATTTTTGAGTGTGGACCCGGCCGGCCTCGAACCGGCAACCTCCTCATTGCAAATGAGGTGCTCCAGCCAATTGAGCTACGGGCCCCTCCTGCTACTTCTGCTCTTCTTTAGGAGATTCTTCTGGTTTCTGTTCTGCGGGAGCCTCTTCTTTCTTTTCTTCCGCCGCTTCCGGCTTTTCTTCGGGCTTTACTTCCGGAGCTGCTTCTTTTGGAGCCGATTCGGCTGGCTGTTCCGGAGCTGCTTCCGGCTGCTCTTGGACAGGCTGTTCGGATTTTTGCTCCTGAACTTCTTCTTTCTTTTCCTCCGGGGCGGGCTCCTGAGCGGGAGCTGCTTCCGGCTTTGCTTCTTCAGCCGGCTTTTCCGCGGGCTCGGCTGGAGCTTCTTTTTTGGATTTCTTATGAACGTCCTTCTTGGCACCCTCAACTACTCCTTCCGAAACCAGCATATTAAAAACAGTATCGGAGGGTTTTACTCCCTGGGAAATCCAGTACTGAATTCTTTCCTTTCTTAACACCCTCTCTTTGGTCTTGGGATTATAGAATCCGACTTCTTCCACAAAACGGCCACCTCTGGGTGGATTTTCTTTATCGGTTACTACTATCTTGTAAGTCGGCTGATTCTTTTTTCCCGTCCTTAATAAGCGAATTACTAACATATATACTATTTTACTTAAATTTAAGCTTTAGTCAACTACCAGCCCTTTAGCTCAAGGGCTTTGCTGGCTGCTTCTTCTTCGCCTTCCTGTTTGGAAGAACCCTCCCCCTCAGCTACCAGCTCATTCCTTAGGAATACTCCGATAATGAAATGCTTGGCATGATCGGGTCCCCACTCCTTCACAACTTTATAAGTAGGAGTAATCCCCACTTTCTCCTGGGCCTTTTCCTGAAAAAGCGACTTAGCGTCCCTGAATAGCCGCTCCTCGAAAACCCTGGGGAGCTCGGCGATAACGCTTCCTTCTATGAATTTCCGGCAGGTCTCAAAACCTCTATCCAAGTACAAGCTGCCAATAAAAGCTTCTATGGTGTTGGCAAGGATAAACTGCCTGGCCTTGCCGGTTTCCTTGGACTCTCCCTTGGACAAAAGAAGGAAGTCGTTAAATTCCAGCTTTTGGGCTATCTCGGAAAGCATTTTAGCGTTAACCAGGGCGGCCCTCCAAGAAGTAAGTTCCCCTTCCGGGTTTTCGGGATATTTTTTGAAAAGATACTCTGTTACCACTAACTCCAAAACGGCGTCGCCCAGAAACTCCAGCCTCTCGTTGTGAGAAAAACTAAGGTCGGGATTTTCGTTTAAATAAGATCTGTGGACAAAAGCCTGAGTCAGCAAATCTTTATTCTTAAACTTTATTTTCAGTTTTTTCTCAAGCTTGGAAAAATCTTTCATTATTCCTCCTGATTAATTTCTTTGTAAACCGTACCCAAGACTCCGTTGATGAACTTTCCCGAGCTTTCCCCGCCGAAGTTCTTGGCAAGCTCTATGGCCTCGTTAATGGCAACCTTCGGGGGCACCTCCTCCTTATTGCCGAAAAGAAGCTCGTAAAGTCCTATCCTTAGAACATTCCGGTCAACAATGGTAATTTGCTCGATGGGCCACTCCGGAGCCGCCTTCTCAATGATTTTATCGATTTGGGAAATATGCCCCATTATCCCCTTCGTTAAATTCCAGATGAAGTCGGCGTTTTCAAGTCCGGGTCCGTATTCTTCAATGTTTTTTTCTATTATCCCGTCCAGCGCCTCCGTCTTTTTACCAGAAAAGTCCCACTCGTAGAGGGACTGAAGGACTATGGAGCGAGAAAGGTGACGAGAAGCCATTGCTAAGGTTATTTTTTAGATAAAGCCTCCCAGGACGCATTCTCCTGAGGAGCTTCTTTCTCTTCTTTTCCTTCCTGGGATTTCATCTCTTTCTCTTTTTGCTTCCTCTCCCTTTTAGTCATCTTCTTCATTACGTCTATTACTTCGGCTCCTTTATAGTAGCCGCAGTTCTGGCAAACGGTATGGGGAAGAACGGGCTTTTTGCACTTGGGACAAACAGACAAAGACGGCTCTTCCAGATAGAGGTGCATTCTCCGTTTGTTCCTTCTCGATTTTGTGTGTTTTTGTTTTGGAACTGCCATACTGACTACTAATCTAACAGAAAAGCAAAAAAAATGCAAACCCCGGCCGGCCCCGATTAATTTCAGCCCTCCGGGTTTGAAAGGAGAACGAATCCTTTAAAAAAGTCGAATAAATTAACCAGGGCTTTTTTTAAAAATACAGCGGGAGAAACCTCTTCGTATTCCGGCAATGGAAATTCAACGTTAATCATTTCGCTTCCGGTACAGGACTTATTAGAGCCCAAAAGGGAGTTGTCTGTAACCTTTAAGCGGATTTCTATGGGCTCAACGGTAGCATAACTGGTGGTGGTGTTTCCTTTATTGAAAGAATCTGTAATAAAGCCGTCGTCGGAATTGTAGCTGAAGTCCCATTCGTAAGTAACATTCGGATCGGCTTCGCATAAATGCTCTCCCCCGTCGTAACACAGGGTCTCAGCGACGCCGGATTGGTTTTGTATGAACTCCACCACCTCATCAACAACCGGATTTATAGGATTGGGAGAAAAATCCACCCACGGGAAAGAATGGTCTGAAGTCCTGAACGGATTCTGGTCTGACCATTCAGACCAGCTCCCCCTATTGTCTTGAACCCTGACTATCCACCAATAATTGGTGCTCCAATTCATCCAAGCCGACCATTCAGAAGGCACGGGCGCAAAAGAAGTGCTAGCTCCTCCGGAACCCGTAAACTCTCCCGGGCCGGGCTCAGAGGGAAAACCATCCTCATAGGGACTGTTATTTATTCTTATCTCGTAAGCCTGCTGCGGATCGCCGTCATCATCAGAATATGTCCACTCAAAAGTCGGAACAGTAGCTCCCTTGATGCCGCAATAATTCCAGTTTTCTTCGGAGGTAGTTGACGGCTGGTTAGGAGGCTGATTGCATTCCGGAGTATTGAAAGAATAATATTCGGAATATAAAGATCCGGACATATAAACTACGCTGCATTGGTAATCGGACCTTACTCTCCAAGTGTAGGCCGTGTCGGCTTCAAGGGGGTCCCAAGTGTAATTCGTAAGGCCGCCCACCCCGACAGTGCCCTCGCCGACTATTTCCACTGCATAATTTACAGACTGAAGAGCGCATCCGCCGATAACTTCGTTTATATCCTCCTGGGCAAGAGCGCCCCAACCGAAATTAACTGCCGCATCGCTCCCAGATCCCGTGCAGTAAGGATCCCAAGTCACACAGCCATCTGCTGAAATTTCAGCGGAGGCGATGTCTGCCCCAAATAGAGACAGGCAGAAAATCAACGAAAATAAAAATAAAAAAGTTTTTCTCATTCAACTCTTATTTTTGTAATCCTTGTGGCCGTAAAGGTGGTACGAGTCATTATTTCCTCCCTGACAGACTCTTCCGTGGCCACCACGATGAAGTCCCCTTCCTGAATCTCGCTGGGCTGCATTTGGCGGTCGGATTCCGGAGTAACCTCGTGGAATATAAATTCCGTGTCTTCATCAACTCTTATGACTTTCTCTAAATTGCCGGCATCGGAAATTATCTTGTAAGCTTCTGCGCTGATTGTTATGGTGCCAGAACCCTCCAAATCCGAACTTACTACCGTACCTTCGATAAGATTGTTGGGATAATCGGTTAACTCCCAAAAATTAGAAGGCGTCTCCTCTTCCTCTTCACTCACCCCTTCGGGCTCCTGAGAAAGTTCGCTTCGGGCATTGAAGTAAAGAACAGAAACAACCGCTAGGGCGATGACCAGAAGGAAGATTAAAATTATTGAAAATTTTTGCATAATTATTTTAATTTTATATTTACTCGACCTCTTTAAATATTATATCATACTGGCCGCAAGAGTGAACAACTTTACAACCACCCCCACAACGGAATCGCGGAAAATAACGGTGAAACAAGCTCCGATAAAGACGAAAGGCGCCAGAGCAAAGGTTTTGTAAACCATTACTTCTTTATTCCCGTCTTTTCCGAGGGAGTCCTTTATGGCCTTTAGCTGTTCTTGAGACAGCCCGGTTCTTCCGACCGGACCTATTTTTTTCTCCAACTCTCCCTTAAGCTCTCCCCGGCCCAAAAACATTCCCTCCTTAAGGTCCCCCGCTCCCATGCTCCTTACCTCTTTTTTTTCGATATAGAAATTGAGAATCCTGTAAGTAAAGCCGATTAACACCATGAACACCAGTGCCAGCTTTAAAATATTCAGCAAAAAGGCGACCTGGCCGGTGAAAAACAAATACGAGATAGAAGCCACGCCCGCCACCATTATTAACATACCGATAATCTTGTTTTTAGAGATAAGCTTAAATAAAATCCGATAAATAAAAAAGAGGAATAAAAACAGAAAAACCGGTGAAACGATTTGGTCAAAGTTCTCAAAAGATTCGCTTGCTTTTTGCCGGGCCAGTTGAATGATAACCATCATTAAAACAAAGGCGACGTAGATGCGCAAAAATCCCGGAAGCTTTTTTAGCAGCTCCCGAGGATTGATTTTGAAGGCGGAAAGACCAGAATTCCCTACCTTACCTGCTAACGTTTTAACCCCGAAAATCAATGCCTTAAAGGTTAAAAATATCACCAAAGGGATAAAAACGTTTGCCAATAAGACAAGGGACGGAAAAACCGGAAAATAAGCGTTGGCATAAAAGCTATGGGGAATCAAAAAAGCGTAAAGCGCGAAAAGCTTGGCGTCGCCGGCTGCCAGCAAGCCGAAATTCCAAAGAAAATACCCGACTATCAGCGCCACGATGCCGTTAAGAGCCATCTCGCCCAAATATGCTATATTTCCTCCCTGGTCGAACAAAAGGGCGTATAAGAAAAGAAATATGTAAAGCAGGAAAGCCCAGGCAAATCCCGCAATCAGCCATTTGTTCTTAATCTTTCCGTATCTTATATCCGTATAGCTGCAGATAATGCCTATGATAGAAAGCGGGGCAAGAAAAAAGAGGTCGAGGGTCATAAGATTATTTCTTTATTCCAATAATGGGATTATGGAAGAAATCCCGTTTTTTAATTTCAAACTTTTCTTTTATCGGCTTGAATTCTTTCCCGCCTACCAATTTTAAATAATCCTTATGTATCCCCAGGCAGTATTTTTTATAAAGGCAGCTGCGGCAGCTTTTCAGGAAAGTGACTTCGCTTCCCCTCAGCGTCCTCCAGGCGTAAGGCCAGATTTCCGGAGGCAAAACGCATAAAGGGAAATGATAGAGGCGCAATTCGGGCAGCCCCTCGGCCCATTTTTTAAACTGGGACAGCTGGGGCCTGAAATCGCTATATCTTAAACCGACGGCCTTAAAGTTCTTTTCCGCAAAACCTTCCATTTCCATAAAAACCAAAATTACCCTGTCAACGGAAGGAAATTCCTTTTTTATGAAATTTAAGGTATCGCTTACGTATTTTTGATTGGGTTTTATTATAATCACCCTCAGCTCCAGCTCTTGAGAAGAATTGCGGTATTTTAAAATATTATGCACCCCTTTTACGGTCTGCTCAAAACTCCC
>Ga0265293_10008748_pt1 | contig 14852 bp, 19 predicted proteins | sample Munlanlewell138R_FD_192505 | JGI IMG/M metagenome (GOLD analysis project Ga0265293, IMG submission 192505) | Leachate microbial communities from a municipal landfill in Southern Ontario, Canada - Leachate well 138R | ecosystem: Engineered > Solid waste > Landfill > Unclassified | place: Canada...
AACTCAAACATACCTTTATTATGCGTGTTGGTCATTTTTATCAATGTAAATTATCTAGCATTGACCATACATACACTTTAGATAACTACAATATTTCAAATATAGATTTATACTGTTTACTAAACTATTGGCAAAAAACATATAACAAAAACGAGGAGACCAATAGTTTACCCTAGCGGGAAAACTATTGCTCACGACAAACGTTATGTCGAAAATGACACTATATAAAGGATTAAAATGCGAAGTGGACTTTTAATAGGAGTGTTGCTCAAATTTCTAATTGCAATACTTCCTGCAATATTAGTACTTTTTTCAAAAAAAGTTTCAGGAAAGACAAAGGCAATATGGTTTTTTAGTATCTTGATAATTCCCTATATTCTAAAAGAAATTGTTTTTGCAATAATCTATGTTTTACAAAAAGATATACTTGTTATTCATAGTTCAATCGTTTTAGGAGGATGGGCACCAGCCATTCCATTAGTTTGGTATATCTCTGCATGGACTATGTATATATATTTTAGAAAGAAGTATAAATTTAGTGAAGATATAGTTACAACATAACAAATACGAGGAGCGCAATACTAAACCTAAGGCGGTTTAGTATTGCTCACGACAAACGTTAGCTTACATTGGAGCATTGTGAAAAAAGAAGATATTAAACGCCATTTAAAAACATATTCGGTCTATGACAAAAGACGAACAACTATCAATCACGCATTTGCATCTGCAATCGCGCCAAGTGATGACTTCAGTGAAGAAAAAATGAATGAAGCATTGAAGTTTTTGGGACAAAATCCTGACGAAGATTTAAAATGTGTATTTTGCAATGATGAAGCAGAAACATGGGATCATCTTGTTGGTTTAGTTAAAAATGGAGAGCTTAGAGGTTTTGGACATCAAATTGGCAATTTAGTACCATGCTGCAAGAAATGTAATTCTAAAAAAGGTAGTAAAGAATTTGATAAATTTATTGGTGAATACAATAAAATACCTTTTGACAAAAATAAGTTAATTGAATTATTGTCACAATATCAAAGAAAATTTGCAAAAGAAATAAATTTAGATATTTTGAAAGAAAAAACTCCGATTGACTATGTGGCTTTTCTTAAAGTTAAAGAAGAAATTTTTAACTTGATGGAGAAAGCAGATGTATTGGCTGAAAGGTTAAGAAAAAATATTTTGGATTAAACAGATATGCTATAATACAAAAACAACAATTTAAAAGGAGCTTTTTATGCAGACTATAACATTAAAAATTGACGATAAAATCAGTGAAAAGTTTTTTTGGCTCTTAAACCATTTTTCAAAAACAGAAGTGACAATTTTAGACCAAACAGAATTTAAAAATGATGACGAATATTTGCGAAGTATAAAAGGAATGGAACAAAGTATTATAGATGCTTCTAACGAACCTGATAAAAACTTTGTAACAATAGATAAGCTAGATTGGTGATTATGTACCAATTACTTTTCTCTCCTCAAGCCAAAAAAGATGCTAAAAAGCATCAATCAAGTGGCTTGAAACCAAAAGTTATGGAACTTTTACAAATCATAGAAAAAGATCCTCTTCAATATCCCCCAGAATTTGAATATCTATCACAAAACTTAAAAGGTAAAATATCAAGAAGAATAAATAAACAACAGACTTGTTTATGAAGTATTTGAAGATGAAAAAATCATTAAAATTTTAAGAATGTGGACACACTACGACTAACAAGCTAACAAAACCTCGTAGCCAATAAATGCCCTAACGGTCATTTATTGGCTAGAGTCAAACGTTAGATGACAAAAACTTAATAGTCAAAAAAGGAAAAGAATGAATAAAAGTACAATTTTACTAGGAGCGGTAACAGCTTTAATATTAACAGGATGCACAAGTAAAATGAATTATAAATCAGACAAGATGATTGATTCTAGCAAAAAGTACAATATAGAAATAAGAATGAAAAAAACAATTGAACCAGGCTTTTTTGTAACTGATGTAACAAACAAAGTGACACTCTATATAAATGATGAAATTGTTTTAAAAGGGAATTTGGATAGAGATGAGTCAGGAGAACTTCAGGGAATATATAATAATGAAAAATTAAATTTAGCATGTTCGAAAGACAGTATATTTTCACCTTCATTTTGTACTGTTCATCTTGGGAAAAAACGTATTGGTGAATCAAAGCTAGAAATATACCAAAGATAATAACTGCATTTAACATCTAACAAAAACTTGGAGAGAAATAGGAAGCCAAAGCGCGGCTTCCTATTTCTCAAGACAACCGTTAACATAGCATGGAATAAGGAATAAAATTGGAAGATATTGATATTGAAAAAGCAAAACAGTACAGCACTTTTCTTAAATCTATTCCAAAAGACAAAGAAGCTGAATTGGTTCAACAAACCTTTGATCAGCATGAAGAAGAACACTCAAGATTTTTGGAAGCTTATTCCAAAGATGAATGTTATCTATGTAATAAGAGTTTTAAAACTTACAGTAAATCCAATCCCTGTTTACATTGGCTACTGAGAAGATGTAAATTCAAAAAGAAAGACTTCCCATTACTGACTGAAAAATATGATTATCATCAAATAAACATGTATTTGCGATGGGTTGCCAATGCTGAATATTTTCAAAAAAATATTAATGACATGAAAGATGAACGATCTGAAAAAAAAGTATTTCAATCAACAATAAAGTGGAAAAACATTGAATGGAGTTTTGAGTGTTCTGAAAATGATTTTAAAGGTCATAATGGTGCTATCGACTACCCACATTACCACTTTCAAATGACAATAGATAAAAGAATATTCATTAATTATAATGGCTTCCATAATAGTTTCTCCCAACAAGATTTATCTTATCTGTATGCAATACACCATGATGGTTTCACGCCATCATATGGGTTACATGGTTCAGGGATGCAGGATGCCATGTCAACAGATCCCGACGATTTACTAGAGAGATTTTCAATCATTGAAGAGGGAGAAGAAAATGATGGTGCTTTCCATGTTCAAAATATTATTTCAAATCCTGACGGTATTGATATGGATATCATTCAAGATGCAATGGATGAAAGCCGAAGAACAAAAAAATCATTTTCTAAACTGTTAAATGAACGACTTGATGATCAAACTAGTGTAGCCACAATAATTACACCATCAGAAAGAGTCCCTGAAATTGCAAAGCGAACAGAACACAAACCTAGGAAAAGTTAATGTGCAAAAATGTTAACAAATCAGAGGAGCCAATAAATTACCCTGCGGGCAATTCATCGGCTCATTTCAAACGTTAGGCAAGGAGGTAAAATTTGACTAAAAGTCAGAAACGAAAGTTATTCGATCAGCCTCAACCAGTTATTAATCGGTGGTTTGCAATTAAGGCAATTCGCATCAGTCGCCCTTATGTCGAAGGTACTGTTAGACTATTTCTTCGTGTAAAACTTATTTTTCAAGAAAGAAAGCGTTCTAAAGCATTAGAGTCTGCGCTAGAAACAACTATAAAAGAATTTCGAAAACTAAATTCAAGCAAGTTTGAAGAGTTAAAGATATTTTCTAACTTATCTTTGTTTTTCCTAATAGCTGAAAAAGACATTCAGTCTGTTAAAATAGATGCACTTTCACATCCGGATAAATGGAAACGGAATCTCTCACTACGGGTCATGTTATTAATTATACATGAATGGGACATGGCTAAAGTCGCCCCTGCAAACAAGCTAAACGAGGCATATGTAACAGCTGATATTAGTCAAGGGATTAGAGACGAAATGACAAAGTCTCTCAGAAAAATCAACAAGGCGCATTTAAAGGCAAAAAAACTACTGTCGCAGGCTAGGCATGCCACTATAGCACATAGAGATGCTGATGCGATGCTACAATACGAACTAATCAGTAACTTGGACACAATGGAAACAATGAAGATTGCTGCGTCATTCTATGAAGGGGCTGATTTATTCATTCAAACATTACCTAAGTTGATGCTTGAAGCTGGAAGCTTCCCATCACTGATAAAGCAATACAGTAAGCATGCCTAACAAATCAGTGGAGCCAATAAATTACCCAGCGGGCAATTTATTGGCTCATTTTAAACGTTATGCACTTAGAAGGAAAATATTTTATGGATAGCGATTTTACTAAAAATGAAAAGCAGCGTGTAAAAAAGTTATTTGCCAAGAAACATCAACCTGGATTTGAAAACAGAGATGATCTAGCAGACTGGTTTGCTATAAGGCTCCAAGAACAGGAATACAAATGTGAATATTGCGATACATCAATTTTCGACATTAGAAAATTGATTGAAAATAAGATGTTAAAAACTAGAAAAGTAGGATATGGAGAAAGAGGACCCGTTCTTGAAATAGACAAAGGGGATAATGAAAAGGGCTACACTAAAGACAATTGTGTGCTCGCTTGCTATTATTGTAATAATGATAAAAGCTATATTTTTGGTTATGATGATTATAAAAAACATTTTGGAAAAAATCGGAAAACTTTTTTTGATAATCTACTAAAGAATGTTACAGACTAAATAATCATGCACGTGCATAACAAATCAGTGGAGCCAATAAATTACCCTGCGGGCAATTCATCGGCTCATTTTAAACGTTATGAGTCAATTCTCATATATTAAAAAAAGAGATAAATGAAAAACATACAAAAAATATGGATTATTTCCTTCGTAAGTACAGCACTTCCTATAATGAGCTTTTATGCGTATTCTTTTTTAATTTTAAATCAATGGGATCCTAAACTCGGTTATTTAGGTAGTATTTTAGTAGTATCAATTATATATAGTATTTTTGCGATTATCACTGCCTTTTCATTTTCAGCTTCATTCTATATTGTTCAAAAAAAGAATAATTTTTCTCTAAATAAACAACACTATATTATCAGTATTTTTACAGGTATTTTGTTAAGCTCTTTAGCTCCCCTATATTTTCAAAATTCAATTGGAGAACTTCTAGGCACAACAATAGGCTGGTTTGTAATTTCATTTGTACTCAGTTTAGCTGGTTTTCTAATTCAAGAGAATAATACAAAAGCGAAACATCATAACAAATCGTAGCAACAAAAATATGTTACCACAGCCAATTTTTAGCTTTGAAAACTTCATAGATTTAGATACTATTGTAAAACTTAGATGAGTACAAATATAAGTAACATATTTTTGTACTCAATCGTTATATACACGAATCTAACATTTGATTGGAAGAAAGTAGAATTAGTTAAATTTATAAAAATGGAATATATAAATAATGAGAAGTGAAGAAAAAATAAATCTTGATTTGGAAATGTTTTCTATGTTTGACTCAGTAGATAGAGAATTGGAATATGTTAAAAATGCTCTTGAATTTTTAAACCAATCACTAAGTGATAAATTTGAAAAATTAGAAGAAGATTATAATAACAGTTATCACTCACTATATTTAGAAGATTACGAAAGTGATTTTTATGATAACTATCCAAATAAAAATCTGCCAACAGAAATGATACTAGAAGATTTAAGCTATGAACGAGAAGAAGAATATCAAACACATGATACAATCTCTGGATACATCATTCAGTCCATCTTGGTAAAGCAAGTATCAGTTATAGAAAAATTCTTAAAAAGCTTTTACAGATATGCACAAAATAAAAATGGAACAACAGTAAGTAAAAAACTTTCTTGTATTGAAAAGATGAAAAAGAATGGCATAAAAAAATTTATTTGCGATTTATTATGTATTGATACTAAACGAGAAAAACAGTTTTCTGATATAAATAAAACTGCTAGTGCCATTAAAAAAATCACAAGTATAAATATCAAAGAACTGGATAAAGATAATTGGCGTCAACTTAGAATAATGAATGAACTTAGAAATAGGTTTGCTCATGGCTCTAATGAATTTGTTATTAATAAAGAAATTTTAAAAGATTTAAAAAATGAGTTTGGTAATAATTTTATTAGTGAGATACGAAATAAAGACAATAATCACTTATGTAAAATAGAAAATGATTTTGAACCACTCATAAAATTTAATCATAATATGCGTAGTTATCTAAAACAATTAGACGAAGAATTTAGAAAATACTATGAAGTAAATAAAAAAACAGAAAATGACTAAACTACATAACAAATACTTGGAGAGAAATAGTTTACCCTAGCGGGCAAAACTATTTCTCAAGACAGTCGTTAAGTACCTAAAGGAAATATATATTGAAAAACTTATTTATAGATACAAATGTTTTTTTATCATTTTATCATTTTTCAAATGATGATTTAGAAGAACTAAATAAACTGGTTGTTCTACTTGAAAGTAAAGATATCATTTTATGGCTTCCTCAACAAGTAAAAGATGAATTTTATAGAAACAGAGAAAATAAAATTTCTGATTCAATGAACAAGATTAGGGAACAAAAATTTAAACCGCAATTCCCACAAATTTGCAAAGATTATGAAGAATACTCTGAAATTAGAGAATTAGTAGATATATATAAAGAAAAGCTGTCATCATTAACTGATAAAGCAGATGCTGATACAAACTCAAAAACCTTAAAGGCAGACTTAAAAATAAAAGAACTATTTGAAAAAGCAAAAACAATTGATACTACCCAGTCTTTAGTAGATAAAGCTAAGTTAAGAGTAACAATTGGAAATCCACCTGGAAAAAGTGGTTCAACAGGAGATGCAATTAATTGGGAGGCTCTTTTAGAAAATATAAATGATGACCAAGACTTATATATCGTTGCAGATGACCAAGATTACTATTCAAAATTAGATGATACGCAATTAAAAGATTTTTTAAAAGATGAATGGACAGAAAAAAAATCCACAGATATAATATTTTTTCGTAGGTTATCTCAATTTTTTAAAGAATATTATCCTCATATAAAATTTGCAATTGAGTTAGAAAGAGAACATGCAATTAAAGACCTTGTAAATAGTGCTACATTTGCTACGACACATAGAGCAATTGCAAAATTAAAAGAATTTTCAGAGTTCACTAAATCTGAAGTTAATGAACTTATACAAGTAGCTTTAACCAACTCTCAAATCAGTTCAATTATGGGAGATACAGATGTATATGACTTTTACACAAAGCTATATAATGACAATACGGCATTGATTGATAAAGAAATAAGCGAAAAAATACTTGAAAGATTTGGTACAACTACTTAACAAGTACGTGGAACGCAATATTTTACCCAAGAGCGGGTAAAATATTGCTCACGACAGTCGTTAGGCTAAGAATGAAATTTAAATGCTGTCAACTAACACTTCAGCAATTTTATGATTTATTTTATAAATCAATTTATAAGTTTGTAGATAAATATAAGATAGAATACAGTTCTGCAAAATTGATAAAATTAGATTGTTTAAAAATTTTTGCGTATTATAAAAATAAACAGAGGGAAAAAATGGCATATTTTGATAGAATAAGAGAGTTAGCAAAACACATCCCAACAACAATTGTAGATTTTTCGGAACAAAGAGATAGAACTTCACCACCAACTCAAGCATCATCAAATTTTATTACAAATAAAGAGCAAGGAGATTGGGCAGAAGATTTAATTTATAGAGCAATAAATGAGAGCTCTGAGAATTATGTTGCAGTTAGATATGGTAAATCTGATGACCTAATTGCTGGAGAAGAAGGTTTCGACGAATTTTATAATGATTTTCAAGATGAATTAGACACGATAGGGAAAAGACCTGATTTATTAATATTTTCACAAGAAGACTTTGATCAAACACTAGGTTATGATATTAGCAAAATAGCACACAATGAAATAACAGAATATGTAAAAAAAGCAATTGCTGGCTTAGAAATCCGTTCAAGTGCATTTCTTATTGATAAATATGAGAAGGAAATGCAAGAACGTACAGAAAAACATTTAAATAAGGCTATTGAAATTCGGGATGAGATTCTAAATGAACATATAGAACTTTTAAAACAGCCTAATAAGAAACACTTTATTGAAATCTTAAAGGGAATAAATCAGGATACAATTAATGCAGTAAGTTTTAGAAGACCAAGTTGGAATTCAACAAACGAGTTACAAAAATTAACAGCCTTATTTAAAAAATTAAAAGACAACATCACAATAGTTCAAAAACGTGATTATTTAAGTATAACACCAAAAGTAGAGGATTTGAAAGTTGTATATAAATGGACAGAGACTTTCAATGTTCCACATTACTACTTTCAAGTATTTTTCGATAAATCTTATGGAATATCCTTTGAAAACATCTTAGCACTTATCACTGAAACAGAAAAAGAAGGTGATTTTTACGAAATTAGCAAAGACATAAAAAATCAGAACAAAACAACTATTAAAATAAATACTCGTAAAACCGAACAAATTGCATATAAGATAGAAGAACCTGAACATAAGAGTGTCAGGAGAGAAATGGGAAGGGGACGACTTTTATTTTACGTTACATTTGACAAAGGCACAACCTGCTTGGATATTAATAAACTAAAATTATTATTAAACATCGAAAATTTTTAAAATGATTTTAGAAAAAGAATATAAAAAACAAACGAGTTTAATACATCGTAAAAAATTTGCTCAGTTTTTTACGCCTGAACCTGTTGCCAAAATAATGATTGATTGGGTTTTGGGCAAGTCTCAAGTTCAATCAATACTTGAACCTGCTTTTGGTTTAGGAGTTTTTTCAAGGTTAATTTTAGAACAAAAAAGAGATATTAATATAACAAGTTTTGATGTTGACCCTGTTATTTTTGAAATAGCAAAACAAAATTTTAACAAATTTTCAAATATAAATTATTTCTTAGAAGATTATCTTTTCAATGACTGGAATAGTAAATACGATGCAATTATTTGTAATCCGCCATATTTTAAATTTCACGACTACGAAAACAAAAAAACATTAGAAGAAATAAAAAAAAGATTAAATATTAATCTTAGTGGCTTTACAAATGTTTATACTTTGTTTTTGTTAAAATCAATTTACCAACTTAAGGAAGATGGTCGTGCCGCGTATATTATTCCGTCTGAATTTTTAAATTCTGATTACGGAAAACTGGTTAAAGAATATTTAATAAAATCAAAAACATTAAAACATATTGTTCTTTTTGATTTTGAGAAAAATGTTTTTGATGATGCTTTAACAACAAGTGCAATAATTTTACTTGAAAAAAATAATTCTACTGATAAAATTTCATTTTCAAACATCAAAGACTTTGAAGCGTTAAAGGCATATCCGAATGTTCCAACATTTGAATATGAAGTTGAAAAATTAGATCCAAATATAAAATGGCGAACATATTACACTGAGCAGAATAGCAAAAAATATAAAGATTTGATACCTTTTAAAAATGTTGCAAAAGTTGTTAGAGGTATAGCAACCGGTGCAAATGACTATTTTGTGTTTAATAACAGTAAAGCAAAAAAACACAAGATTGCCAATGATTATTTATTGCCTTGTATCACAAAATCAAAAGATGTTAAATTGCCATTTTTCACAAAAGATGATTTTAATAAATTAGAAAATGATGATGCAAATATTTATTTAATAGATGCTTGCACAAATAAAACTGATAAAAATATAAGTGAATACATCAAAGTTGGAGAGAAAAATGGAATTAACAAAAAATATTTGACATCGAAAAGAACACCTTGGTATTCTTTGGAAAATCGTCCACCATCACCAATTTGGGTAGGAGTATTTAATAGAAATGGACTAAAATTTATTCGTAATGAAGCAAATATTAGCAATTTGACTACTTTTCATTGTATTTACCCCAATTCAAATCTTTTGTATAAAATAAATATTGATTTGTTATTTGCTTATTTATTAACAGACGTTGCAAACCAAATATTCAGTGATAATAGACGAGAATATGGAGATGGATTAAAGAAATTTGAACCCAATGATTTGAATAATGCTCTAATGTTAGATTTATCAAAATTAGATACGAAAACTGAAAATGAAATTATAAATTTATATATTGACTATAAAAATTCGGTTTATAATAACGAACCTAATGAAAAATATATTAATGAGATAAATGACATATTGACAAGTATGTACACAGCCTAATAAACATTATCAGCCCGCGCCCCCGTTAGCATCACATTTGCACATTAAGTCTTAATTTGGTACAATAAAAGGACTGAAGGAGATTTTATGCAAATTGTAAATGATATAAAGCCTGTTACCTATCTAAAAAGTAGAGCGGCTGATGTTCTAAAATATATCAATGAAACTCACAGACCTATGATAATCACACAAAATGGTGAAGCTAAAGCTGTTATACAAGATCCAAAGAGTTATGAAGATATGAAAAACGCACTTGCTATAATGAAGCTTCTTTCATTTGCAGAAGAAGACATTAGAAGTGAAAATCTTCATACCCAAGAAGATGTTTTTGACTCGGTTGAAGAACTCCTTAGTAAATGAGTAAAACTTATAAACTTAAATGGACTTTAAATGCAAAAGAAGACCTTTTAAATGTTGTTGATTATATCAAAAAAGATAGTTTAAGTGCTACAAGAAAAGCTTATGAACAAATAAAAGAAAAAGCACAATCTAACAACTTTTTTCCTTTAAAAGGTAGAGTAGTTCCTGAACTTCAAAAAGAAGGTATAACTATTTATAGAGAACTGATTGCACAACCTTACAGAATTATGTATAAAATTGAAAATGATATTGTTTATATTATGGCTATTTTTGATTCAAGACAAAATGTAGAAGAGTTGTTATTACAAAAACTATTAAGAGGGCATATGCTAACAAATCAGAGGAGCCAATAAATTACCCTGCGGGCAATTCATCGGCTCATTTCAAACGTTATACATAATAAAGGACATTAGATGGAACTACCAAAATATCATGAAACATTTATCCCAATATTAGAAATTCTAAATACGGTAGAGTCTATAAGTAGTAGGGACTTGGCAAACCAAGTTCTTAATAATTATTATTCTGATTTACCTCAGGAACTACTTTCTCAAAAGACAAGCACTGGAGCTAATGTCTTGATTGATAGAATACTTTGGGGCAAGTCATATCTTAAAATGGCCAAATTTGTTTCTTACCCAAAAAGAGGAACGGTGCAAATCACAGATAAAGGGAAACAAGTTCTAAATACAGGAAGCTTATCTTTGCAAGACCTTCAAAATGACCAGGATTTTCAAAATCATAGAGAATCTGTTCAAAGTAAAAAAGAAAATGAAACTGAACATGATACTGTTAGTGTTGATAATGCTTCTCCTCAAGATTTAATAGACTCAGGTTTTTCAACAATTGAGACCGAAGTTAAAAGTGAGCTATTAGAAAAACTGAAAGAAATTGACCCGTACTATTTTGAAAAAGTAATTCTCATCCTTTTGAAAAGTATGGGGTATGGAGATTTTATTGAAACTTCTAAATCGGGTGATGGTGGAATTGACGGAATTATAAATGAAGATAAACTAGGACTTGAAAAAATTTATACTCAAGCAAAACGCTACAATGAAAATAAGGTTCGTGAAAAGGATATAAGAAATTTCATTGGCGCAATGAGTGGAGATACCAGTAAAGGTGTTTTTATTACAACATCAACTTTTGATGATGCTGCAGTTAAAAAAGCAAGAGAAGCACACCATTCAATAATTTTAATTGATGGGGCTAAGCTAGTAGATTTAATGTATCAATATAAAGTTGGAGTTCAAACAAAAACTATTTATGAGGTAAAAGAACTTGATAATGACTTTTTTGAGTGAAGATGCTTTTTAGCAACATGTATAACAAATCAGTGGAGCCAATAAATTACCCTGCGGGCAATTTATTAGCTCATTTTAACCGTTAGATTACAAGGAGACACATGAAGAAAAATTTTATAGTACTACTTGCTCTTTTTAATTTCTTACAGGCAGACGATAACCCAAAATGCCAAGAGTTCAATACAACTCAACTTCAAGAGTATGTTGGATGTCTACAGCAGTACGCTGATCAAAGCGATTTGTCTGCCATGAAGAGACTGGCAAATTTTTACTATGCAGGTCCATCACCTTATAAAAATTATCAAAAAGCGGTTGAATGGTATGTAAAAGCATCCGTGCGAGATGTACCCTCCCAACATACTCTTGGACAAATTTACTCTTTCGGTGGGCACGGGGTCAAAAAGGATTATAAGAAAGCGGCATATTGGTATGAAAAAGCCATGGAGAACGGAAGTTTAGGTGGTATGGTAAATATGGCCAATTTCTATGTTCGCGGATTAGGCGTCAAGCAAGATTGTAAAAAGGCATTGGCTTTGTATCAGCAGGCAGCTGACAAAAACTTTTGGCCTGCTCAAGACTCTTTAGGACATCTATATTTTGAAGGAAAATGTGTACCAAAAAATATTGATAAAGCAAAAGACTGGATTCGTAAAGGACATCAGAATGGGAACACTAACACATGGTTCTGGAATCTACAAAATTGGGGACCGATTGAATAAAAATCTAACAAAACCTTGGAGAGAAATAAGTTACCCTAGCGGGCAACTTATTTCTCAAGTAAAACGTTAGCGTTTTAAGAGGATAAGCAATGAGTTTGGAAGATAAGTTGTCTGGATGGACAGGCCCTTCAAGTAGCACGGAGCAAGATAAGCAAGATAGAACGGAGCGGATGATTCGCCAAGCGATAGATGCACATGAACCATTCAATGATTGTTCATTGAAAGTTTTTGCGAAGGGGTCTTACGCTAACAATACTAATGTGCGGGCAGATAGTGATGTAGACATAGCAGTGGAGTGCACGGAATGTCGATACTGGGGGGAATCTGAAAAAGGCAATCATCCGCCTAGTGGATCATATAAGGGAATTTGGACCCCAGAAAAGTTAAGAGCAGAGCTTCTTTCTGCTATGAATAAAAAATTTCCGGGTCAGGTAGATTCTTCGGGATCTACCGCGATACAGATAAATTCTAACTCAGCACGCGTAGATGCCGATGTAGTTCCATGTTTTAGCTATCGCTACTACATGAACCATGGATCGAGAGATGGAACAAAAATATTCAAGACTGATGGCAGCAGCATCGTTAACTATCCAGTTCAACAAAAGGAAAATGGGACGGCAAAGAATAATCGAACCGGATATGCCTATAAGAAAGGAGCGCGCCTACTAAAGCGCGTTGAAAACGCAATGGCACAAGATGGCACATTTCATGAGTTGCCATCATTTTTCATGGAGTGCCTAGCCTATAATTGCCTAGACAATGCATTTTCTCACCCAACATGGACAGAGCGTCTACGAGCCATGCTTTTGCATATATGGAATAACCTTCAAGGTGATGAGCCGACCTCTGGACGCTGGTTAGAGGTGAGTGAGTGCGTTTTCCTGTTTCACCCAAATCAAAAATGGACTCGCGAGAATGGTCGTGAGTTTGCTAAAGCGGCGTGGAACTACTTTGGATTCAAATAATGCGTAACGTGACAATTAAAAGCTCGTTGTATCTGCTGGTCGGAATTTCAGCAGTTGCTTGGTTTTCGCTCGCTTACTTTGGCGGTCTTGATTTGTCAAAGCTAAAAGATTTCTTTGGTCTTATGCCAAAAGTTGTAACTATTGATCTTCTAGTGGTTGCAGTATTTGTCAAATGGGGCTGGAAACTTAAAATATTTAGAGGGTGGCTTGTTCCTTTTCCTAATTTAAATGGAAGCTGGGTGGGTTTTATATACTCTGACTGGAAGAATCCCGAAACAGGAGAAAAGCCACCTCCCATACCTGTAATGCTCACAGTAAACCAGTCTTTCTTTCACATTCATTGCATGATGCTTACGAGTGAAATGGAAAGCTCTTCATATTCTGAGGGCTTTCTGATCGAACCGGATCGACAAATTAAAAACATAGCATATTCCTATACTAGCAAGCCCAGATTGAGTTTGAATGAACGGAGTATTCCGCATGATGGAACAGCAGTGTTTAAGATCATTGAAAAGCCGAAGCAAAAGCTAGTAGGCAGGTATTGGACGGAGAGATTAACGAAGGGTGAAATCGTCCTTCAGTATCACTCTAAAGAACTACTTGAGGAACTTCCGGAAGAGTTGGGAGATCATCCCGTAACGGAAGTTGAAAATCGACGCTAACAATCGGCTGCACGGCGACCGATTTTCCGCTGCTGCGTAGCTCCAAACCGGCGCGTGAGCCGGGCGTTATATGCAAAAATAGAAAGGAAACTAAGTGCTTTTATATAAGTTAAATAAATTCAATTTTATTATTCATTTTGCAAGTGTTATCGTACTCTTTTTACTTTCTATTTTCTTTGTAAGTGAATTAATAAATCTCTCTTTTGAAAATAACGTGGAATACATATTATCCTACTTCATTCTTCTTGGATTAATTTTTACTCTCTTGGCATGCTATGCATATTTAAGAACTTTGCCTATGTACCTTTATACGATAATACTTCAAGACACATCATTAATATATAAAAAAGCAGACACTATAATCTATAAATTTAACTTATCTGATATAGAATATATTTCACAAAAACAATTCTCTCAGGTGTTTATATTAAATTTAAAAAATAAAAAAAAAGTTTTCCTACCTTTTGGACTAAATAAAATACCACTCTTTTTAAATACTTTAGTAGATAATTATCATCCTAAAATAAAATATAATAACAAAATATTCAAGGCGAAGAAGCAAGGCTTTATTAGTATTATGCTTATACTCATGTTTTTTCCATTTATTTTAATTCCATTATTTCTAAGCCCATATGTTATCATCCTCTATATCATAGGTTTTACCTTTACTTTTTTTACTAAACCTAAATATCTTAAAATATTAGATGATAGACTTGAGATAAAAAATCGCTCTAAAACAGTTTTTTTAAGCAAAGAAGAAATAAAGAACATAGAACTCAAACATACCTTTATTATGCGTGTTGGTC
>Ga0265293_10008749_pt1 | contig 14851 bp, 6 predicted proteins | sample Munlanlewell138R_FD_192505 | JGI IMG/M metagenome (GOLD analysis project Ga0265293, IMG submission 192505) | Leachate microbial communities from a municipal landfill in Southern Ontario, Canada - Leachate well 138R | ecosystem: Engineered > Solid waste > Landfill > Unclassified | place: Canada...
ATAAAAGGCTTCACCATCGTAGGGATTCGGGTTCCGCTCGGTCAGGGTTTTAATGACCCTTTCGAAATAGGGCACTGCTTTTTCAAACTGTCCACGGCGATACAGCAATAGTCCTACTGCATTGTTGCAACGTACATCATCAGGTTCGCGACATAATGCCTCTTCATAATAATCTAAAGGGTTATAGGTTGCGTGGCGATATTGTTCTAAATGATGGCCTGTTAGAAAGAGTTGCTCAACAGATGCAATATCTTTCGGATTCAAAGCAGCCTTAGCAGGATCCGGAGTTGGCTTAATCTCAGGTTCATCTGCACAATAACTTAAAATGGATTTACCTTCTGAATCATACACTGTAAAAATTAAATCTTGTGGTGTCCGTGAACCGATGAGAACCTTTGTTTTAAAAGTATTTTCCGGAGATAAATCAACAATTTCTTCGAACAATACCTTTCCTGTTTCATCTTTCAATTCTAAACTAAGGTTCTTTTCAATTCCGGTAACATACACGATAATCGTAGCTTGTCCGTCTTCCACTTCCACATTGAAGATGATGTCTTTGTTGGCATTTTTCACATAGCCGACTTCCGCATAAGGCATAAAATATTGTGTCCACGATTTTTCTTCGTAGGGCTGCAACCAAGTAAAATCCGGTTGGTTATCGGTATAAACGCCCGTCATCAACTCGATATACGGACCGTCTTCGTCGGTTAAATTTCTGTCCCATGCAACTCCGAAATCACCGTTTCCCCAAGTCCATTGTTTTTTTCCGGGAGATATATGATGATTGGCTACATGTAGCAAACCACCTTCTACACCATCTTCATAACCTCCAATAAAATCGAATTTAGATTTAATTGCCATGTAAGAGGTAGGAACAGGAATATTCTTGTATTTAGAAATATCAACCCCTGCCGAGTAGTCTTGTTTGTAATATACTCCTGAAGCAATTGGAAAATTAGATACAGCACGTTTTCCATGATCAAATACAGCGTGTACATCCGGTGGAAAAACTGATTTATACTGGTCATTTACTACCACTGCGGGATTTGCCCACCATAAAAATGTTTGTGGAACGGTTGTACGATTATAGGTGCGGACATTTATTTCAATATAGGCCTTATCTGGATACAAGCGGAATCCTTGCATCCCTTTAAGGCGGAACATCCGCTCCACTTCATTGCACCAAATGCTTTTGCTGCCGTCTGCATGTTCTTCGATGCGATAGTCAGTGGGTAAAAAAGTACTGGGACGATGGTGCTGTGGCCAGTTAAATTCGATTCCTCCTGAAATCCAGGGACCGGTCAATCCTACCAAAGCAGGTTTGATGACCTGATTATAATACACAAAATGACGTTGTTTTACCTTATCATAAGCCATCTGAATACGACCGCCTAATTCAGGCAATATCATCAGTTTGATATAATAGTTTTCAATAAATAATGCTCTATAGGGCTTATCTATTTTTTCATTAGAAATTTTTTCGATTACCGGGTAGGGATATACTACGCCCGAACTCCCTTGGTATACCCGTTTTTCAAGAAACAAAGGATTCTTCTCTTCTTTACCGACTTCGTACGTCGGTAGCATAATAATTTCTTCCCACGCCTTAACTTCACCGTATTTGTTAACTGTTGACCGAATAAGATAAGCTGACATTTTCTTCATTTTAAAAACTATAATAAAAAATACAATAGAGATTATATATAATTCGACTAATACAATTGATTATCCCACTAATTCTTGCTCAATTTCTTCTAAAGATTTTCCTTTGGTTTCAGGCAGACGTTGTTTGATAAATAGGAAGCCTAATACACAAATTAGTCCATACAACCAAAATGTACCATGAGCACCCAAACCTTTATTCAGTAAGGGGAATGTGTATGTCAGTATAAAGCAGGCAGTCCATAGAGCAAATGTTGATATGGCCATAGCCTTTGCCCTGATTCTATTAGGAAAAATCTCAGAAATAACAACCCAAGTTATAGGCGCAAGTGACATTGCATAAGCCGCAATCGCTAATACAACCAAAATCAGCAAGGTGACACCTGTAACCTGATAATAATAACAGACGCCAATGATGGCATAAATCACTGCTAAGGAAGATGCCCCGAATAACAGTAAAGCCCTACGTCCTAATTTATCTACCGTATACATACCGATAAAAGTAAAGACCACATTGGTAATACCGGTTACTACAATATTGAATAAAATATCGGAAACCCCGTATCCGGCAGCAGCAAAAATTTCTTGCGCATAATTGAATATAACGTTAATACCGCACCATTGCTGAAAAACGGCAATCACAATCCCGACTAACAATATTTTTCCGATCTTGCCACGGAATAAAGAAAAGAACCCAATGATAGTTTCAGTATGTTCCGTTTGTTGTATGGCTTGTAATTGAGTTGTTGCATACTCCTTCCCTCCGATGCGCTGGAATACTTTTTCCGCTTTCATTGTATGGGCGTGGGTGGCTAACCAGCGCGGACTTTCCGGAATAAAATACAAGACCAAAAAGAAAATTACCGCCGGAACACCTCCTGCCCAAAACATCCAACGCCACCCCATTTGTCCGTTCCAAGAGGTCATGATATCATTTGCCGTTGCAGCAATTGCAACAGGTTCAGCAATCAACCAATTCACTAATTGTGCTGATAAAATTCCGAGCACAATGGTTAGCTGATTAATAGACACATATCGTCCACGATCCTCAGCCGGAGCTATTTCCGCTATATACATGGGGGAAATATTCGATGCAATGCCGATTCCTATTCCTCCAAAAATACGCAATACGATAAACCAGCCTAAGTTGCTGACGGCTCCCGTACCAATGGCTGCTAAAATAAAGATAAAAGCGGCTAAAAACATCATCGGTTTACGCCCGTAACGATCGGCTAAACTGCCGGAAGTCATCACACCGATAATACATCCCAGAATGGCACTGCTCATCACCCACCCTTGCATGGCAGGAGCGTCCGTAATCTGAAAAAACACTTCGTAAAAAGGTTTGGCTCCACCAATCACGACCCAGTCGTATCCAAAAAGAAATCCGCCTAATGCTGATACTAAGGCCATAAAGGTTAAATATAAAGTATTGTGCTTGTTCATTATATATATATTGATTAGCTGTTAGATCACGTTCATGGAATAAATCTTACTTTAATTAAAAAACTGATAATACAAAAGTACAGCATAGATGTAGATGTGAAAATGTAAAAAATTAGTAAAAACATGTATTTTCTTATGATTTTGGAAAATTGCTTAAAATATTAAGCTTGTTTGTTATCAGGACTTTAGTATATTTGCAGACTGAATGGATTTAAATATTTGTAATATACATGGAAAGGCTCTCAGAAGGTTTTAAAGGTGAACGCTCTATAATTACCCCTTATAGTATTAGGAATTTTCAATTAAATAATGAATTTACTTCATCATTATTTATTACGCATATTGGCTATTATCCTCATGCAAAATACCATTTTAGAGAACGAATTGACGGCGCTCCGGAAAATATACTGATACTTTGTGATGAGGGTAAAGGGACTATACACTATCATAATACTGTGTTTAATTTAAAAAAGAACCATGTATTCATCATTCCAAAGCAGGAACAACATGCTTATCAAGCTGACAGAGTAAACCCGTGGAGTATTTATTGGATCCATTTCAAGGGTGTGGAAGAAGATTTATTTTCAGATATTTTGGGGAGGGTGATTCCACTTAAAAACTTTAGATTACAAGACAGATTATCCTTATTTGAAGAAATGTTGCATAATTTAGAGATGGGTTATAATCCCAACAATTTGGAATATGCAAGTATTTGTCTAAAACATTTTTTGGCGACAATAAAATATCAGGATCAATTTGCTGAATCTTATGATAATGAGTCTGAAGATATAGTTCAACAAAGCATATATTTTATGAAACAAAATTTATCCGGCAAGATCAGACTAAAAGAAATAGCAAATCACATTGGATATTCTACATCGCATTTTAGTAATTTGTTTAAACACAAGACCTCTATTCCTCCCATGGATTATTACAATCAACTAAAAATTCAGAAAGCATGCTCGCTTTTGGAGTTTAGTAATATGAAAATCAAAGAAATAGCATATTATTTGGGATTCTATGATCCATTTCATTTTTCCAAAGCTTTTCAAGATGAAATGGAAATTTCACCAAAAGAATATAGAAAAAGATACAACCTAAATTCTATTTCTTACCTTACAACACCCTGAAAATTTCTTCAATGTGATACCTTTGTCGCCTAAGTGTGCGATGAATACAATAGTGATGTGTGCTTCATGTGACGCTTTAATCTGTAATACATAGTATCGTATGCGCAAGTCAGTCTTGAATATGCGAAACGCTTTTTCAATATGCCACACCTTAGCAAGTTTTCCAATAATGCCGATGAGTAGTTTTAAGCTTACCTAATCTATCAAAACTTTCCTCACCAATAAACGATTATCTATTAGAACTCTTACAAAGTAAACTCCCACAGATAGATTATTTATTCGAACAGCTTGTGCTCCAACATCCGTTCTTCCATGATTAATTGCTTGCCCTTGAGCATTATATATTTGCATTTAAACATAAAAAAATCAGCATTCTGTCGTGAGAACAAAGCATAAGAGCGTACTAAAAGAATCATTAATATGATGCACTTCCTTTTCATACGAAAATTATTTTATTAAATATATACTTAATAATAAAATAGTTATAAACTATTTAATTGTATATTTATTTCAGTTCAGATAAAACAAAAGACAGCACTTATCTTTACGACAAATGCGCCGGTTATCGGAAAAGCAAAACAAACATGTGGGAGTTAAAATTTCATACGCGTGCTCGTGGGTGTTACTGTATCATGGAGGTTTCATATACATAAATTGTCCAAATATATGTCTAAAATTATTCATAAAATGATAATGCTATAAATGGCGCTGAATATTGAAATCACTATAACAAATTGATTACGTACTTTTGTATAGTCGTTTTGTTTTTACATTAAAATAACATTCATGGAAAACTCCCATCACAGATTAAAACCAAAGTTTATACTGCGTTTTACGGTAATATTGTTTATGCTTGTAGTAAAGACAAACGCTTCTTATGCACAAGCATATAATTATCCCGAATTGATTGCAAGAATTACCAATGACAGCCGCACAGGAATTAAGAATGTTGGCACATTGGATGCTTGGGTTGCCAATCAGCAAGCCAACGGAAGTTGGAGTGAGTTCGCGTATGGCACTTTGAACAGTTCCAATGCTATGACTACAGACGATAATCATGTATTGAGATTATGGCATTTAGCCGCTGCGGTTTCTCAATCTAACCATGCAAGATATGACAACAGCAGTTATAAAGCTGCATTATTAAAAGGTTTGGAGTTTTGGTACATTTCTAACACGGTTGATCCCAACTGGTGGTACAACAGAATATACAATCCTCAAAAACTTGGGGAGATTTTACTATTCCTTCGTGAATTTGAAGGTTTCATCCCTACCACTTCCTCTGCCGGTATTGATGAGCCTGAGATTCTCAGTTTATTTCAACCTCAAGCAATTAATGATATTACAGCACATGGAACGGGCGCAAACGCCATCGACATAGGTTTGCACTATGTATATAGAGGCATACTAACTCAAAACAGTTCCTTGCTTGAAAACACGCGGAACAAATTAGAGCAGATTCTTTCTGAAAACATTAAGGGGGATCATATGTTCCAGGATCATGGTCCACAAATCCAGATATCCAGTTATGGTTGGGTGTTTGCTGATGGAATTACGCGTTTAGCAGCATATCTTGCAGGCTCTCCTGCTGCTTTTGATATCAAAGGCGAAAATTTCGGTAAAGTCATTAGTTTTATCAAAGATACACAAACCTCATCTATCAGAGGAACGTCTTGGGATTTTAGCGTTATGGGCAGAGCAGTGAGTCGTGTAAATGCACTCAATGCCAATATGAATTACTTGCAAAAAATGGCTGATTTTATTGATCCCTCCAATGCAAGTACCTACTTAGATGCTTTAAGCCGCATCAAAGGAAACAAGTCTGCCGATTACAATATCACTGCTTTAAATAAGCATTTTTGGACATCTGATTACACCCAACATTCACGTAGGGGATATTTGTTTACAGTAAGAAACGTATCTACAAGAACAGTAGAAGCGGAATCAGGCAATGGAGAAAATCTAAAAGCCAACTATTTCTCATATGGTGCGAATTTTATTTCAGTGGATGGCAGTGAATATAAAAACATTATGCCTTACTGGGATTGGTGCATGATTCCCGGCACTACTTTTCCTTATACCACATCTTATCCCAAGCGTACGGACTGGGGCGCTAACTTCGGCAATACCACATTTGTCGGCGGTGTTTCGGATGGCTTATATGGTGCTTCTGTGCTTGACATGAACAAAGCCGGTGCTCAAGCCAAGAAAAGCTGGTTCTTTTTTGATAATGAAGTTGTATGTTTGGGTGCCGGTATTACAAGCACAAGTAATAAAGAAGTTCGTACCACGCTGAATCAAGCTAAAATGGCTGATGTTTCCTATATCAAAGAAGCAGGCAGTACAACGGAAACCATGCAAACAGTCAGCTCAACTGCCTATTCAAACCAAAATTTATCATATATAAGGAATGGCAAGACAGCCTATTTTTTCCCAAATAAGGGCGATATTAAATATACTATGAAGTCTCAAAGTGGTTCTTGGCAAAGCATTAACTCAACAGGATCAGCGCAGACTGAATCAGGTTATGTATTTTCGCTCTGGTTCGATCACGGCATCAACCCTTCCAACGATAGTTACAGTTATATTGTTGCACCCGGCATAGACTCGAAAGCTAAGGCAGAAGCTTATGACATATCTTCCATTGAGATTATCTCCAATACATCTGCATTACAAGCTGTTGCCAATAAAAATTTGGATATTTTACAAGTCATTTTTCATCAAGCCGGTACAGTTCATTACGATGGATTGAGTATAACAGTTAATCAGGCTTGTGCTCTTATGTTGAGGGATAAAAGCATAGTATCTGTTTCAGATCCGGCACAAATTAATTCCGTTATTCTGGTCAAAATTGAGGTAGAAGATAAATCCTATCAGAAATATGTTTCACTACCTTCAAATACAGATTTAAAAGGCTCTACCATCACCATAGATTTTGAGATTCCTGCTACTTCTAACCCTACCACAAAGGAAAATCAATTGGTTCAAATCGATTGTATCCCCAATCCGACCCCTTCAGGTAGAGTAACAGTTTATTCTAATATGGGGAATGAAGCCCTCTGCGATGTAAGAAATGTAAATGGACAAACCATATACAATGCAAAATTCTTCGATCAAACAGAGGTCAATTTACAACATCAGCCCTCTGGGATATATTATGTATCGGTTTATTATGACAATTCATCATACAGTAAAAAAATTATTAAGTATTAGCACGCCTAAAACAATCTGTAAAATCTAATTTTAAATGAAACAGTTAAAAGCTTATATATCATCCTTGGCAAGAATAAGTCTGATTCTGTTCTTTGCATTCACAAGCTGCTTTTCTTTTGCACAACAAGCAGATTTAACAGTCAGAGGGGTTGTAACGGATACACAGGGAGAAGTTCTACCTGGTGTTTCTATTATTATCAAAGGTACAAGCATAGGAACTATTACAAATTTCGACGGAGAATTTAGTTTAAAATTAAACAGCAAAGATGATGTGCTAGTTTTCTCATACATAGGATATGTAGCCGTTGAACAAAAGGTTTTATTGGGACAAATTAATCGGATAACCCTTCAGGAAGATGTTAAAACACTTACAGAAGTTGTTGTTGTGGGTTATGGCACTCAAGAAAAAGCTACGGTAACAGGTTCTATCAGCACCATTAGCAGTAAGGAAATTACCGGCATCACTACATCCAACCTCAGCACCACCATCACAGGTAAGCTATCCGGTGTGGTTACCATTCAGCAATCCGGCAGACCGGGTGAGGATGCGGCTGCCTTATTTATCAGGGGACAATCCACTTGGGTAAATGCCTCACCTTTAATCATCATAGATGGCGTAGAGCGTGAAAGTTTTTCTCAAATAAACCCCAACGAAGTCGAATCTATTTCCGTTTTAAAAGATGCATCTTCAACAGCAGTTTATGGGGTGAGAGGTGCTAACGGAGTGGTTCTGATTACTACAAAAAGAGGAACTGTTGGTAAGCCTGCTATCAATTTAGTATTAAATTATGGTGTACAACAACCTGTTAATATCCCGCAGTTCTTAGGTTCTTATGAACATTTACTCTTGAGGAAGGTAGCAACCATCAATGATCAAAAAGACCCCAACAACGATCCTTTATTAACAGATGCTTCATTGGAAGGATTCCGTTTGCGTGAAAATCCTTATTTATATCCTAATATAAACTGGTATCAGGAAGTAGTCAAGCCTTTTGCTTCGCAGGGACAATACAATGTTAATATTTCAGGTGGCACAGAAAGGGTTAAGTATTTCATATCCTTAGGTTTCCTTAATCAGGGTGGTATGTTTAAATATACTGATACACATGACAGATACAGCTCAGACACTTATTACAAACAGTTTAATTTCCGCTCTAACATCGATCTGACAATTAATAAATTCCAAACATTGACAGCTAATATTAGTGGAAGAACGGGCGAACTTAATGGCTTTCCCAATGTATCCAATTTGATGCAAACCATCATTGCAAAAGTTCCATATGCATATCCCATCTATAATCCTGATGGTAGCTATGCAGAAATACAGGGACAGGGAAATCCAATTGTGAAAATTGCAGATAGTGGTTATGATAATACGCGCACCAACAATTACGATATTGTTACAGTATTGAAAAATGATTTAGGTTTCATTACCGACAATCTCACATTTGATTTGAACTTATCTTTCAATAGCGCCTTAGGATCAATGAAAAGTTATAGGGAACAACCTGACACTTATTATTATAATCCTAATACCGATCAGTACGATCAAGTTGTGGAGTCAACACCATTTCATTATACAGGCGAAACAGCTAAAACTGCTTACAAGAGAATTGGACTTCAACTCAGATTGCACCATATTCTTAATATGAAAAATTCAAAACTCAAATCTACCTTAGTGTATAATCAACACAATAATCAGGAAGGAGTTGCTAAACCTTTTGTCTTGAAAGGATATGCGGGCAGAGTAGAATACGAGTACAATCAACGATATTTAGCTGAAATAAACCTTGGTTATAATGGATCGGAAAACTTCGCACCAGGTCATCAATATGGACTTTTTCCGGCTTTTTCAGGGGGTTACATAATCAGTGAGGAAGCATTCATGAATGATTTATCCAATATCATCGATTTTCTAAAGATAAGAGGATCGGTAGGTTTAGTAGGAAATGACAGAATCGGGGGAGCCAGATTCCTATGGCAAGGCATGTATAATCAGGTGGCACCGGTCAATCCAAATTTACAATATTTCGGTTTCGGAACCAGCAACCCATCCAGCTTAGGCGGTATATATGAAGCCCGTAGCGAAAATCTGTTATTGACTTGGGAAACTGCTTTGAAAAGAAATATTGGATTTGATTTATATCTTTTCAAAAACAACCTATTGAATCTTTCTGTTGATTTTTTCAAAGAAAACAGAAAAGACATTCTGATGCAAGCTCGTTCATTACTATATACTACCGGCATCCCCTCACCTCAATATAATATGGGGGCTGTTGCCAATTGGGGATATGAGATAGATGCGACACATAGACATAAAATTGATGAAGTTAGCTATTCCCTCAATTTAAAATACAATTTTGCGCGTAATAAGATACTCGATTACGACGACCCTCAAGGTACGCCATCTTGGCAGAAATATGAAGGCTATCGCATTGGTCAATTCAGGGGCTATCAAACACTTGGTTTCTTTGTCTCTCAAGAGGATATTGAAAATTCGCCTAATCAAATGACTTTAGGTGGTCCCATTATCCCCGGTGATTTAAAATACTTGGATGTTAATGATGACAAACAAATTGACGAACGGGACAAAATACCGATTGGTTTTTCTAATGTGCCGGAAATTTTCTATTCTATTTCTCCTGAAATTTCTTGGAAAGGATTTACTTTAAGTGCCATGTTGCAAGGAGCTGCAAATGCATCTGTGTTTTTCACTTCCAATGCAGGATTTGAATTTGGTGGAGCTGCCGGTGGTGGACAGGTTACCAAAACGCATCAGGATTATTGGACACCGAATAATCCCAACGCCACTTATCCTGCACTTCATCTAAATCCACAGCACAGCAATAAAAATCTGAACAGCTTTCACTTAAAGTCCGGAAATTATATCAAAATACGTAATTTTCAGCTTAGTTACGCTATCCCAAAATCAGTTTGTGAGAGAATACAAATCAGTAATGCCGTTGTATCATTTTCAGGAAATAACGTCAAGACCTGGTCGCATATTGACAATTTTGATCCTGAAACGGTGGAATCAAGCGGAGAGGTATACCCTCAACAGCGTCTGTTTAGCTTAGGTTTAAATGTTAATTTTTAAATGTATGAAACGAATATATATATATATTATCATCCTGCTGACAGTAAGTTTTATGATAGCTTCCTGTACCGAAATATTTAAGGAGTCGGATTTGAATCAGGCACCGGAACAAGAGCTTGATTTTGAAAAAGTTTTTACAGATTATCAGCAATTCCGTCAATTCATGGATTATTGCTATTTATACATGCCCGGTCATTTAGGAAGATTATGGAATGCGATGGTTGCTGAATTGTCGGACGAAGCTGAAGGCTTAGGAATTAATACTTGCTCGCCTGTATTTAACAATGGAGCCTGGTCGGGCGCCAGCATCGAATTCGGAACTCCACAAGGAAATGCGCGCAGAGAATTAGAGCAAATGTGGATAGATCTATTCAAGGGTATTCGTCAAGTAAATATGGTTATTGCCAATATTGATTTGGTAAAAAACTTCCCGTCCCAGGAAATCCATGACAGATCCTTGGGTGAAGCACATTTTATAAGGGCATTTTTATATTTTGAATTGGCAAAAAGATGGGGTGGAGTTCCTATTTTTGACAAAGCGCTTGAATTAGGTGTAGATGACCTTGACATTGAACGTAGCACCTATGACGCTACAATCGATTTTATTGTGCAAGATTGTGAAACGGCTTCAAGTTTACTATCAGATGAATATGCTGAAAGTGAAACCGGAAGAGCAACTGTAGGAGCTGCTTTGGCATTACGTTCAAGAGTTTTACTTTATGCTGCGCGCACCCTAAACAATCCTGATAATGACTTGTCAAAATGGACGGCTGCCGCCGAAGCTGCTGCAGATGTCATTAATTTAAATAAATATTCCTTAGACCCCGATTATGTAAATCTATTTTTCAGATCGAATTTAGGGACGGAAATCATTATGAATCGCCCACGAACAAAACTCAATTTTGAACAAGGTCATACAGACAACTCCAATATATTGGTCAGGTTTATTGTTCCCGAAGGATATAACGGCTGGATGGGAACTGCTGTTACTCAAAACTTCGTTGATTTGTATGAGGATAGTAATGGATATCCCATCAATCATCCCTTGTCGAATTATAATCCGAATAATCCATATGCCAACAGAGATCCTCGCTTAAAAATGACCGTTCTGTACAACGATCGCTTCTGGTACGATAGAAACACAGAGTTTTATGTAGGAGGGCGCGACTATGGTTCATCGCTTGTTAATCCTATTGGTTATTCAATTGCTAAGTTTTGGCCCGAAGCTCATCAGCGCTATAAAGGAACCAGCACCTATTTGAATTATATATTCTTCAGATATGCAGAAGTTTTATTGAATTATGCAGAAGCTGTGAATGAAATCAAAGGACCGGATATGGCACCTGATGGTTTTTCCTTAACTGCTCGAGCAGCTATTAATTTAATCAGAGCGCGGGTAGCGCAAGTACCCGTTCCATTAGCAATCTCTTCAAACAAAGAAGATATGCGTGAAAGAATTCGTAATGAAAGAGCCATAGAGTTATGTTTTGAAGAACATAGATGGTATGATGTCTTGAGTTGGAAAAAAGGAGTCGAATTATTTGGTGAAGGCAACCCTATCAAAGGTATGAAAATAACCAAAAATGCTGATAATAGTTTTAGCTATGAGCCATATGTATATGAAAAAAGAGTTTTCCTTGAACATATGCATCGCTATCCGATTCCAAATAGTGAAATATATAAAAGTGACAAATTGAAACAAAATCCGGATTGGGAATAAATCATATACTTTAATATCAATTTCATTTCAACATGAATTATAATCAAAAATATCGAATGAAACATAAGGTTTGGATTTTTTTACTGCTCATCATGCCCAATATATATGCTGCTACGGATACGGAAACAGACTTATATATTACCAATGCCGTTAGCAGTATTAACAATGACATCATTGAACAAAATTCTGTTATACAGATCGACCAGGCATTGAATGGTACTGTTCCCGGCTTATATTCCATTAGAAATGGTGGTCAGCGGTTCGGACAGCTCAACTATAATTTCTATATACGTGGGAAATCTACTACAGCTGATGCCACACCACTTATATTGGTAGATGGTGTTGAAGGAAACATCAGTTTGTTAGATCCCTCTGAAATTGAGTGTATCACTGTGCTAAAAGATGTTTCTGAATTAGCAATGTTTGGACTGCGAGGTGCCAATGGCGTAATTTCAGTCAAAACAAAACGTGGGAAAAGTTCCAAAAACTTTATGAAAGTGGATATACGTGCAGGTTTTCAGTCGCCCATCTCTATAGCTGACAAGTTAAATGCGTTTGAATACACTACCTTACATAACGAAGCAAATTTAAACGACGGTACTAATCCGGTTTATCAACCTAACAACTACCTAAACCACACAGATGTTTATCGTTATCCAAATACAAATCTTCCGCAGGATTTTCTAAAAAACACAGCCTTTCATAGCCATTATAATTTCTCTGCCGGAGGCGGAAACGAAATTGCCCAATACTTTGCTTTCATCAGTTACACAAGGCAAGATGGGATTTTTGATTTACCGAAAACAGCTGATGGCTTAAAGCAAACATACAACGAACGTTATAATTTTAGAACTAACTTAGATGTAAATCTCGGAAAGGGTTTCAAACTGAACACCAATATAAGTGCAGTATTTGACGACAGGCGTTCGCCTTGGTTAAACGGTTCAACCAATGTCAACAATACCAGAAATTATATTTTCAATGCACTTATTAATACACCTGCTAATGCATTTCCTTTGACAAATCCCGATGGTTCATTGGCTGGAACGGCTGAATATCGGGATAATCCTATCGGCTTGTTGTCATCAGGAATTCGAATAGAAAACACCAGAAAACTCACAGCCAACGTGCTTTTGAAGAAAGATTTTAACAAGTGGATAAAAGGTTTCAGTGTCTTCGGACAGTACGCTTTTGAAAATTACAATGCGTATTACAAAGCCAATTACACACAATTTGCTGTTTATCAACTGAATGATGATGATACATATACACCTTATGGAGCGGATGATACGAAAATGAGTTCTTCCGGTGGGCAAATGTCTGATTATTATAGTGACACAAACTTCAAATCCGGGGCAGAATACAATAACAAATGGGGTGAACATCAACTTTATGCCACAGTCTTTTACAATCAATATACATCTTATGTGAGTGGTGATAATCCACCTTACGTATGGTTAGGAACTGTTTCAAAAATTCTATACGGTTGGATGAATCGCTATTTTGCACAACTTTCGGGTTCATATCAAGGTTCAAACAGTTATGCTTACGGTAAAAGATTTGGGTTCTTTCCTGCAGCTTCTGTTGCTTGGGTTATCAGTGAAGAAAATTTTCTGAAGCAAAATGAATCCATTAATTTCTTTAAACTAAGGGCTTCTGCAGGTCTGAATGCCAACGACAGAGCCGGTGGAAGCAGGTTTATGTATCGCCAGGCTTTTTATACCGGAAACGGTTATGGATTTGGTGATCCAAACGGCACCTCGCAAGGTTCTTATGAAGGTGTGCTGAACAATCCCGATCTTAGTTGGGAAACATCTGCTAAGATAAATGGAGGATTTGATTTGAACATTTTACAGTCTGCTTTGACAATCAGTATGGATTATTTTTATGAAAAAAGAAGTTCCATCCTAATCGATCAGACAAATATTACCCCTTCCATGATAGGCATCAGTTTGCCTCAATATAATGCAGGGATTATCCAAAACCAGGGAATAGAAGGCAACCTACAATACAACAGACAAATCGGTATGGTTGACTTCTTTGCAGGTTTAAATTTCATGTATGCAAAAAATAAAATTATTGATTTAAAGGAATTAACTTATCCGGATAATGAAAACTACAGATATAGAAAAGGGAACAGCATAGATGCTGTTTTTGGATTGACATCGAACAAGCTATACGACAATAACTTCGATTTAGATAACACAGATGTCGTTTCATCTTACGGACCACTGCATGCCGGTGATATACAGTACGTGGATAAAAATGGAGACGGTATCATCAACGAAGCGGACAAGAGTGTTATTGGTACAGCATTTCCTGAGTTCATCTATGGATTGAATTTAGGTGTAAAAGTCAAAAAATGGGATTTGTTCTTATACGCTGAAGGTTCGGAGTTATTCGACATTCATCTCAAACCGGGACAATACTCAAAATATGCTTATGAGCATAGATGGACCGGCGATGTCCCTAACCCGAATGCGCAATATCCCCGTTTAAGTCATTCCAGTACTCATAATGCGCAAACATCAACTTTTTGGATAGAAAAAGGACATATTATGAAATTATCTGCAATAGAATGTG
>Ga0265293_10008750_pt1 | contig 14850 bp, 18 predicted proteins | sample Munlanlewell138R_FD_192505 | JGI IMG/M metagenome (GOLD analysis project Ga0265293, IMG submission 192505) | Leachate microbial communities from a municipal landfill in Southern Ontario, Canada - Leachate well 138R | ecosystem: Engineered > Solid waste > Landfill > Unclassified | place: Canada...
CATAACCTACTAATTTATAATCAAAATTTTTTCCTAAACTACCTATTATTTTTTGGGCAATTTCTTTTGCCTCGTCTTTATCTCTGCAGGCAGATTTTAAAATATCTATTTTGATCTTTTTAGATGTATTGAAAGTTACCTTAATCTGATCAATAAATTCATTCGTTAAACCTTTCTTTCCGATTTGAAATTTTTTAATTTGTGTTTGTTGTCTCATTTTCTTTCTCCAAAAAATTTAATATTTCTTTCCTTTTTATCTTTATCTCTTCGGCATTTTTTACTCCAAAGGTTCCTAATTTCATAGATTTTAATTTATAGACATTTTTTCCTAAAAAATAATGAACTGTGACATCTTTTTGATTATCTCTCCAATCCTGGCTGTATCTTGCACAAAAAATTGCAATTTCTTTTATTTCTTTTTTGGAGATATTTTTAGAAGGAGATTTTATATTACAAAAAGGACTTCCAGGATTTTTTGTGTGAAAAACTAATTCATCTTCCCCGATTTGTTCGATTAGTTTTTCATTATTCTCCGCACTTTTTCCAGCTAAAACCTTATTTCCTTCGGAAGTTTCAAATTCTCTAAATTTCATATTAGATAAAAGAACCGGTAGTTTTTATATCTATTTATAAACTCTATCTTAATCATAATTTTATGAAAAAGATTATACTTGCTCCCATGTTGGAACCGAATGATATCGCATTTAGAATTCTCTGTAAGAGAGCTGGAGCAGATTTAGTTTATACTGGGATGATAAATCCTTTATCTAAAAAGAAATTAAATTTAAAAGATAAACCAATATTACAATTATTTTGTAACGAAATAAGAGGAATAAAACAATTTGTAAGAAAACATGACAAATTAGTTTCAGGATGGGACTTTAACATCGGATGTCCTTCGGTTGTCGCAAAAGATATAAAGATTGGAAGTTATATGCAGGATAATTTAGAACAAATTGAAAATATTTTAAGAGAGATTAGGAAGAATACAAAAAAATTTTTTAGCGTAAAGATTCGTAAATCTAACTATTCATATAAGATATTAAAGATTGCTGAGAAATATTGTGATGTAATAATCATTCATCCAAGAACGAGAGAACAAGGATATTCGGGAAAGGCAGATTTAGAGTTTGCTAAAAAATTTAAAAAAGAAAGTAAAATCCCAGTAATTTATTCTGGAGATGTAAATGAAAAAAACTCTAAAGAATTACTAAAAATATTTGACGGAATTATGATTGGAAGAGCCGCTATTGGAAATCCAAATATTTTTGGGAGAATAAAAAATAATGAAAGTGAAATTTCATTTGAAGATTATTTAATCCTCGCTAAAAAATATAAAATTCAATTCAAACAAATTAAATTTCAGGCAATGAATTTTACTAAAGGAAAAGAAAATGCTATTGAATTAAGAAAGAGTTTAGTAAAGATTAAAAATTTAGAAGAATTGAAAGTCTTCGTTAAAAAGAACTTTTAATATTCAATTGTTTCTTTTACAATTCTTTTTGGAGTTTTCTTTTCAGAAGTTTTTTTCTTTATAGTTGTTTTTGGAATAGCTTTCTTAGAGATTTTTGTTTTTTTAGCACTATCTACCAATCCTACAATTCTCCAAGATTCTATACCTGAAGGAGCCTTAGCGACTGCAAATTTTCTTGCAGATTTATTTCTAAAAACATAATCAGTTGATTTGAATTTCTTCTTAGTTCTTAGATCATAGAATTCTAAAACAGGTTTTGTTTCCTTATCAATCTTTTCAACTACTTCCTTTTTAGGAATTATCTTAACTTCCTTTTTTTCGCTTAATTTATCTAGTTTATCTAATAATGCTGCATGATTTAAACTTAGATGTTGAATTTTATCATTTAAATCAGAAATTGCATCGTTTAACATTAGAATATCTTTTTTCACATAGCCGAAGCTAGCAGAAGTATTTCTTTCTAATTGTTCTAACGATTCAACTGCCATGAAAATATCAGTGATAAAAGGTTTATAAATCTTTCGGTTTGTTGTAACTCTTTAATTACTACAAGTAGAAATAGTAACTTTTAAAACTCCGTTCAGTGAGTAAAATATATGACGAAATATGAATTGTTAGCTCCTGCGGGAAGTATGGAAAGTTTGATTGCGGCAGTTGATAATGGTGCGGACGCAGTTTATTTTGGTTTGAATGAGTTTAATATGAGAGCAAGAGCAAAAAACTTTTCATTTAGGGATTTAAAAAAAATAGAAAAGATTTGTAAACCGAGAAATGTGAAAAGATATCTTACGCTCAATGTAATTATTTATGATTTAGAATTAGAAAAATTAGAAAGATTAGTTCAAAAAGTTAAACCTTTCGTCGATGCAATTATTTGTTGGGATTTTTCTGTAATTCAATTATGTAAAAAATATAAAATTCCATTCCACATTTCTACACAAGCATCAATATCAAATTTAGAGTCTGCTAAATTTTATCAGTCATTGGGGGCAGAAAGAATTGTACTAGCTAGGGAACTTTCACTAAAGCAAATAAAAAAAATTTCTAAGGAATTAAAAATTGGGGTAGAATGTTTTTGTCACGGGGCAATGTGTGTTTCTATTTCTGGAAGATGTTTTACCTCTCAATTCCTCTATTGTAGATCTGCTAATCGTGGAGAGTGTATTCAACCTTGTAGAAAGGAATATCTTATTAAGGATAAGGAAACTGGAAAAGAATTAATTTTAGAGAATGATAGGGTTATGTCTGCGAAAGATCTTTGTACCCTACCTTTTTTAGAAGATATGAAAAGGTCTGGAATTATTTCATTTAAAATAGAGGGGAGAAATAGAAGTCCCGAGTATGTTGCTACAGTTGTGAAAGAATATAGAAAAGCATTAGATAAGAAATTTTCTCAAGAGGAAATAAAAGAATCCTTAAAAAATTTAGAGAAAGTCTATCATAGAGGAAATTCTTCCGGATTTTATTTAGGAGTCCCTACGGCAGACGATTTCTCAAATTCTGAAAAAGGAGATCAAACAGAATCTAAGGTTTATATCGGAAGAATTGAAAAATATTGGCCTAGGGTAGAAGTTGCAGGAATTAAGATTCATCATTCTGTGCTTAAAATTGGAGATGAAATTTATGCTATAGGAAAGAATACGGGGATTAAGAGAGCTAAAATTGAAAGAATTGAAATGGAGGGTAAATCTTTATCCTCGTGTAAAAAAGGAGACTTTGTAGGAATAAAAATTTCTGGAGTGAAAAAAGGAGATAGTGTTTATTTAATAAAAAAGAAGATTTAAATAGTCTATTTTCTAGTAAAATATATGGTTAATAAAACAGGACTTTCTATTTTAATAAGTATTATCTTAACAATAATTTTAGTCTCGGTGGTAAATGTTGGAACTAGTCTATTTTTAACAGAACCCAAATATTCGGATTATTGTAATTATAACAAATTTCCACATAATCTAGAAAATATAACTCAAGAAATTTGTGAGGGGAATGAAGGAGTTTGGCACGAAACTTCTTATTGTAATAATGAAAAATGTGTTGATCTTGTGAGTGATGGAAATTGTGATTTTTATGAAAAATGTCAACAAGATTACGATACTGCCTCTAAACCTTACAACCAAAAGAGATTTTATATTTTTGCAGGAATAGGATTTATTCTACTCCTTGTAGGTTTATTTGCTCTTGAAAGTTTAATTCAAATAACTGGATTATCTACAGGAGGAATTCTAGTTTTTGAGGGAATTGTTCAAAATTGGCAAAATAAGACAATTGTATTCATTGCACTTTTAGGAATTTTAGTCATATTCGGTATTTTGGCAAGGAGAGTTATTAATAAAACTCATTCTCCTAAAAAGAATTCTAAGAAGACTTCTAAAAAGAAAGCATAACTCTTCTAAATAATTCTTCCTAAACATTAAATTTAAGTATTCATAAATTTTAAATTAAATATCATATTCATCACACTTTGGCTGTGATGGAGGAGTCCGCTCCAGCGGCGGAGCGGACTCACCTTTATCAAATGGGAAAAATAAAAAAAGAGCAAAGAAGAAAATATATTTTTTATATAGCAACTGCTCTTTTTTTAATCCTAATGCTCTCTTTAAATCTTTCTTTTATAGAAAATTTAGATAATTCGGTAAGTGAGTTTGTTCAAAAAAATAGAACGAACATCTTAGATAATATTTCTATTTTTTTAGGAAAAATATTTGATCCTATTCCTGGAATAATTCTCCTTTTAATAATCGGAATGTTTTTATTATTTAAAAATAAGAAAGAAGAATCAATTTTCCTAGTCATTATCTCTTTTCTTTCTGTAGGAATGACTCTATTAATTAAAGAAGTAATACAAAAGTCAAGGCCAATAATCCAATTTATTAATGAAACAGGATATTCATTTCCTTCGGGACATTCAATGATTTCAGTAGTCTTATTTGGAAGCTTATCTTATTTATTTCTCAGAAAGTTTAAGGGAAGATATATTTACTTTTCAATTATTTCCTTAATTGTAGGACTTAGTCGAGTTTATCTAAATGTCCACTGGCTTTCAGATATTATCGGAGGATTTATATTAGGAATAATAATTCTATCCGGAGGAATAATCCTCTTAGAATCTAATATCTATAAAAAATTAATAAACCAGAGTCATCCCAAATAAATAAACTATCTCCTTCGTCGTTGAAAGTGCAAGAAAAATTCATAGTAAAAATTCCTGAAGGAATTTTTTTGATAAATTCGTGAGTTGCATCGTCCTTAATTAAAACTTCTATTTCCGAACAATAATTTCTTAGAGTTAACATCTCTCGATTGGTACATCTTTTCCCATCTTCTTTATATTTTAGCTCTATTAATTCAAAACAACCGTTGTTCTTTTCCGAGTCTCGCCAAATTCCTCTTTTTTCCTCTCGAGCAATAGCTTCCATTTTCATAGCCTCTTCATAATATTTGTCTTTTCCATAATAATAAGAATGTGCAAAACCATTTCTTAAAAGTCCTAAATTGATATTTTCTTCTTCAAAAATAATGTAACCTAGATTTCTTCCATATTTATCTTTTTCATTAGACTCTAAAATGACTTCTTTATTCTCTATTCTTTTTGTAAATTCAATTGCTTCGTTAGACATAAATCTTCCTTTTTCTGGAGTGTTAACTCCGATGAGCCTAACCTTCCTAGAATCGTTCAATTCTACGGTATCTCCGTCGACAATTCTCGTTACTAACACAACTTCTCCCAGAGATTGACTCTTAATAACATTTCCTGTAAGCTCTCCTCCGAAGAGTAAGTAATATAAAATACCACTAACTACGAATAGTAAAACCCAGAGTATCTTTTTTCCCATAATATTAGATAGTAGCAAGTTTTAAAAAGCTACTTTTTTAGGTATATCTATTGAAAATGGCAAAAGTAAGAATAAAATTACAAAGTATGAATATTGATAATCTTAACGAAGTAATTGATAGTATAAAAGAGATAGCTTCTAAATCTGGAGTTATCGTTGCTGGTCCGATTCCTCTTCCAACAAGAAAGATGAAAATTACTACAAGAAAAAGTCCGTGTGGAGATGGAACTGCAACATTTGATAATTTTGAGATGAGAATTCATAAGAGAGTTTTAGACTTACCTTCTAATGAAAAAGTTTTACATAGTGTTATGAGACTTCAAATTCCCAGATCTGTTTCTATTAAAATTGAAATGATCGACTAAACGAACTCCCCTTCTTTTAACAAAAGAAGGGCTCCTCCTAACCCCAAGAAAACTCACTATTGGATTTTCGTTTGTCGAAAATCTTTATCTTTTTTGTAGTTATTTTTATTCCTTTATGCTCTTTTTCTTATTTTTTTGAACTTCTAATAAACACTATAGACAAATCCTTTTAAATAATCCTTTAGTTGTTTGCATATGAAAAAACCTATTAGAACAATTTCAGGAGTTGCACCTCTTGCTGTGATGGTTCCTCCGAGAAAGTGTAATCATGGAACTTGTATTTATTGTCCTACATTTACAAATGCTCCTCAGAGTTATACTCCGGAGAGTCCTGCAGTTTTAAGAGCTAGAGAGTCTAAATTTGATCCAAAGGTCCAGGTTTTGAAGAGATTAGAGACGTTTGAGGCAATGAAACATCCTACTGATAAAATTGAACTAATCATTATGGGAGGGACTTTTTTACAATTCCCTAGAGATTTCCAATTTCAATTTATTAAGGCCTGTTATGACGCTCTAAATGGTGTAGATAGCGAAACCTTGGAAGAGGCTAAGAAGATAAATGAAACTGCTGAAAAAAGATGTGTTGCGATGTGTATTGAAACTAGACCGGATTTTTGTTCAGATGAGGAAATTAAAGATATGTTGGAATGGGGAACAACGCGAATAGAAATTGGAGTTCAAATTTTAGACGACAATATTTATAGGAAGATTAATAGAGGACATACAGTTCAAGATGTTATTGATGCAACTAAGAGATTGAAGAGAGCGGGATTTAAATTAGGATATCATCTTATGCCTGGACTTCCTGGAAGTAATCCAGAAAAAGATTTAGAAGTTTATCATGAAATTTTTTCTAATGAAAAATATAAACCTGATCAGATAAAAATTTATCCTTGCCAAGTTATGAAAAACAGTCCTCTAGAACAAATGTATTACAAGGGAAAATATACTCCTTATGATGTAAAAACCATTTTTGATATTATTGTAACTATGTTAAGAGATGCCCCTAATTATGTTAGAATTATGAGGATTATGAGAGAGATTCCATCTGCATATTTAGTTGCAGGAACTCTTAGAATTGATTTGAGAAAAGAGATTGAGGATTATATTAGAAAAGAAAAAATAGAAATTAAAGAGATAAGGTTTAGGGAAATTGGGTTTGTTTTAAGAGAGAAAAAGAAAATTGGAGAGGAATTAAAAATCAAAGAAACAAAATATAATGCTTCGGATGGAGAGGAAATTTTCTTAGAAAAGGTAGACGAGAATGATACTCTCTTTGGACTTTTAAGATTAAGATTTGATGAGGATTTGGATTATGCGATGGTTAGAGAGGTTCATGTTTATGGTCCTACACTAAAATTAGGAGAGGAAGGAGCTATATCTCAACATACCGGAATCGGAAAAGAACTCATTGCAGAGGCAGAAAAGCTCTCAAGGGAGAAAGGGTATGGTAAGATAAAGATTATTTCTGGAATTGGAGTTAGAGAGTATTATAAAAAATTAGGATATTCCTTGGATGAAAAAGGAATTTATATGGAGAAAACCTTAGATTAAAAATTTAGAAAAACTTATAAACTTTAAACCTCTTAGGGAAATATGGATAGTTTAATTATTGATGAAACTTTAGAAGAGAGTAATTCTTCTCTAAGTAAGATAGCTACTTTTATGGGATTAACTTTAGGATTTCTTATTTTATTTGGAATTAATGTTACTGGAAATGTAATTGCAGATCCTACCTCAAAAGTTGTTTCTTTAGTAGGAATTGGATTTTTGATTGTAGGCCTTTTTGGAGGATTATTTTGGGTCAGATCAAAAAGAAAGTAATTCTAAAACCTTAAAAAGAACAAACTCCACTAAATTTTATGGAAGAGATTAACTTTAATAAGATAGAAGAGAAATGGCAGGATAAGTGGGAAGAAGCTAAAATTTTTGAAGCTGAGAATAATTCTGATAGAAAAAAATTCTATATTTTAGAAATGTTTCCTTATCCTTCTGCAACGGGATTACATATGGGACATTCGTTTAATTTTACTATTGGAGATATTTATGCAAGATTTAAACGAATGCAAGGATACAATGTTCTTTATCCTACAGGTTTTGACTCATTAGGACTTCCAGCTGAAAATGCAGCTATAAAAGCTGGACAACATCCAGAAGACTATACGAATAATTCTATAAAAAATTTTATTAGACAGGAAAAAATGTTAGGACTGAGTTATGATTGGTCTAGGCTAATTAATACTGCAGATCCTAATTATTACAAATGGGATCAGTGGATTTTTTTGAAAATGTTTGAGAAAGGGCTAGTTTATCAGAAAGAAGCTCCAGTGAATTGGTGTCCCGAGTGTAACACTATTTTAGCGAATGAACAAACTCAAAATGGAAAGTGTTGGAGACATGGAGATACAGATGTTGAAGTTAAAATGATGAATCAATGGTTCTTGAAAATTACAAATTATGCAAATAGGTTATTAGAGGGACATAAAAATTTGAACTGGCCAGAAAAAACAATTGCTATGCAAAAAAATTGGATAGGAAAATCTTATGGAACAGAAATTAATTTTAAAATTGATGGGAAAAATTGGTCTATTTTTACAACTCGTCCAGATACAATTTTCGGAGTTACATTTATGGTAATTTCGGCACAGCATGTAAAATTGATGGAAGTAGTTACAGAAGAACAGAAAGAAGAGGTTGAAAAATTTTTAAAAAAATTAAGATCGGTTTCTGAGAAAGAATTAGCAGATATGGAGAAAGAAGGAGTTTTTACGGGAAGCTATGCAATTAATCCAGTCAATGGAGAAAAGGTTCCTGTATATGCTGGAAACTTCGTTGTGGCTGACTATGGCTCTGGAATGGTGATGGCTGTCCCAGCTCACGACCAAAGAGATTTTGAGTTTGCTAAAAAATATAATATTCCTATAAAGCAGGTCATTGAGGGAGATTTGACTGAGGAAAGAGCCTGGACTGAATCTGGAGATTTAATTAACTCAGAACAATTTAATGAAGTAGATAATGAAGAGGCTAAGATTAAAATTAGTGATTGGTTAATAAGTGAAGGAAAAGCAAAAAGAGTTGTAAATTATAAATTAAGAGATTGGTCAATTGCAAGACAGAGATATTGGGGAACTCCGATTCCATTAGTCCATTGTGATAGTTGCGGTGTTGTCCCTGTAGATGAGAAAGATCTTCCGGTGAGATTACCGAGAGAGGTAAAATTCGGAGAGGGAAATCCTTTGTTAACAAATGAAGAATGGTTAAATGTGAAGTGTCCTAAATGCGGGGGAGATGCGAAGAGAGAGTCAAATACTATGGACACATTTGCAAACTCTTCCTGGTATTTTTTTAGATATTTAGATCCTAATAATGATAAGGAAATATTTTCTAAAGAGAAGGCTAAATATTGGGCTCCCGTAGATTTTTATATTGGAGGGGCAGAACATGCTTGTATGCATTTAATTTACTCTCGTTTTTATTCTATGTTTTTACATGATTTAGGATTGATAGATTTTGAAGAGATAACTCCAAGATTGTTTCATCAGGGAATGATCAATGATGAGCATGGAGAGAAGATGTCTAAGTCAAAAGGAAATGTTATTGAACCTATTGAGACTATTCAGAAATATGGAACTGATGCAACAAGATTTTATCTGGTTTCGGAAGCCTCTCCAGAAAAAGGGTTTAACTGGACCGACTCAGGAATCCAGGGATCTACAAGGATCATAAATAAAATTTGGAAAATCGCAAATGAAATTAAATTTGGAAAAGATTCGGATAAATTTTTGGTTAAGTTGAATAACTCCATAAAAAATATTTCTGAACAAATTGAAAATACAGATTATAGAAAATCTACGATAGAGTTAAGAGAATTATTTAATGCAATTTCCGAAGAGAAAGAAATTTCTAAAGAGAGTTTTGAAAAGTCATTGAAACTTCTTGCCCCTTTTTGTCCTCACATTGCCGAGGAAATTTGGGAGAAATTAGGAAATGAAGGTTTTATTTCTTTAGCAAAATGGCCTAAAATGGAGGAAATAAAAATTGAAAAGAGGGAAGAAAATTTGAACGAAAAAATCATAGAACAATTGAAACCAATTATTGAAAAGTTTCCAGAAAAAAATAAAATTTATCTTTATGTTATGCCTTTTGAAATTAATAATATTAAAGAGAGAACAATCTCTCAATCTCTAGGAAAAGAAGTTAAGATTTTTACAGTAAATGATTCTGGAAAATATGATCCTGAAAATAAGTCTAAGAGGGCCTTACCTGGAAAACCAGGAGTTTATTTAGAATAGTTAGTTTTCTTCCTTCCAACTCCAATAGTTATCTCTTCCAATTACTACGTGATCTAGAACTTTGATATCTAATTCTTCTCCTACCTTTACTATCTTTTCTGTTATCTCTAAATCCTCCTGACTTGGGGTAGAATCTCCTGAAGGATGGTTGTGGACTAAAATAATTTTAGAAGCAGAATGTCTTATCGCAGGGTTGAAAATTTCTCTTGAATGAATTAGAGAAGAATCTAAGATTCCTTTTGTGATTAGAATATCTTTAATAATTTTATTTTTTGTATCTAATAAAAGAACGAAGAAATTTTCTTGTTTTTCATCTTTTAATTTGTCATGAAAATAATTAAAAACATCCTCGGCAAAACTTATTCTTATCGGTTTAACTTCCAAACTATTTAATCTCTTTTTAATTTCCCCAATAGCTAAAATTTGAATTGCTTTATTTTCTCCTATACCTTTTATTTTTTGTAATTCTTCTAAAGAACAATGAAATAATTTATCTAAGCCATATTCGGAAATTAGACGATTAGACATTTCAATAACATTTTCTCCCTTAATTCCAGTTCTTAAAATTAAAGCTAAAAGTTCTGCATCACTTAATGCATCAGCTCCTTTTTCTATAAATCTTTCTCGAGGTTTTGAAGATTTAGGTAAATCCTTTATTCTCATTTAGATGAAAATAAGTTAGGGTTTAAATGTTTAATTAAGAAATTATTTTTTAGGCGAGAGAATTACTTCTTCATAACTTTTCTAACTGGTTGAACTTTCTTAGTATGTTTTGTAGTTGTTGCAGCCTTAGGAGTCACTTCTTTAGGTTTAGGAGTTTCTTTCTTTATAATTTTTTCTTCCTTGGCTTTTTCTTCAGTTTTGACCTCTTCAACTTTCTCTTCTAATTTCTTTTCTTCCTTAATCTTAGGTTTCTTTGCTCCCTTGGAAGCAAGTCTTTCTTTAAACTTAGTTTCCTTATTTATCTTATACTGAACTACTTCTGGAATTTCTGCTAGCTCTGCATAAACAATTCCATTAATTTTTTTTGCTTTCACTTTGACCTTCGTTATAGGTTTTTTAATTCCCTTAAACCAAACCTCTTCATTAAGGTATCTATCTATTTTTACCTTTCTAATATCTCTATTTTCAACTTTCATATGTTTAGCTAAGAATTCTTTTATAGTTTTGATTGCTCTCTTAGCTCTTTTATATCTTGGAACTTTCAAGATTCTTTTTCTTATTGGAATAACATACTCTCTTTCTAATTCAATCTTCTCTTCTTTCTTTTCTTCTTTTGGTTTTATAGCTTCTTTTGCTTTCTCAATAGTTTCTTGAATTTTAGTTTTTTTATCTTCTGCCATTATCCTAGGAACTCCTTATGTATTCTTCTTGGTTTAATTTTTAATTTTCTCTGTCTCCAATTTCTCTTTACATGAGTTATAGAGGAAGGATGTATTTTTTTTCCTTGACCAAATACTTTCACGACTACCCAAAATGGAGCCCATTTTGTTCTCTTTCCTGCCTTTTCTAGATGTCTTTTTTTACTTTTAGTATTATGTTTTCTAACCATTATTCTTTCCCTCCAACACTAATAGAATCTAAGAAGTTTCTTCCCTCAGGAGTTAATCTTCTTCCAAATTGAATTTTGTCAAGTTTTTCTACTAGACCTGCTTGTTCTGCTTGTTGTAACATAACTCTAATCATCTTTCCAGATGCTTTCATTTGTTTTGCAGGTTTTGATCCTCTATCTTTTCTGGAACCATATCTTGTTCGAAGTTTTCCAACTCCGACAACTCCGTTGATGTAAAGTTGTCTTAAAACTGAAGCAAGTCTTTTATACCAAAAATCAGGGTCTTCAGGAACTCTTTCTTTTGAAACTCCAGATTTTACATAAAGCGACCATTCGGGAGCTTTTATAGCTTCAATATTTTTTAGAGCTAAAGCTAAAGCATCATTATACTCTTTCGGATCTTCACTAAATATTTTTTTTGACATTTTATTAAGGCATATCTTTCGATATTAGAATGTCCTAAGACATTAACCTAAGAATGAAGATATTTGAACCTTTTTAAATCTGTTGGTCTAGCGTTGAATCTTCTTCAATATCTATCAACCTTCTAAGTTTTATTAATCTCTCTCTTCCCATAATTCCGGTTTTGATATAGTCTGCTCCAAAGCCTACTGCATAATCTGCAAGAATATTATCTAGAGTTTCTCCAGAACGATGTGAAAAGATTGTTGTAATATTATTTTGTTTACAGAATTCCATAACCTTAGATACCTCTACTAGCGAGCCAATTTGATTTGGTTTTACAATAATTGCATTAATAGCTTCAACTCTGAAAGCTCTTCGCAATCTTGCTAAATTTGTTACAGTTAAATCATCTCCAACAATTAGAGAATCTACTCCAATCTCTTTTAGAAGTGCTCTAAGATTTTTAAAAGAAATAAAGTCTTCTTCCTCAAAAGGATCTTCAACATATTTTATTCCATACTCACTAATTAAATTTGCAACATATTCTACTTGTTCATCGGCAGTTCTATAAAATCTCTTATTCTTGTAATCGTAAAATTTCTTTTTTTCGTCGTAAAAACTTGAAGCAGCAATATCTAAACCAATTTCTAATTTATATCTTTTTGCAACATCTCGCATAAGTTCTAAAATTTCCTGATTCGTTAGAGAACAAATAATTGCATTTTCATCATTAGTGTCTATCTTAAATTTTCTTTCCCTAATTCTAATTCTCATTTTAGCGTCGTAATATGCTAGAATATTTTTTGTAACTGCCTTAGAAACTGGGCCTTCTTTTGAAAGAAACAAAAATTCTTGGAAGTCAGGTTTTTTTCCTTTTACTCTGGTATGTAGTCCTCCCCCTATTGCATTCCCTACAAGTTTAGGTAGAGAAGGTTTATTCTTTTTTGAGATAAACTTCCATAGGGGAACATTTCTCTCTTTTGCAGCTGCTTTTAGCAGCGCTCCTTCAATAGCATAGAAAATATTACCTCCTAAAATTCCATTCTCTTTTTCAAAATTCTTCATAGAATTTTCTATCTTAACTAAATCATTAAATTCTTTTAATGGAATATTTTTATTCTTAAATTCCTTTAGATAAATATTTGTTAGTTTTAAGGAAGTTCTAATTCCTGAAGGATTATAATCCTGAACTTCATGCTTTCCCTTTGATTTTCCTGAAGGAGCTGAACAAATGAAAACTCCCTTGAAAGTTTTTACCTTTACCTGAATTGTTGATTCCTCTCGAGAATTTTTTACAAGCTCCGCTTCTACCTCTTTTATAAACATATCAATAAAAGAAAAATGTTATTTATAAATCTATTTGATTATATATAATAGAGTATATTAGATTAAAGATTATTCTTCCTCACTTGTAGAGGTATCTTCTTCAGATTCAAATTCTTCCCCAAGTTCCTGGACAAGACCATCATCGCTATCTAATTCCGCACTTTCAGAACTATCATTTATATCCGAATTAATCTTTAAAGCCTTGAGTTTAGATTCTCTTTTCTTTGGAAGAGGTCTATGGATAGAAATTGGTAAAACCCCTTCATCTAATTCTTTTTGTGCAATCTTTAAGGAATCAAAATTTAAACTCTCTAATTCTTCTTCGGACATTTTTAATAAAACCGGAGCATCCATAGAAATTTGTAAAGCTCTAGCTCCTAGAATTCTAGCTCTTTCATATTTTGTAAAACTCTCTAAGACTTTTTCCATACTAGCTCCGATATTTTAGGAAATAATTTTTTATATTGTTCATCTACTAATTTTACTAATTCTTCAATGTCTTCCATAGAAATTGCTCCTTCCTTCCCTTTTTGCATTGCAGTAATTCTTGCCTCGCCTTTATTATCTGCAATTGCAATTGCTAACCTATAATCTGCAATTTCTTCCTCTTCTCTTGTAGGATCTAAAACAAATTTATCTCCGATCTTGTAGAATGTTAAATTGAATGACATTAAATCTTTATTTAATGGAAGAGAATCTTCTGTAAATTCGTGTTCAATTTTTCCCTTCTCTTCATTATAAACAGGTAATTTTGCATTAGCCAATGCTATTAGCGAAGCTAATGAAGCTATATCAAATAGATTTCCATCATTATTTATTGCATAAATATCTAGAGAAATTTGCCAAACTTTTTCTCCTTCCTTAATACAAAGTTTCTTAAAATCTATAAAACCGCTCTCCCTAATTCCTCTATCTACAACCCTAGCCATCTCAATAGCATCTATTTTTGGAGGTCCTAAATCAAAATTATCATCAGCCATTGGCCCTAATTCTAAGGTTGTTGAAAGAGATCCTTCATCAGGATTATCAGGATAAGGTGTAGCAAGTCCAAGTTTAACACCTACATAAACTTCAGTTTTTCCAAATTTAACTGAACAAGATCCTTCTGCATTTTCACTTATTCCAACACTAACTTCAATATCTCTTAAGTCTAATAGTCCTCTTCCATCAAATCTTTTTCCTTCAGAAAGATATTCTAAAATTCTTTTTCTTTGAATATTGGATATCATAAAGTTATTTCCTCCCCAGGGTTTTTTAATGCTTTTGTTTGAATTTCAAGAATTTTCTTACAGGCTTCTTTTCCTATTTTAATTGCCTCTCCTAGCTCTTTAGGTGAAATTTTTCCATCTAGTTGTAGAAGTACAACTTTTTCATTTACTGAACTAAATGCGATTGGAATATCTGTAGATCCTTCTCCTTCCTTAAAATCTTCTTCATACTTATCAACATCTACCACGATTGACTTATCAATTTTTCCAGTCGCTATTGCAGAAACCATTTCCTTCATAGGAACTCCAGCTTGAGCTAAAGCCATTGCTGCAGCGTTCAAACCTGCAACTCTTGTTCCTGCATCTGCTTGAGGAATATTGATAAAAATATCTAC